>Ga0182736_1001745_pt1 | contig 19320 bp, 12 predicted proteins | sample eDN5th30CKraftBY_FD_128882 | JGI IMG/M metagenome (GOLD analysis project Ga0182736, IMG submission 128882) | Enriched backyard soil microbial communities from Emeryville, California, USA - eDNA 5th pass 30_C Kraft BY (version 2) (version 2) | ecosystem: Environmental > Terrestrial > Soil >... | reverse complement strand
TCCTCGGCTACGCCTTCGCCGCCAGCGGCGTGCACGGCGAGAGCCTGTTCGACCGCCTGACCACAGGCGAGCCGACGGCCCCCGGGTCGGAGAGCCAGGAGGGGCGCGCGATCCTCGCCCAGGCCGACCAGGCCGGCGCGTCGCTCACTCTGATCCTGTCGGACATCGACCCGTCGACGGCCGGCCTGGACGACGCCCTCGACCCCGCCCGCTCCGACCTGGGAGCGATCGACGGCGTCGCGTCGGTCGTCGACCCGCTCGCGTTGCCGGACGGCGTGGACAACCCCGCTGCCGCCCCGCTCGTCGCGCAGGACGGCGACGGCTTCCTCGTCGTCGTCGAGCTCGAGCCCGGTCTGACCGACACACAGGAGGACGCCGCCCTGGGTGCGGTCGAGGACCGGCTCGACGAGGTACCGGCCGACCTTCGACCGTTGGCGCCCGACGTCACGGGGGTCGTCGGCGGCACGTCGCTCATCTACGCCTCGATCACCACCCAGGTCGAGACCGACCTGCGCACGGGCGAGGCCATCGCCCTACCCATCGCGCTGCTGATCATGGTCCTGGTGTTCGGGGGCTTCCTCGCGGCGGCGATGCCCATGGCGGGCGCGTTCGCCTCGATCGCGGGTGGACTGGCCGCGTTGCTCGGCATGTCGTACCTGATGAGCCTCGACTCGTCGGTCGTCAACGTCGTCACGGTGCTCGGGCTGGGCCTGTCGATCGACTACGGGCTGCTCATCGTGTCGCGGTTCCGCGAGGAGCTGCACCGGCTCATCGACTCCGACGGCGGCCGCGCGGCTCGTCGTCGTCGCGGCGACGGACCCGTCGTGACAGCGATCGAGAACACCATGTCGACCGCGGGGCGCACGGTCGCGTTCTCCGCGCTGACCGTCGCGATCTCGATCGCGAGCCTGCTCGTCTTCACGCCGGACATCCTGCGGGCCATCGGTGCGGCGGGGGTCGCGGTCGTCGTCGTCGCCGTCGCGACCGCGCTCACCCTGGTCCCGGCGCTGCTCGCCCTCACCGGCCGACGACTGGCCCGTCCCGGTCTGCTCTCGCGGGTCCCTGGCCTGCGCCGGGTGCTCGCGAGCACGTCCGACGTCGCCTCCGAGGAGGGCTGGTTCTCCGCGCTCGCGGGGCGCGTGCAGCGCCACCCGTGGTGGGTCATGTGCGGCGCGGTCGTCGTCCTGGTCGGACTCGCGCTGCCGCTCGCACACCTGGAGCTGCGCAGCTCGACGACACAGCTCCTGCCCGAGGGCAGCACGCAGCGCGAGTTCGTCGAGACGCTCGCCGAGCAGTACCCGGCCTCGACCTCACCGGCCATCACGGTCGTCGCGGAGACCTCGCTCGACGACGCGACGGCGTGGGCCGACGAGATCGCGGCCCTGCCGTCGGTCGAGTCCGTCGACACGCCGACCGCGGTCGGCTCCTACGTCGCGATCGGCGTCCGCCCCGCGACGACGGACGGTGGCGACGCCGTCGCACGATCGGCCGTCCAGGAGATCCGCGACCTCGACCCTGCGTTCCCGACGTGGGTCACCGGGCAGGCGGCCTCGCAGATGGACTTCACCGCGGCCCTGCGCGCCGGTGCCCCGTGGGCCGCCCTCATCGTGGGCCTCGCCACGTTCGTGCTGCTGTTCCTCATGACCGGCTCCGTGGTGCTGCCGGTCAAGGCCCTGCTGACGAACGTGCTCTCGCTGGCCGCCTCGCTCGGGGTGCTGGTCTGGGCGTTCCAGGACGGGCATCTCGAGGGACTGCTCGGGTTCACCTCGACCGGCGGCATCGAGACCTTCGTCATCGCGCTGGTCATCGCGTTCGCCTTCGGCCTCGCGATGGACTACGAGGTGTTCCTGCTCTCGCGCATCAAGGAGCTGCACGACCAGGGGGCCACCGACAACGAGGCGGTCCGGCTGGGCCTGCAGCGCTCCGGGCGCATCATCACGTCCGCCGCGGCGATCATCATCGTGGTGTTCGCGGGCTTCGTGGCGGGCCAGCTCCTGGTCATCAAGGAGGTCGGCTTCGCGCTCGCCGTCGCCGTGCTGATCGACGCGACGATCGTGCGCCTGCTGCTGGTGCCCGCGACCATGACCGTGCTCGGCCGGCGCAACTGGTGGGCGCCGGCCTGGATGACACGGATCTACGAGCGGCTCGCGATCACGCACTGACCGGGACGTCACCCGGATGCCGCCACACGTGGCGCGCCGGCACTGCTAGACAGCTGGGCAGGACCAGCCGTCTAGACCCAGGAGGAGACATGTCCTGCGCCACCGGCCGGTCACGTCCCGGCGCCGGCACCGCCGCGAGGAGCCGATCGTGAGCCCCGAGAACCACCGTCGGCTGCTCCAGCGCGCGATCAGGTGGACGATCGTGCTGGCGCTACCGTTCGCGTTCCTCGTCGCACAGGTCGTGTACAGCTACGTGCAGGGCGACGCCTCGGGTGCGTACGTGTTCTTCCTCGCGGGGGTCTACGCGATGCCGGCCACGCTCGCGGCGTGGCACCTGTGGCGCCGCGCTCGACGCGCACGTCCCGAGAAGTTCGCTGCGCCGGACATCACGCCGACGACCGACTGGGTGCTCGGTGGCCAGGACTCCCCACCGACGCGATGGTGAGTCGGTGGCCGCACGCAGCGCGCGCGGCCACCGTTCGCGTCACTGCGCCGTCACGACCTTCGGCTTGAAGTCCACGCCGGCCTCGCGCCGCTGCTCGGGCGTGATGGGCGCCGGCGCCTGCGTCAGGGGGTCGTAGCCGCCGCCCGACTTCGGGAACGCGATGACGTCGCGGATCGACTCGGCACCGGTCAGCAGAGCGACGATGCGGTCCCAGCCGAACGCGATCCCGCCGTGCGGCGGTGCGCCGAACTGGAACGCGTCGAGCAGGAAGCCGAACTTCTCGTGCGCGTCCTCCGGGCCGATGCCCATGATGTCGAACACGCGCTCCTGCACGTCGCGGCGGTGGATACGGATCGAGCCACCGCCGATCTCGTTGCCGTTGCAGACGATGTCGTACGCGTAGGCCAGCGCCGCGCCCGGGTCCTGCTCGAACGTGTCGATCCACTCGGGGGTGGGCGAGGTGAAGGCGTGGTGCACGGCGGTCCAGGCGCCGGAGCCGACCGCGACGTCGTCGTCCTCGCCCGTGGGCTTGAACAGCGGCGCGTCGACGACCCAGACGAACGACCACTCGTTGTCGTCGATGAGCCCGCCGCGGCGACCGATCTCGAGCCGCGCAGCACCGAGCAGGCCGCGAGCCGCCGTCACGCCACCTGCGGCGAAGAAGATCGCGTCGCCCGGGCTTGCGCCCGTCGCCGCGACCAGCCCGGCACGCTCGTCGTCGGTGATGTTCTTGGCGACCGGACCGCCGAGCTCGCCGTCCTCGCCGACCGTGACGTACGCGAGGCCCTTGGCGCCGCGCTGCTTGGCCCACTCCTGCCACGCGTCGAACCCGCGGCGCGGCGTCGAGGCGCCACCCGGCTGGACGACCGCACCGACGTAGGGCGCCTGGAACACGCGGAACGGCGTGTCCTTGAAGTACTCGGTGAGCTCGACGAGCTCGAGGCCGAAGCGCAGGTCGGGCTTGTCCGAGCCGTACCGGGCCATCGCCTCGTGGAACGTCATGCGGCGGATCGGCGTCGGGATCTCGACGTCGATCAGCTTCCACAGCGCGACCAGGATCTGCTCGCCGAGAGCGATCACGTCGTCCTGCTCGACGAAGCTCATCTCGACGTCGAGCTGCGTGAACTCCGGCTGCCGGTCGGCGCGGAAGTCCTCGTCGCGGTAGCAGCGCGCGATCTGGTAGTACCGCTCGAGGCCCGCCACCATGAGCAGCTGCTTGAACAGCTGCGGCGACTGCGGCAGCGCGTACCAGCTGCCCGGCGCGAGGCGGGCGGGCACCAGGAAGTCGCGTGCGCCCTCGGGGGTGCTGCGGGTCAGGGTCGGGGTCTCGACCTCGACGAAGTCCTGCGCGTCGAGCACCGCGCGAGCGGCGGCGTTGGCCTTGGCACGCAGGCGGATCGCGCGGGCCGGCGCGGGCCGGCGCAGGTCCAGGTAGCGGTGCTTGAGGCGCGCCTCCTCGCCCACGGGCTCGTCGAGGGACGACGAGACCTGGAACGGCAGCGGCGCGGCCTCGTTGAGCACCACGACGTCGGTCGCGACGACCTCGATCTCGCCCGTCGCGAGGTTCGGGTTCTCGTTGCCGGCCGGACGACGACCGACCTCGCCCGTCACCTGCAGCACGTACTCCGCGCGCAGGCCGTGCGCCACGGCCTCGTCGCGGATGACGACCTGGGCGATGCCGGACGCGTCCCGCAGGTCCACGAACGCCACGCCGCCGTGATCGCGCCGGCGGTCCACCCAGCCCGTGAGGGTGACGGTGGTGCCGATGTGCTCGGCTCGCAGCGAGCCGGCGGTGTGGGTGCGGAGCACAGTGCGTCCTTCGATCCGGGGTACGGGGTCTCGCGCCTGGGGCGCCCGACGATCCTAGTGCCACGTGTGCACAGGGGCCGTCGTGGTTCCGCGCGGCCAGCTCAGAACAGCGCCGGCTGCAACACGGTTGCCGCTTCGGGCGTCACCGGCACGGCCGGCATGCTGCCCGTGGGGTACGCGCCTTCGTCGTCGGGCACGAGCCGGTGGCCGCCACCGCGGCGCCCCAGCCCGTGCCGCGCGACGAGCGGCCGGACACGCTCGTCGAGCCAGCGCACGTACTCGCGCGGTGCGTACGCGCCCTCGCGGTAGAGGGAGCGGTAGCGGTCGACGAGGTCGGGCCGGTGCTCGGCCAGCCAGGCGATGAAGAGCGGCTTGACCGGGCCACGCAGGTGCAACGGGAGCACGGTCACGCCGGTCGCGCCCGCCTCGGCGAGCTGTGCGAGCAACGCGTCGAGCTCGTCGCGGCCGTCGGTCAGCCACGGCAGCACGGGAGCGACCATCACGCCGCACGGCAGGCCCGCGTCGCGGATCGCACGGATCAGGTCCAGCCGGGCCCGCGGCGTCGGGGTCCCGGGCTCCATCGCCTGCTGCAGCTCCTCGTCACCGATCGCCAACGACACGCCGATCCCGACCGGCACGTGCCGTGCTGCATCGGCGAGCAGGGCCAGATCGCGACGCAGCAGCGTTCCCTTCGTGAGGATCGACAGCGGAGTCCGCCTTTCGACGAGTGCCGCGACGATCCCCGGCATGAACGCGTACCGGCCCTCCGCGCGCTGGTACGGGTCGGTGTTGGTCCCCAGCGCGACCGTCTCACGCCCCCACGACGGCCGGGCCAGCTCCGCACGCAGCACGTCGACCACGTTGGTCTTGACCACCACCTGCGTCTCGAAGTCGCGCCCCGCGTCGAGGTCCAGGTACTCGTGCGTGGGCCGGGCGAAGCAGTAGGCGCACGCGTGCGTGCAGCCGCGGAACGGGTTCACGGTCCACCGGAACGGCATCGCCGATGCGGCGGGCACCTTGTTCAGCGCACTGCGTGCGAGCACCTCGTGGAACGTGACGCCGGCGAACTCGGGTGTGCGAACGCTGCGGACGAGCCCGCGCAGGCCGAGGCCCGGCAGCGCCGCCGCGTCGTCGTCCTTCTGACCGTCCCATCGCACCCGTTCATACGAACAGGTGTTCGACTGCTTGTCAACGGGGCACGCCCGTCACGACGTCAGGGACGGCCGGGCTCAGGAACCCGACCCGACGACCGACTGGATCTCGGCCACGGGGACGGCTGTGGTCTGCCACGGCGACGTGAGCGCCGTGGGAAGCCCGGCCAGCTCGAGCGGGGCACCGTTGTTCTCGAACCGCACGTCGTACACGAGCCGCAGACGTGCGGTGTACGCGCCGGATGCAACGGAAGCCCGGTCGTACTGCACCGAGCAGGCGCCGGACTCCGACGTCGACCACGGGCACGTCGAGACCGCGCGTCCGTCGCCGGCGTCGAACTCGAGGTGCGACGGCTCGGCGATCGCCACGACGCCGGCAGCGGACGAGCCTGTCAGTGCGCCGCCAGTCCCCGTGCCGGCCCAGAACCAGGTGGGGAAGCCCACGATCGTCCGACCGGGCGGGTTGAAGGCGACCGTGAACGCCGGGGTGTTCAGCGCGCCGAAGGCCTGTTGCGCGAGCTCCTCGAGCGTCGGCCCCTCGTCCTCGGGCAGGTACCAGCTCCAGCCGTAGTCGGTGTCACCCTCGGCCGTCGTGCACCACTTGAACGTGTAGATGTAGTCCGGTCCGGGCCGCTCGTCCGCCGGCCACTGGTCCTCGTCCAGGTGCGAGGGGTTGTTCACCGCGCACGCCGTCGTCCCGACGCAGAACACGTAGTCACCGACGCCCTCGACCGTGCTCTTGTCGCACTTGTCGGCTCCGCCACCTGAACCGCTGCCGCCGGGCTCGTCGTCGCCCTTGGTCTCGTCGCCCGGGCAGACCGTCTCGTAGGTCATCTTCCCGTCGACGACGCCGGCCTCCACCAGCGAGCAGCCCTCGGCTGCGACGGCGGGCTGCGGCAGGACGAGCACGAGGCCCAGCAGCGTCGCCGCTGCCAGGGCGAGGGCTCGGCGCACGGTCAGCACGTGATGCTCACCTCCGCGTCCGGGACCGTCGCGGTGACGGTCCAGGCATCGCCGACGAGGGTCAGCTCCCAGCCGGTCGGGAGCGGGCCGTAGTTCGTCCCCAGCTTCTGGTGCTCGTACACACCGACCCACTTGTCCTGGTCCATGCACACCTCGTACCGCGCGGTCGAGCCGTCGACCGTGATCGTCGGCTCGCCGAGCGTCGGGCGGCCCTCGCGGTGGATCCCCTGGTCGACGAGGTCCTTGACGCGTGCGGACTCCGCCTTCGCGACGTCGTCCGACGCGATGCCGTACATCGGCGCCGGGTCGACCTCACCGCTGTTCTCCATGGCGACCATGGCGTCGACGAAGCGGGTCACGACGTCGGAGACGGCCGCCTCGGCCTGCGCGTCGTCGGGAGTCGGTGACGTGGACACGCTCGGCGTCGAGGGGGTCGGCGTCGAGGACGGCTCGGGATCGGAGCCGGGGGTGCATCCGGCCACGACGAGCACGAGCGCAGCCGTGCACGAGAGCGCGGCATACCGTCGCGTTCGGGTCAGCATGGGTCCTCCGGGGCAAGTGTCCGGGTTCGACGGTACCTGAACACCTGCGGCGTCACCCATTCAGCCCCTCGGACGAGGCAACCTGCTGCGAGAGCGCCGGCAGGTCCTTCAGCGGGTCCCGGCCCTCGCCCTTCCACGTGCTCGTGAGCGTGATGGCCCGGTCACCGATGAACACGATCGAGCTTGCACCCACCGAACCGCTCCACGCCGCTCCGTCCAGGTCCGTGTACCGGACGGTCGGCTCCGTCACCCCGGTCGCCGTGCCGTCGACCTGGGCGCGCAGGTCGTGTCCCTCGTCCGATGAGGCGGGAAGGACGCTGACGAACAGCACGGCCCCGTCGACCAACGTCGAGTCGGTCGGCCAGATGTCGCACTGCGCCTTCCCGTCGCCGTCGACCGCATCGAGGTCTCCCTCGACACGTCCGACCTCGAGGCCCACGGCCGTCTCGACGTCCGTGCGGTCCATCCCGCAGACGAGGTCCGCGCCCGCCGCAGGCTGCGATGGGATCTCGGTCGGCATCGGTTCCTCCTTGGTCGAAGACGTGCACCCCATGAGCGAGGCCCCCAGCAGAAGTGCCGCCGCGGTGAGGCGCAGCGCGCGCGTCCCGCTCACAGCGGCAGCCCCCACTGGTCGCGGTACGTGCCGATCACGCGCTCGGCGACGATCGTCTTCATCGCCGACTTGTTGAACCAGTCCTGGTACGCCGCCGAGGCCGTGTCGAACGTCGCGGGCGGGCCGGGATTGATGGCGCTCGCCGGTGGCGGCGTGAAGTCGTAGCCACGCTCGGCCGCTCCCTGCACAGCCGCGTCGCCGAAGTAGCCGCCCTGGAGCAGCTGGTTCATCGTCGCGTCGGCGAGCTGCGTCTGGACCTTCTGGCTGAGCTCGGAGTACGTCGCCCCGGAGTCCGTGGCCGCACTGTCCTTGATCTCGTCGAGCGTGGCGTCCTTGAGCTGGTCGACGCCGTACTGGAGCCACTTCGGCTTGATCTCGGGGATGTACGGGAATGCGGACGCGATGCTGAGGGCGTCGGAGATGGCCTCGGCGCGCTTCTTCTGGAACTCCTCGTCCGCCTTGTCCCCGCCGTACGCGGTGTCCAGCGCCCAGCCGATCACCTCGGACGCGTTGGTGATCGCCGGGTTGGAGTCGTCGCTGACGCCGCCCGTGATGAAGTTGGCCGCTGCGTTGGGCTGCTTGAGCAGCGCGTCGGTCAGCCCCTTGTTCACCGCCAGGTTCTGCGCCTGGAACAGTCCAGCGAGGAACGGCGCGAGGTCGTTCTGGTTCTCGCCGAGCGTCCCGACGAGCTTGGCGAGCAGGTCCTTGTCGAGCACCGCGCCGTACGGCATGTCGTCGCCGAACAGGTCGCCGCTGCCCGACGCCGACCACCCGTTCGTGAGGTCGTCCTGGTCCTTGATGATCACGCGGTACGCGTCGGCACCGTAGGAGGCGAGCATCTGCGAGATGTGCGGCCGCAGGCCGTCCCACATCTTCCAGCCCTCGTGCTGGCCGAAGAACAGGAAGCCGTCGGACTGCCCGTCCCCGGTCTTGTCGCCGATCAGCGCGAACGTCTGCGACGCGATCTCGGCGGACAGCTTGCCGGACGCCTCGCTGTTGCGGAGCCTGGTGGTCGCGGCCTCGAGCGCCGTGCCCAGAGCGCCGCCGTTGGTCGCGTCGATGTCCCAGCGCCGATCCAGGACGAGGTAGGCGAGCCGGTCGGAGACGACGAGGTCGTGGCCGTCGATCGAGACCGTGCGGTCCGCGCCGCCGCCGAAGAAGTTCTGCGCTGCCTCGGGGTTGTTGCCAAGTGCGGCCATGATGCCCGCGAGCGGGTCGCGGAACCGGTTCCCGTCGGCGTCGTACACCCCGGCGTTCGTGGTGCCGTCGCTGCCCCGCGGGCCCCACACCTTGCCGCGCTCGTCGCCGAGCCGCCGTTCGTAGTCGTAGAGCTCCACCGACAGCTCGTCGAGGAACGGCGTGCCGAACTTGCCGGCGTTCAGCAGCACCGTCAGCGCGTTGGCCCGGTCCACACGCCCGTCGCCGCCGTCGTAGTAGGGCGAGGTCGGCACCTCGGCCTCGATCGTCTTGATCCAGCTCTGCGCGTAGTCCGACGGGAGCGCGAGGTCGCCGGTGTTGCGGGTCGCGGTCGCGACGGTCGTCGACATGCCGTTCAGCAGCTTGCCGTACCACTCGTTCGCCTTGTCGACCTCCGCCTGAGTGCGCGAGCTGTCGGGGTAGGTCCGGTTGTAGCCGAGCTTGATGACGACGTCCGCGAGCTCGTCGGCGCTCAGCGCTCCCGCGAAGCCGGCGGCGAAGTACGGGTCGTCCTGCAGCTCGACGATCTGCGCGATCAGGTCGTCGTCAGGCTTGCCGCCATCGCGCAGCGCCTGCGCCGCCTCCCGGCCCGCCTGCTCCGCCTTGTCCGGGGCCATCGAGGAGATGTCGGCGACGTCGTCGAACTCCACCGTGCCGACCAGCCACGTGGGCTTGGAGCCCTCGAGAGCCTGCGCCTTGGCGAGCCGGCGTCGCGCGTCAGGCAATGCGTCGCGCGCCCAGTCCGCGGCGGTCTGCATGCCCGCGGTGTCGTAGGTCGCCAGGTTGTAGCGCGACAGCGTGGTGCGCAACGAGGAGCGCGAGGTGTCCAGGGTCTCGATGCCGCTGCTCAGCCCGTTGACCAGTCGCTGCATGCCGGCGACGTCGATCTTTGCCATTGCCATGCCGTGTCCCCTCAGTACCGCGTGACGCGGTCGTACGACGAATCGACCGTATCCGCGCACGAGCGCGGCGCGGCCACGGTGAACATGACGGCACTGCTCGGAGTCATGACCCCACCGTCACAGCCTGGATCTCCGCCACGGGCACCTCGGCCGTGGTCGTCACCGTCTGTTCCGGCAGCGCCGTCGGGTTCGCGTCGAGGCTTGAGACCCAGGCCGCCGTCCAGACCGCGGACGCCGTCATCGTCGAGGTCGGAACGGTGTGACCAGGCTTGACGCGCTGATTGGCGCTCGAACGTTCGAACGTGATCGAGCACGTCGATGACGCACCGGCCGACCACGGCGTCCCACCGTCCGCACAACGCGTCGACGACGCGCCCGGCGCGGAGACGTCGAGATGCGCGAGCGAGGCATCGACCCGCGCCCACAACGCACCCCCGTACACCGAGGCAGTCACGTCGACCGACTCAGGCGCACCCTCGAGCCAGACCCACGTGTCCAGGCCGACGAACGTCGCGTCGTCACCTGCACGCGTCGGGTTCCACCGGATATCTCCGGTCGGCAGGTCCATCGCATCGAACGCCACCTCCGCGAGCATCTCCGGCGTGACCAACGGGTCCGGCGGGGCATCGCCCGCGTCGACCCAGACCACCGGGTGGTCGGCGAACCATGCCTCGGACGCGTCGAAGAACCCGTCGAGGTTCTCGTCCTCCCAGTACGCGCTCGAGCAGATGCCCCCGTACCAGTGGCCCTCGTCGTCGTCCTTGTGCTCCTCCCAACCCGGGATTTCCTCGTACGCCTCGCCGCCGAGATTGTGCTCGAGCTGGTGCGCCATCCCACTGTCGATCCACTCGGCGTACTCCTTGCCGGTGGCGAACGACTCATACCAGCACAACGGATGCACCGCGATCGTCGAGGTATCGATCGGAACCGACCCACCACCGGGCATCACGCCACTGCCCCGGACCGTCACGGTGATCGAGCCACCGCCCGCGCTCCCACCCGTAGTCGGGCCACCGCAGCTCGTCCCGCACGGCCCGTCGGCCGCCGACGCCGTCGCTGAACCGCCGACAAGCACCGCCGCGCCGGCCAACGCCAGCGCGGCTCCGCCCGCGGCCGCACGCAGGGTCAGCACGGGTCCCCCGGGGTGAACGTCTGGACCGCCCAGACACCCGTCGGCTGCTGCGCGACCTCCGCACGGATCTTCTGCTGCGCGGTCGCGAGCTCCGCTCCTGAGGTCACCTTGCCGTCCTTCGTGTACGTCACGTCGCGCTCGTCCGTGCACATGTCGACGATCACGAGCTTCGAGGTTCCCGCGATGTCGGTGTAAGTGCTCGTCGTCTCACCGGCAGTGGTCCAGCCGTTCTTCTCGTTGGTCGACACGACCTCCTTGACCTGCGCCAGCGCAGCGCCTGTGGACAGGTCGCCGATGCTCGAGGACAGCGCGCCGTCGATGCGCGACCGCCAGAACTCCACCTGGAACTGCATGAGCGTGTCGAGCGCGTCCGCCTGCGAGCCGCTGACGTCGGGGATCTTCTCGAAGACGATCCCGAGCGCCGGGTCCGAGCGGTCGGGCACTCCCACGTCCGTAGCACTGGCGCTCGGCGTGGGCTCGGGCGTCGGGGTCACGGCGTTCGTCGGCGCCGACGTCGGCGCGGCGGATGCCGGCGCGGGAGCATCACCGCCCCCTGAACAGGCGCCGACCAGGAGCACGGCAGCCATCGCGGCACCCGCACACACCAGGCGTACGCGGCCGTCGGTCCGGCTCACCGCCGCATGCCCGCTCGGTCGCACCGTTCCCCGTCCCATGTCGTCCCCCCTCAGTACCACGTGGCGCGGTAGTCGGACGGGTCGACCTTCGCGGGCTCGCGCGAGTAACGGGACGTCATCTCCTCGACGCAGCTGTCCCCCGCGTTACCGGCCTTGGTCTGCATCTCCGTGCACGTCTTCGAGAACGCGTCGGCCGTGGTGCTGACCCATGCCTCGTTCGTCAGCGCGCTGAGCACCGACGAGAACGCCGACCCCGCCGCGTTCGCACGCGTCCGTGCACCCGGCGTCGCGCCGTGCAGCGCGCTGCGGTACCGGTTCTCGACCTTGTCCTCGTCCGTCATCCCGCTCCCTCTTCGTCCGGTTCGCACCCTATCCACCAGCACCTCACGGGACCGGCACCTGCACGCTCTGCCACGCTCCGCCCAGCGAGAGGATGCCCCTGCCGGGCATCGAGCCCCCGATCACCGAGCGGGGCAGCCGCAGGCCGAAGACGTCGCCGTCGTTCGGTGTCGCGGGCGCCAGGAGCAGCCCGCTGCGGGACTTCTTGAGCGCCGGCGCGGGGCCGCGGTAGCTGCCCGAGAGCTCCTCGGTCGTGCCACCGGCGACGACGAAACCGGGCAGGTCACGCAGCGCGGCGACGTGCTCGACGACCGCGTCGGCCAGGACGCCGTCGGTGCCGAGGAGCTCGAGGTCGTCGACCAGCAGCAGCGTCGGCCTCGCCGCGGTCGGGACCAGCTGGGCGAGCACCTGCGTGATCTCGTCGCGCGTCGACTCGAGCGTGAGCGCGCCGACGAGGCCGTCCAGGTCACGCAGCGGGCTGCGCCGTGGTGTCACCGTGGCGACCGCCCACCCGCGCTCGAGCGCGGAGGCGGCCATCGTCGTCAGGGCCGTGCTGCGACCCGATCGCCGCGGCCCGACGACGAGCACGCCCGGCCCGTGCTCCTCGGCGTCCAGCGCGAGCAGCGCCAGGCTGTCGCCTCCGACGCCGGCGGGGAGTGCGGCCGACCCGAGGGCGGCGGGGGTGAGGGCACGCGCCTGCGCGAGGCTGATGCGCGTGGGCAGGTCGTCGACGCGGAACGGCACCTGCACCGCGGGTGCACCGTCACCCTGCGCGCGGGCCGTCGCGTCGCGCGCGATCCGCTGCAGCGCCGCCACCTGCTCGGCGCCGCCGACCTCGCGGTCCAGCACGCAGACCTGCACCTCCTGGCTCCCCGTGGAGCGGAACACGCGCCCGTCCGGCATGTCCCCCGGCACCTCGCGCGGGCTCATGCCGACCGCGGAGTAGTCCCCCGCGTCGGGCATGCGCAGCATCACGCGATCCTCCGTGAGGGTCGAGATGCGCCCGACGAGCAGGCTGCGGTCGCCGCTGAGCACCACCTTGACCCCCGCCCCGGGGCCCTCCTGCAGGATCTGGGTCCACAGGTCGAGCAGCACGCCCGAGTCGTAGTCCTCGAACGCCTGCACGAACCCCTCCCAACGGTCGAGGAGCACCAGGACGTACGGCAGTCGCTCGTCGGCCGGCACGCTCGCACGCTGCTCGGTCACGTCGGCGAAGGACTGCTCGGCGAGCAGCCGCTGACGCCGGGAGATCTCGGCCCGCAGGCGGCGCGTCAGCCGCGCGAGCCGCTCGGGCTGGTCGCGCGTGACCACCGCACCCGTGTGCGGGAGCCCGACGAGCGGGAGCAGCGCGTTGTTGCCGCAGTCCACGCCGTACAGGTGCACGTCGCGCGGTGACGTGCGCAGACCCACGGCGGCGGCGAGCGCGCGCAGCGTCGTCGACCGTCCCGAGCGGGGAGCCCCGAGCACGGCGAGGTGCCCGGCGACGGAGATGTCGTGCACCGCGACGTCGCGGCGCTGCTGCGACGGCAGGTCGACGAGGCCGTACGGCAACGCGAACGGAGAGCCCGGCAGCTCACGACCCGCCTGCGCGGCGAGGTCGTCGAGCGTGACCGCATCGGGCAGCGCCGGCAGCCAGGGCGGCGGCGGTGGTGCGATGCCCGCACGCTCGGCCGCACCCTGCACCGCCGTGACCAACGAGGCGAGGTCCGTCGGGGTGTCGACGTCGTCGTCACCCACGCCACCCGGCGTCTGCACCGGGCGACCCAACGCGGCCCAGGCCAGCGGCGAGACGGCAACCGATCCCCCGCGTGTGGCCGACGGTGGTCGGCCACCGACCCGCGAGGCCTGGAACGCCGACAGGCTCGAGTGGCCGAGGCGCGCGTAGGCACGGCCGGGCAGGTTCTGCGCGATCTCCGCGGCCTCCGGCCCCTCGATGACGTCCTGGCTGTCGTTGCGGTCGGTCACGCGCAGCGCGATGCGCAGGTTGGTGTTGGACTTGATCTCTGCGCTCACGACACCCGCGGGGCGCTGCGTGGCCAGCAGCAGGTGCACACCGAGCGAGCGACCGCGTCGCGCGATGTCGACGAGCCCCGTGACGAAGTCCGGCAGCTCGGCGACCAGCGCGGCGAACTCGTCGATGACGATGAGCAGCCGCGGCATGGGCTCGTCGCCGGGGCCGCGCGTGGCGAGGTAGTCCTCGATGTCTTTCGCGCCCGCGCCCGCGAGCTGGTGCTCGCGGCGGCGCAGCTCGGCGGCCAGGCTCTCGAGCGCGCGCGTGGTCAGGTGCGTGTCGAGGTCGGTGACCATGCCGACCGTGTGCGGCAGGTTCTTGCAGTCCTTGAACGCCGCGCCGCCCTTGTAGTCGACGAGGACGAACGTCATCTCGTCGGGCCGGTTGCCCACCGCGAGCGACGCGATGAGCGTCTGCAGCAGCTCCGACTTGCCCGAGCCGGTGGTGCCCGCGACCAGGCCGTGCGGGCCGTCCGCACTGATGTCGACGGTGAACAGCCCGTCGCCCGTCTCGCCGATCACGGCGCGCGTCGTGCGCCCGCCCGCGGCCCAGCCCTGCGCGACCGCGTCGGCCCGCGGCGGGTCCAGCGCCAGCACGTCGAGCAGCCGGGACGACGAGGGCAGCGTCGACGAGAGGTCCTCGGTGCTGATGTCCCGGATGGGCGCGAGCGCCCGCGCGAGCCGCTCGAGCCATGGCCCCTCGACGAGGTCCGGCCGCACACCCTCCACCGCGTCGTACCCGTGCACCGAGACGGTCGCCCCGCCGGCGTCGAGCCGGACCACGGCCTGGCACTCCTCGGGGAGCTGGCGCTCCTGCTCGTCGAGGCACAGGAACAGCACCCCGACCGCGGGACCCTCGCGCAGCAGCGTGACGAGGCCCGGCAGCAGGCGGATGCGCCGCGCGCCGTCGAGCACGACGAGCACGGGCGGCGGCAGCACGCTCGCGACGCTCGAGAACGACCCCGAGGCCGTCGTCGCGGCCCGCCGGCGCTCCACGAGGTCGAGCAGCTCCGCGATGCGCCGTGCGGTGGTCTCGTCGTCGTTGCCGACCGACACGAGCGGACCCGCATCGCGCCGTAGGTGGGGCAGCCAGCGGACCCAGCGCCACGCGTCGTCGGCCCCGGGCTCGGCGAGCAGCACGACGGTGACGTCCGCGGGCGAGTGCGACGCCGCGACCTGCGCGACCATCCAGCCGGCGACCCGCCGACGCTCGTCGTCGCTTCCCGCCACGCCCGTGACGCCGACCCGGGCGAGCGGCACCGTGACCGGCACGTCCGCGGCGGTCCAGTGCTGCACGCGCTCGTGGTCGTCGCGGGCGGGATCGCTCAGCGACACCTCGCTCGGCACATCGGCCGTGCCGACCCGCGCGAGCATCCAGTCGGGGTCCGTGCGTCGTCGCTCCCAGAGGCGCGACCGCGGACCGGTCGCGAACAGCAGGACGGTCGCCGGGTCCGGCAGGTCGCGGCGGCGTGCGGCGCTCTCGCTCGTCAGCGCCGCGTAGGCCTCCGACTCGACACGCGCGGTGCGCTCTGCGAAGGACCGCACGGCGTCGACGTGCTGGCCGCGACCGGACTTGCGCGCCGTCCACCAGTTCGACAGCGCCATGAGCGGCGAGAGCGCCATGATCAGCAGCGAGTACGGCGAGCCGGTCATCCAGAACATCGCGCCGCCCATCACGACGGGCAGCGCCATCATCGCGAGCGGGAAGTTCTGCTTGGTGGGTGTGCGGGGCTCGGCCGGCAGCCGGAACTCGTGGGCCCGGACCGGCGGGAGCAGGCGCGGCGGGCGGTTGAAGTCGAGCGTGGCGCCCTCGGGGCTCGGCGACAGGCTCGCGTCGGGCGCCTCGTGGTCGGCCAGCTCCAGGACGGTGTCGCCGACGACGAGCGACGCACCGGTCTCCCAGGCGCGGGGCCCTGTCAGCGGCAGGCGGGCCAGGTGCACGTAGGGCCGGTCGGCCTCGGGGTCGAGCTCGGCGATGCCGGCTGTCACCGCACGCGCCTGCGCGAGCTGCGCGGCGTACCGCTTGCTGCGCCGCACGGGCCCGGGTGCCGCGTCGGGCGACTGCACGACGATCGGGCCGTCGAGCGGACGCCGCCGGCGCGGTGCCGGGACCGTGCGGCCGACGGTGTCGGGTGCGGGCGTCACGGTGACCGAGCCGTCGACACCGACGTCGAGCAGCACCGCCGCCGGCGCGGCGTCGTCGACCCGTACCGACGCGCCGGGTCCCGAACCGATCTCGTGGTGCCCCGGCGCCAGCCGGTGGACCCGGCCCGCGCCACGGCCGGACACGACCCGTACCTCGCATGCACCGAAGGGCTCGTCCCACGGGTCCGCGACGTCACGGCCGAGCCCGACGAGGTGCCCGTGCCGCAACGGGCTCTGCTCGAGGGGCTGCGCCGCGTCGAGCTCCTGGCCGCGCCACCACAAGGGAACGGCAGCGGTCTGGTCCGCGCGCGTGACCTGCACGATCCCGAGGTGTCCCGACCCACGCGGCACAACGCTGTGCTGCTCGACGCGGAGCACGCCAGCGAGAGCAGACGCGAGGTCGCCGACGCGCGCACCGGAGGCGCACTCGGCGACGACGTCGACGAGTGCCTCGTCGCCGGGGACGGCGACGCTCAGGATCAGGCGCACGGGAACCTCCGCAGGACGGACCGGGAACGAGCAGCGGCCCGCCCCCGCAGGGACGGGCCGCCGAGCCCGGACCTCAGATGCGGTCGCCCTCGCCGGTTGCCGCGGCGATGTTGTTGTGGTTGACCTTGACGTCCTTCGCGGCGCCCTCGAGGGCCTCGTTCAGCTTGTCGAGGTTCGCGCGGTAGTCCTGCCACGCGGTCCGGAAGTCCTCGGAGTACTTCCCGGTCCACACGGCGCTCTCCAGAGCGGAGTCGACCTTCGTCTTGATGTCGTGGGCCTCCTGCGCCTTCGCCACGAACGTCTTGTGAAGCGCCTGCAGGGTACTGAGCTCTGCACCGACCGCCACGGAGTTCTCCTTTGTTCCGAGCAGCGCCCCCATGACGCCACCACACCTGCTGCACGTTAGTGCCTCTTCACAAACCGGGCAGAACGTGCCCGACACGCGGACGCTGCCTCAGGCACCCGTGGCCCGGTCCGACACGCCCGCGGGCACGAGCTCCTCGAGCAGCGCGGCCGTCGGTGCGGGGACCTCCCGCACACCGGCGTCGCGCAGCTCGCGCTCCATCTCGTCCGCGGCCGCCCGCACACCGTCCGCGCCCGACTCGAGCCAGACCGCACGCAGCAGGTCGCGCCACAGCAGGTCGTCGACGGGCGCCACCTGCAGCCCGCTCTCGACCGCCGCGCGCGCGCCGGCGGGGTCGTCGTCGTCCAGGCACAGCACCGCCAGCCGGTGCGCAGCATCGACCAGCAGGGCCCGTGCGTCACGCTCGAGCCGTGCGCGGGCGAGCCACGAGTAGCGACCAGCGGGCACGTCCGCGAGCGTGTCGCCGCGCACGAGACCGAGCGCCTCGCGCAGCAGGTCACGTTCCTGCGCCCGCGTCGCCGCCGTGCGCGACCGCGCGAGCAGCGATCGCACGACGTCCCAGTCGAGCACCGGCCGCGCGCCGAGCACGAGGTTGCCGTCCATCGTGTGGCGCAGGTGCGGCGCGCCGTGCGCGTCCGTGCCGAGCCAGTCGCGCGCACGGGCGACGGTGGCGTTCACCACAGCGGTCGTGACACCCCGGGGCCAGACCGCGGCGCCCAGCACGGTGGGATGCACGCCCTCGGGATGCAGCGCGAGATGCACGACGAGCTCGGTGCACAGGTCGCGGCGGTCGTCCTCGATCGGTCCGTCGGCCTCCACCCGCGGCGCGCCGAGCAGGAGCACGCGCACGGGTGCGGCCCACAGGTCGGCGCTGCCGAGCGCTCGACCTGCCGCCGGCAGGTCGGGGCGTTCGAGGTGGCCTTCGACCTCGACCCCGGCCACCTCGTCCTCGACGTCGGGCGCCAGCAGCTCGCCCAGCGAGGCGATGCGGCGCGCGGACAGACGGTTCGCGGTGACGCTCAGGCCGAGCACGCCGATGCGCGCGGCACCCTGGGCGTCCACCTCGATCCGCCACCGCGCCCCGGGGACGTCGCCGACGACGACGGCGCCCCACGGTGCGCGACCGCCGCCCGACCCGACCTCGGCCAACCGCGCGGACGCGGCAGCCGACGGCGAGCGACCTGCCACGAGGTACTCGGGGGTGGAGCCCCGGCCGCGCAGCCGTCCGGCGAGCACGCTCGTGCCGAGCACGTCGGCCTGCCGGGCGGTCAGCTCCGGAAGCGCCGCCTCGACGTCCGGCACGGTGCGGTAGCGCTCGCCGCCGACCGGCCCGAGGGCTTCCGGCAGGTCGACGCCGGTGACGCGCAGCCCGTCCGACCAGGAGTTGGTGACGAGCTCGGCAGCGATCGCCGTCGCGAGCTCGTGCGCGACGGTGGAGTCGCCGACGACCGCGATGGTGCCCTGGGCGGCCTCGAGGTCGACGAGCACGTCGGCCTCCTCGGGGCTGCGCCCCAGCGACACCAGGCCCGGGTACGGCGCCGCTCCCCCACGCACGCCCGGCGCGGCGGCGTCGGCGGCGAGGTGCCACTGCCGGCCGCCGTCGCTCGCGGTCCACGGCGCAGGCGCGTGCGCGTCGGCCGGGGCCAGGTAGAGCGTGAGCTCGGCGTCGTCGATGCGCGCCGCGTAGACGGCGGGGAGGTCCTGCCCGTCGGCAGCGCGCAGCGCCGCGAGCTGGCGCAGGGACGTGTCCAGCCGCCGTGCCCGGCCGGGATCGGCGCCGACGCGCAGCGCGACCTCCATCTCGACGGCGTCCGGGCCGGGCTGCGGTGTGCGGCGGCGCCGACGCAGGCCGACGACCGCGGCCAGGAGGCCCGCCGCGAGCAGGCCGGACCCGACCAGGCTCTGGGCGTCGGTGCTCGAGCCTGCGTCGGTCGTGACGGTGTCCGTCGCGGTCGTGTGCGCGGTCGTCTCGACCGGCGCCTCCTGTGCCGGGGCCGGTGCTTCCTGCACGGTCGGCGCGACCTCGGTCACCGTCACGCGCTCGACTCCCGTGGCGTCCTCCGGCATGACCAGCAGCCAGCCCGGCTGGATCAGGCGGGCGAGCGTGAGCTCCTGCCCGTCGGGCTGGTCGCGGCCCTTGTTGAGCTCGAAGATGTCGTGATACCTGCGGCCGTCGCCCATGTGCCGCTCGGCGATGTCCCAGAGGTTGTCGTGATAGCGGCCCTCGGGTGGGGTGACGACCGCGACCTTCTTGCCGAGCAGCTCGCGGCCCTCGTCCTCGTCGAGCACCACGTCGCCGAGGTGGTACGTCCGCTCGACCGCCTGCGTCTCGTCGACCTGCGGTGCGGGCGCCTCGGCGGTCGCACCCGGGACAGCCTCTGCGACGACCGCGACGTGCGACGAGGCGACGTGCTCGACGGTC
>Ga0182736_1001744_pt1 | contig 19332 bp, 30 predicted proteins | sample eDN5th30CKraftBY_FD_128882 | JGI IMG/M metagenome (GOLD analysis project Ga0182736, IMG submission 128882) | Enriched backyard soil microbial communities from Emeryville, California, USA - eDNA 5th pass 30_C Kraft BY (version 2) (version 2) | ecosystem: Environmental > Terrestrial > Soil >... | reverse complement strand
TGCGAGGGCTCATCTGGATAATGCCGAGTGTTCGGATCATCCAGGGGGGCTAAGATATTGGCCCAGGGTAGTGACTCGGTTTATATCAATGGTCAGCCTGCGGATCGAGTCGGTGACCGGACAGTTTGTGATGCAAAAATAAGTACTGGCTCCCCCAATGTGTGTATAGAAGGGGGAACAGCGACGACTGATGCAATTGCCCCGGAAGTTCCTGTTTGGCTTGAGCGTTCGGTGATGGCGTTGGGGCTGGCTAGCGCTTTTGCACTGGCAAGTCCAGTGTTGGTGATGGCGGGGTTGGCAGGTGGTATTGCGGGGCATTGGGCTGGCGGTGAGCTATTTGGTGAAGGCTCTGATGGCCAGAAACTGATGGCATTTGGTGGTGCTCTACTTGGGGGCGGTATTGGGGCCAAAGGTGGGAAAGCTTTCGATGCGCGATATGAGTTTAAGTCTCAGAGATTTGGCTCTAACCTTGATAACGTCAAGCTTGTAAAAAAACCGGTTCTCCTTGTTCCCATGAAGAAAATTACAGAAATGGAGATCTTTTCCCGGTTGACTTTCGAGGGTCAAGTAAAGGTGCTAAAGTACGAGCCGAACCTCCAAGGGTTGAGTGAAGTGGCAAATACGTCAAAAGGAGCAAAGTCTTTCACTGAGTGGGAGCTGTACAAGAAGGGGGGTATTTCTGTTGGTCCGGCGTTTCGTTCTGCCATGATAGATAAGGCCGCTAAATTGGAGCCGGAATTACAGCAGTATATCAACGGTTTGCTTTTGGGGTATTGAGGTGATATGAAGATGAATTGGTCTGATTCTTTAAGGCTGCGTATTACAGGCGAGCTAAAGGGTTATGATGTGTATTTTTCAGCTGACGATGTTCCTCTTGAAGTAGACTTTCCCAAGCAGTGGCTTGGGTTTGGTTTTCTCGATAGTGAAAAAAAACATATTCCTGTGGAGTGGGCTGATTTTTCTGAGTTTTTGCCTTGGGTAAGCGCGTGGCTCGACAAATGTGTGTTAGGAACTGTTTTGGCAGTGAGTGATAGGCCGTATCTCATGTATGTATATGGCGAGGGTGGTGATTTGTATTTCTATATGGGGGGGGCTCCGCTAGGCGTTGAAGGGTCAGATCTCGATAGTTATCCCTGCCTTCCTGCGAGCTTCAGGCAGTTCTATTCAAGGTTGCATAATGGCTTTGGGTTCTATATTGGTTGTACTATGGGGCCATCAAGGTTGGAAGATTTTGTTCCAATCAAGGATTTGTGCGATGAAGATTATCCGACGCTTCCTGATATGCTAGGAGTTTTTTCTAGCGGCGCTGGTGATTATTTGGCTTTAGGTGATGACCCATTCAAAGACGAGGCTTTTATCTGGTGGCATGAAAAGCCAGAAAGTCCCACAGAAGGAATCGATTTATGGAATGTGATGGACTCATGGATGTCAATTTTTTTGGAGAACTCTGACTCTAACGAGTGATGTTAGGTATGAATGTTTGCGATAAGATTGAATATAGGCAGTGCATGCCGTAAGCCAGCGAGCCCAGGGGAAGTGGCTTTGCGCGAAACTTTCAGGCTAGGTGATGATTCGAAGACTATTTCTCGGCTAGCAGTTTTCAGTCGATTTCGTTTTTGCGACCTGATCGCCAGAGGGCATGAGGGCGAGACGATGAGTGAGGTTGGTATGTTCTCTAAAGGTGACTTATTGCAGTCCTTTGCTTGCGTGGATGAATACGCCGGTTGCTATTTTTTTCAGCACAAGCTTCCCAAAGTAGTTTATGAATATTGTTTGAAAAGTGCAGATAGGAGAGACCTGCTGGTTATATCTGAGGGCGTAAGTGACAGGGAGTTTTCTTTGGTGGTTGTTGAGCAGGCGCCTGAGTCCTTGAGCCAGGATAAGAGTATAATATTTGATATTGCTCCGAATAAGTATGAGTTTACTCATGTGTTGGTTGTGCCCAATAGTTATCACGGCAGCTTGAAAGGACGGCTGGAGGCTAAACGAGAGAACTTGCATCTTTGTATTCCTATACATCGGTGTGAGTTTTCGGGAGGCGAATCTGAGGGTGAATTTAAAGAAATGATTCAGCGTATGATTCCTGTCTTTCGTTGGAGTAGGAAGGTTTGTCCTAAAATTAAAGTGTATTTTGATAATCCAGGGACTGAAACCGGCACCGATGAGGCTGGCGTGTTGATGAAGTATCCTACACTATTATCGGAGATAGAGAATCTCGGTGGTGTGATTAATGGATTTATTGAGATTACAAACTATAAGGGCGAAGTGGTGGAAGTCCTGTCTCCAAAAAAAGAGGTGTTTACTCTAGTTCGTAACCGGAAAGATGAAGAAGTACTCACGTATTCTCAATTGGTCGAGGCTTTGAACGGTTTTGTTTTTGCTGGATGATGGGGTTTACTAGGCAGAAGTTACTGGGATTGGCGGTCTTTAAAATGCAAATTTTAGGTGACGACCGCTGGCTTTGAGGCGGTCGGATGTTTTACTTTCTATTTTAACACTGGCCCTGGCGAGATTGCCGAAGACTCCGGCGTACCGCTGAAGTCGATGCCGGGCCAGCACGTCAGTATCCGAATCGAGCTGGCCGAAGGTGGCGCTCAGTACATAACCGGCTACCTCACACGCTTTGCCAGCATCGGCAGCGACGGCGGCATGGCACGCTATTCCGCTAACCTCAACCCGTGGTTCTCGATGCTGAAGAACCGCGTCGACACGCGGATCTTCTAGGGCAACACGGTCGAGGAAGTGGTTACCGAGGTGTTCGCCCTGTGCCCGGCGTTCTCTCGTCACGAGTTCCGCCTGACCCGCCCTCAGAAGCGCTACACCTACGTCACTCCAGTACCGTGAAACCGACTTCAACTTCGTCCAGCGCCAGCTGGAGGAGCTTGCGAAGTTCGGCCTGCTGATCGTCGTCTTGCTGACGCTGCTCTTGGGGCTTGCTGTAGACCTTGATCCAGGCGTAGAGGCTGTGCACGGACATGCCCAAGCGCTGGGCGACATCGGCGACAGGTTTACCTTTCTCGGTCACTTGCTTGACCGCTTCGATCTTTAATTCTTCGGGGTAACGCTGACGACTCATGGCACCTCCTATTTGGGCCTCATTATGAGGCTTGGAGGTGTCTATGAAACCAGGGGCGATTCAGGTTGATCCCCAGCAGCGTGTTGACAGGGTAGTTTTTGCCGGTGTTTCCTTTGGGCAGTTCTGCCTGCCCGGCATTCGGGAATGTGAACCAGGTCGCATCAAGTTCGATGCATGGTGGCACTTTTCCTGGAGCAGGCAGTCGCATGATCCCGTACAGCTTGCGCGACACGCGCGTCTGCAGGATACGCCCGCACCATCAGAGTTGTAGCTGAGCACCGCGTTAGCGTGCTGGCCGTGTTTTCAAGGAGATTCGCATGATCATGGACCTCGACTCCGCGCTGCTGTCGCCGCAGAACCGCCGCCTGTTCAAGTTCCACAACCTGGCCAATCCCGAGCAGCAACTGCTGCTAGAAACCTTCAAGGGCGTCGAGGGTCTGTCGCGGGCGTTCAACTACGAACTGCTGCTGGTCTGCGAAGCCTCCGGCGTACCACTCAAATCCATGATGGGGCAGCACGTCAGCATCGAAATCGAGTTGTCCGAAGGCGACCTGCGCTACATCACCGGTTACCTCACACGCATCGCCAGCGACGGCGGCATGGCGCGCTACACCGCTACCCTCGACCCGTGGTTCTCGATGCTCAAGAACCGCTTCGACACGCGGATCTTCCAGGGCAACTCGGTCGAGGAGGTGGTCACCGAAGTATTCGCCCTGTGCCCGGCGTTCTTCCGTCATGAGTTCCGCCTGACCCGCCCGCAGAAGCGCTATACCTACATTACCCAGTACCGCGAGACCGACTTCAACTTCGTCCAGCGCCTGCTGAAGGAAGAGGGGATGTTCTACTACTTCGAGCACACCGCCGAAGGCCACACCATGATCATCTGCGATGACTCCAGCACGCTGGTGGACATCCCCGAGCAGCCGCACCTTCGATTACCGCCAGCCCAGCATGGGAACATGAGGCTGTCGACCAGTTTAGGCATGTAGGGTCTGACTTGATTAGAGTAATTAAAGGAGTTGATTATGGTAATCAATAGCGGTTCATTGGCGGCGAATCTGGTTGGGTCGTCTGCTTATAGGGAGTTACTTGCGGAGCTAGTCGACGCTACAGGTATTGAGGTTGAGCCGGAATATGAAGAAGTATTCGCTCGTCTCGACTCTGCTAAGATTGTCAAGGTAAAGGTTGATATTGATGACTTGATGTCCATCTTGACAAATAAAATAGATCTTATAAAGCAGTATTCTCTTTCTAAGTTTCAAGCACTTTCAGATGAAGAGGATGAGGAAGAGTATCCCGTTGGTGCAGAGCCTTCTGGCGACGAAAGAAGTAAAACTCTTTCGATTGAGAAATATTCACAAGGTTTTTTGTTGACCAATCTTATTGAGTTTTCATTGGCGATGTCTGGTCGTGAATGTCTGCTGGTATATATTAAGTTGTGTAGAATCCCACATGCCAAAAAATATACTGATCAAATAATCAAGTTGACAGGTCTTGGGTGGCGCTGACTGTCGCTATGGTTGGTTTTGTTTGAATTCGCTAATGTTGTATTTTTGCGGGCGCCCGTAGCTCTTTAATAACATGTTAGGTAATATTTCGGGGCGAAAGCCCCGATGTCTCTATAAATCGTCAATTCAGAAATTGCGTCTTTCATAGGAAGGGCGCCACCTCTTTGGCAGCACTGCCACAGGACTGCACCGAAGGTAGCCACTACCGCTGGGAAACCCTCAGCGGCACACGTTGTTCGAGCGCGATGCCATTGGCCGTTTGGTCGCCAAGATCAACAGCAATGCAACGCAGACATTTGCTTATGACGATGGCGACCGGTTGTTGAGTATCGAGCGGCAACCAACCGGGACTGGCAAGCAGTTCGGGATCACGGAAGAAAAGCTCGAGTACACTAATGAATAAAAGCGAACCTTGGGATATGGGCCATGAGCCAGGTTACGCGCATTAAAACATGTTAGAAGTACCGAAGAACGAGGCCTTCCCAGGAAAGAGTTTCTTGACGAATTCAATCAAGGCAGTCACTATGGGCAAGAGTTCCCCTTTTTTTGGGGGGGTTAAATCTGAACTCTATTTTGGTCCATACATGACTATTCCGAGCGAGCAGTGCAAGGCAGTAGCTAGGCACGCCCTGAAAATTTTTGGGGGCGAACTTAAGGTTCAAGCTTATTATGATGATTCTAAAAGTATTTCGGTAGATTTGCTTACTACGCTTGACTCTTTGCATGTGGGTGTTAAGTCTATAGGTACGATAGGGCTGTCAGAAGTTCCACTATTTAGAAGCAGTGGCGAGGAATTTCCTACTCGTGTAGAGCTCTGTGCCGGGGCGTTGACTGAAGAGGTTTTCTGGGAAAATGCTTTGGCTTCTGCTGCTTTTTCCATTATAAAACTTCAAAGCTCGGTAATGCCAGGGGATGTGATCGTTGATGTTTTCAATGATTATATTAAATCGCCAAAAATGCCTCATGTTTATTTGTCGGTCCCTTTTATGTGGAACGATGCTTACTTTCCGCAGCTTGAATTTGCTTCGCTTAAAGTGAATTGGTTGCAGTGTATCGCTATTTATGAAGAAGAGCGTGCCTTCGTCGAAAAGTTTGGCGGAGATGCATTCGATGATTTATTGTCGGATCAAGAAATAAATACGCTTGATTATGATCGGTTGCCTGTTAATTTGACCCGGTTTAAATGATTTTAAGCAGCGTAAGACTAGTAAGCTTGCTATGCGAGATATTGACTTCGACGCCTGGCATCAGCCGGGAAATCGGCATGCTTGGCCGCGCGCTTTACGAGTAGGGCAACATTGTTGGCTTGGATTTGGGCTCGCCTGGCAGTAAACGACTCAACGGCTAAGCTGGCCTGCGGGTCACCATTATCGACGCGACCTACAAGTCCAAGTACCTGTGGTGGAACGCCCTGGCCCAGGTGGAGCGATACCGGACTGCTCGGGCAAGAGCACGTATTACCGCTATGACGAGCGCCAGCAACTGGTCGCGGTAACGGACGCGCTGAACCAGACCGCCACGCTGGAGCGCAAGCCCGACGGCGAGGTGCAGCGCATTAGTCACCCGGACGGTATCCCGGAAACCTTCACCTACAACGTCTACGGTCGGGTACTCAGCCACACCGACGGCGTATCGCTACGATCCTTGGGGCAACCTGATCGAGCCGCCACTGGCGCAGGTCGATCAGGCTGAAGGGCAGGAGCAAAAGTTTTATTACTTCCATACCGATCAGATCGGTACGCCGCTCGAGCTGACCAATAGCGAGGGCGAGATCGTTTGGCAGGCGACTTATCAGTCTTGGGGAACGATTGAGCAGCTGGCGGTCAATGAAGTCGAGCAGAATCTGAGGTTTTAGTGGCAATACTTTGACGACGAGACCGGGCTGCACTACAACACGGTTCGGTAATACGATCCTGAGGTGGGGCGGTTTTTATCACAGGACCCGATTAGATTATTTGGAGGAAATAATCTTTACCAGTACGCGCCTAATATCTCTTAATAAATCCATGTGCCCAGAAGTGCACTGATAAGGAGTAAGGTATGACGCCGGATAAAAAATTTGTGTTTGCTGTGTTTGATGAGTTGTTTGGGAGTAACTTCGAGAGGTATAAGACGTCTCTAAGTAAACCAGTGAATGATGATGTGGACCCTTATGCGAGGGCGAGAAATTCTTTGGCTGTTTTGAGTGATGCTCAGAGGGCCGATGTGTTTGATTTTTTTAAAATTATTATCGCAGATAGTGCTTCGGTGGTGTTGGGTGCTCTCGACGGGGTGCACTTTCCAAATGATTTAGAGGGGGAGTTTGTTGTTACCTGTGATGGGGAGGAGATCCAAGGTGATTTTATGGATATTTTTATTGAGAAGGCTCAAGAAGAAAATATTTACGGCTAAATTTTTGAGCGATTTCCTCTTTTTCTAGCCTGTGTGAGCACTTTGCGGTACGTCTCTGCTTAGGTCGAGCTTCCCGCGACTGTTCGGGTAAATCACGGTCTAACACAACTAGCGTCAGCATCTGGTGGCGGGACCGATGGGTGGATAACCTGCCCCGGCGTTTCAGCTACAACGAGGGCGGACATCTGACCTGCGTTGATGAAATCGGTTATGGCGCAAATGGCGAGCAGCCGCTACGCGAGACGCTGTTCGAGCGCGATGCGGTTGGTCGACTGATTGCCGAGCTCAACCGCGGTTTGTTTAGAGATTTTGAAAAACAAATTGCAAAAGATGTGTTGGAAACTGGGCCAGCGGGACAAGGCCCACTAAGGCTCTCTATAATGTTTTTAAAAAGGGTGATCTAGTTGATGGAGAAATATTTAGCAACTAACTTGCGTGGTGACTTTCGAGATGCGTTGTTAGGTTTTATGGCCGCCATGTGCGAGTGGGAGACGTTGGGCTACAAAAAAGTTTGGAAGCTTTTTCGGACGATTCATTCGGAGAAGCCCTTGATCGAAGCATGAAAAGTGATCTTTTGAAAGTTTTTAAAAAATATGTCGTAGACGAAGGTCGCAACTATGATCGCGTGGAAAATATAGTATGTGGCCGATATCCTGAATATGATTTAGTTAATGATGAGGTTGAGGTGTGTGAGAGCAATGGAAGTACAGTGTCTGTTATTATCAGGAAGAAAACAGGGCTGTGTGCTTCCTTTAGGTTAACTTTTATCATGGACGGTGAGACATGCAAGGTCAGCAGGCGAGATCTGCAAAATGGGGAGAAGTGGCAGAGAACTTATGTTTAGTGGGCTGCGATAGAGTATCTGACTGTCGGTGAGGTGGAACAGAACCTTCGATTTCAGGGGCAGTACTTGGATAACGAAACGGAACTGCGCTATAACAAGTTTGGCTACTACGATCCGAAAGTCGGTAGATACATAAGTTGTCCAATCATGCAGCAATGCAGGCAGGGGAAGTGAATATTCATACACGAATACGGCAAAAAAACGACTGGTCCAAAGCGGATTACCAAAAGGCTATCCACGGAGTCATGGTTGATGAGAGAAAGGGTCTGTGCGCAGGTTAAACGATGCTGAATAAAGGTTCTGTTAGAGGGTCAGATTGTGGCTAAAAACTTTATACTTTCCATTTCAGATGATTATCCTGAGAGTTATTGGCTGAAGATAAAGATGTTGTCAGGTGAAGAGTCTGGGGTTTTTAAAGATGGCGTGGCTGTTAGCAAGGATATAAAAGTTTGCTTCGAGGGATCAAAAAGGGTCAGTGTCTCCAAACTACTGAGCTATGATTTTTTTTACAGTGATGGGCCCAATTTGATTTCGCCACGGCTCTACGAATTAATGAAGGCAGAAAATATTTCTGGTGTTCAGTTTGTGGATGCGAATCTACTGATAGGTGAGGTTTCCTATGCTGGTTACAAAGTGTTAAATGTGACTGATAAGTCTCCAGTTTTTAACTTGAAAGAGTCCGTTAGCGAACCCTTGCTTAGCTATCTTCCAGATGGTCCTAGATGGTTCAGCAAGATAGTTTTGGATGATGAGACAATACTTTCTAGTGATGTCGTTAGGGCTGAAGAGGAAAGCCCCGTAATTGTGGTGACTGCTCGCGTCAAGTCTATTTTTGAAAATGCCTCGGTTCGCGGAGTGCAGTTTAAGGATTAGATATCTTGTCTTCGAGTTTTTCGAGAATTACTTTCTGCACAAATTTTGTTGTAAGCGTTTGGTGGCATAATATTTAACGGTGAAGGATGGTTTTGATAGCGGGGTTTAATAGCGCCTCAGTTCAAGATATTGTTGATAATAAAAGCTGTAGAAATTGCCCTTCGGAACCAGGAGGTAAACATGGAACGTTTCCTGTCTCTATAGCGTCGAAGGCAAAAGAATTTGGTTTTACCGCTAAAGAAATTAAGGGGGCGACGGCGCCGACTAGATATGTTACTTTTGTTGGTGTGACAGACAAACATGGTAGTCCTGTACCGGACGACCTGCACCATGATAGTAGAGCGGGAAGGCTGCTCCATAATAATTTAATTAAAGAATTGAATGGCGCGCAAAGCAAGGCCCAAGCGCTTAGCGTAATCGATCCAGATTACAGCAAGTCCATGAAGCCAGGAGCATGCTAAATGAATTCTTATGATATTGAGCGGTATGAAAAAATTCATGTTTGGGTAGGTGTAAATTTCTCTTCGGAGGATGACTACCTAAAGTATTTCGAGTTGGACTATTCTGTGGATTTGGATGATCCGGCATACAAGGTTTGTGGGTTTTGCAGAGATATTGGTGTGAGATGGTATGACGAGGATTTCATCGGGATCATCCCAAGGAAAGCGGAGGAGGTGAGTTTAGATGAAATCTTGATTGAATCTGCGGTTGACTCCAGTTGTATTGAGGATTTAAAGGCAGAGTGCTTGAGGCTTGGTGTTGCTAAGGCTAATGCAATTTTTTGGTACTCCGATGGCGGTACGAATATTTCCAAGCCCCTAAAGTCGAATTATAATGGCTTGAAGTATGCGGGATTATATGAAGGTGAATGATAAGCTCGACATAGGTGCCGAGGTGCCTGGGGTTGGCGTTCTGTGTCAGTATTTTTAGTGTTCGGATCTGATTTTGGATGTGCAGGTATGTGTTATTGATTTAAAACCTCTGTTGCAGATATTAAGATGCTAAAGATGTAATCTTTAATAACTAGTGGGTTAGTTGACTCTGCCGCGGTATAGGTAGAGGCAATGTTTTTCTTCTACTGCATATGACCGTGAGAATCGGCTGGTTAAAGCTGAAATGTATGTCAGTGGCAGACTGGAGGGCACCGGGCGGTACCGGTATGACAGCCTGGGACGGCGGGTGGCCAAGCGGGCTGAAATCAATGGTGAGGTTGAGCAGAAGCGCTTTCTCTGGCAAGGCATTGCGAATGCTGCACGCAGAGACGCCTGGGCAGAACACCTGTACCTGTACGAGCCGGGTAGCTATGGCCGTTGGCGCGGGTTGATCAGGCTGAAGGGTAAGAACAGAAGGTCTATTACTTCCATACGGATCAGATTGGTACGCCGTTGGAGTTGACGGACAGCAACGGCAAGATCGTTTGGCAGGCAACGTATCGGTCTTGGGGCGCGATAGAAAATTTGTCGATCAAACAGGTCAGACCAGAATCTGAGTTATCCAAGGCAGTACAATGAGGATGAATCCTGACTACATTATAATACCTTTCGGGACTATGACCCCGAGGTGGCGCTATTCATTACGCAAGATCCAATAGGCTTACTAGGTAGTTCAGACCTTTACAATAATGCGCCCAGTTCCTCGGGCTGGCTTGACCCATTAGGTTCGTGTGTCAGGACTAATGGTGTGACAGGGCCGGCAGGTCAACGCCTAAAAGCAACCGCAATCATCACTTTAAACGATGTGAATCAAGGTAGTGGAGCAACTAACGCCACGTCCAGAGCGTGGGCTCGAATGATGTGGAACTCTGATGATGATACAGTGCATTTAATTGGCAGGCTTTTAGATGGGGCAGTGGTAATGACGGCGTGCACCCTCTGTTAAAGGGGGCTAATCCTAGCCAATCTAAAGTATTTGAAGCGCAAATTGCTAATGTCATTAAGAAAAAATGGCGTTGTGGATGTAGAGCTAAACTTCGTGTATGGTAATAGTGGCAAGCGATCGACTTTCATAACCTATGACGCACATCGTCAAGGTGAGAATATCCTTGAAGGTGTTTTAGGGAATTAACATGACCAAGGAAAATGTAGTGATGACCCCTCCTGGTGAACTGATAGCTTTCATGAGGGAAATGAACTGCTGGGAGATTGAGTTTTTTGATCAGCGTAAAAAAAATCTGGCTCAGGGAGTAGAAGATCTTGAGCTAAAAGATAAATACGCAAGAAAGCTTGAAGAAATACTTGATAGATATTCAGTCAAGGATAAATTTAACTACGGGCGCCTCATGGATCTTGGGTGCACTAAGCCTGCCACTTATGATCCTGCGACTGATGAGTTAGAGCTTCTGGGTGGTGATGAAAAAATGCTGACAGTTCAAGTGCAGCAAACTAAAGGTGCTGAAACGTGCTCCAAGATGTATTTAGTGTCTAAAGGTGGCTACTGGAAAATAAAGAAAAAAGAAGTTTTAAGCTTTGATGATAGATGGCGTCGTTCTCCGCTGTAAGGATTCGTGCTTTTGGTTTGAAAGAAGTTTTAATCGGTTTGTTTGTTATGTGGTTTCGTTTATGTAATCGCCTGGGGAGAACTATCATCTTCTTGCAAATTCTTATTTTGTATGTGATCTGACTAGCGTAACTAATGCGCGTAATCAGACCATCCACGCTGGAGCGCAAGCCCGACGGCGAAGTGCAGCGCATCAGCCACCCGGACGTCACCACGGAAACCTTTACCTGCAGCGTCTACAGAGTCGCTACGAGTACGACAGGGCCATTCGCCTGACCGCGTTGGTCAACGAGAACAATTGGTTGTCGATGATGTCGAACTGAACAGGAGAGTGCAATGAATTGGCAGGCATTAGAGAGCACGGCTTTAACCTTGGTGACAAAAGCTCTGCAAGATTTGAGTGTGGAACATCCGGATGAGCAGTTCTACGCTTGCGCGCTTTATACGGATAGTAGCGCTATGACCATGGCGGTTGCGGTTAATTCCGTTGAGGCACTTGAGGAGAAACTTAAGGGGGAAGGTGAAGAAGAGCGTGAAGAGTTGATGCCCTACTATAAGTGGGCTTCTTCAGAATGGAAATACGAGGGGTGGAAGGGGGAGTATTTCAAAGATATTTGTAAGGACCTGAGAGAGGCAAGTGCCCGAAGCGATATCTTACGTTTTAAAGAAAGGCTGCTCTCGCTCATGGTTAATGTTTTAAGTTCTCTGCGTAGGGAAGGTTTCTTTTCATCCTTTAAGATTCAGGAGCCGATGCTATTTGTCACTGTTACGGATGATGATGGTGCAGAAGAGCTTGAAAATAAAACAGCTGAACTGCTCAACTCTTCGGAAGAATATAACTATTTTATCAGAAGATTTGATGGGTGAGCGCTGTTGCTGGGGCGCTTAATGGCGGGCGGGCTACACAAAATCGCGAGCATAGTATCGGGCATCAACATTCGGCTTTGTATTTGGTGAGAGCGCTCACGGCCGGCTGAGCGCGGTGATCAACCGCAACGGCGACCCCGTGCGCAGCTTCAGCAACGCCGAGGGCCTGATGGCGACCCACAACGCCCTGGACCTGGGCTGGCATTATCGCTGGGAAACCCAAGGCGGAAATGCCGAGCGGCCGGAGCTCCACACGCTGTGCGAGCGTGGAACCTGCCGGATGGGCGCAAGGTCAATCAGCCGTACTATGGCAGCGGTCACTTGCACCAGCTGAACCTGGATGGGCAGGTGACCAGTGACATGGAGCGCGACGACCTGCACCGGGAGGTGTACCTGTCCGAGCCGGGTAGCTATGCGCCGTTGGCGCGGGTTGATCAGGTTGAAGGGGGAAGGGCAGAAGGTCTATTACTTCCATACGGACCAGGTTGGTACGCCGCTGGAACTGACGGACAGAGACGGCACAATCGTTAAGGGCAGTATTTTGATAGTGAAATCAATCTTAACTATAATACTCTTCTTTATTATGGTCCTGAAACTGAGATGTTCATTACTTAGGAACCAATTGGGCTTGAAGGCGGTAGTAATTTTTATAAATATGGGCCGGAACCCACTGGGTGTGTTGATCCGCTAGGGCTGGTAAGCTGCAGGAAAGCCTTGCTGCCGCGCGCCATGACAGATTTGAGGGTTTAAAATGCTGGATTTTCAAAACCTGATTGATGAAATTGGGCGTGCGAACTTTTTTTCTAAGATGGGGGAGGTGGCTGATAAATTTGAAAATGTTATATATATAGAGAGCGTGTTTAAGGTCTTTGTTGAACCGGTAGAGGCTGAATTTCTTGGTGCTTATGAAGACCTTGAGTGGTTACCGACCACTCCCACTCAAGATGATCCGTTCAAGTTTTTTCCGAAGCCGCCTAAGGATTTGCTTGATCTTAGGCTTGGAGTAAGTAAAGCTGTACTGCAGTCGGTGAGGAATGTTCCCAAAGATAAGTTTTTGTCGGGTGCGCATGACTTTAGTGTGGCTGCTAGAAACGCGGCTTGTTTTGCGTTTCGCCAGTATGTCTCTGAGTGCTACTATGGGGAAGACAGTGTCTGGTTGAAGATGGTTGAGTTATATTGTTCTGGCAGATGGCCCGTTGGATATTCAAAGGATAAATTGATTGTTATCTAGATTGGTTTTTGGAGCGGGCGTTTGTAATGGGGGCTTTAGGTTGCTGGTGTTGGGGGGGGAACGTTTTCAATAGGTACATCCAAGTGTCTATGTTGACCCGCTGAGCTTTCATTTGGATCCGGCAAGGGAACACATAATGCGATTGCAACTTTGTACGACAGCAGCGGCAATGTGAAAGGCCACTGGTGTTTGGCAAAGTGGAAATATGTCGCCAGATGAGGCAGCAATAGGGGTTTCAAAGAACACCCTCGCTACTCATGCAGTATCTGGTTCTGGGGCGGTTAGGGATGTAGGGTTCTATGAATAATTTCGTCGCGTCAAGCATCGAGTGCTATGAAGAAAACGATGTTTTAGTGGTTGCCATTGGTGAGGGCGGTGTTGATCCTGTAAATTATCTGATAATGACTCGCTTAGATGATGAAGATAATTTGAGTGTTGATGATGGTATTGGGTTGCAAGTTTCGGGCGCAACCTATGAAATGGCGGGCGCTATAAAAAAATTAGTCTTGGAGGAAAGTGGTCTTAGGGTTGAGGTCAAGCCGCCGTTCATTGATAGCTTGGGTGGTTCAAGCATCCTTGTGAAATTTGATGAAGGAGTTTTAGAGCTGGCAGGGCGGATTTCTTCCTTGCGAGAAGCGTTGCAGGAACTTTTTAATGGTAGCGCAGTTGAGTTGGTTGTTTAGAATGGTTTGTCTTATGTGTTGAGCAACTAAATAGCGGTAAAATTTTGCTGTTAGGAGGTGGTCGTGATTCCTGATAAATTTAAGGATTTGCTTGGGATTTTAAAATCTAAGCTTGATATGGGGCTTTCTGAAAGTACAGGCATGCAGCGCATAACAAGCGAAGAAGTAAAATGGTCTAAGGGGCCAAGCCTTTCTATATTGCCTTATGGGTTGGAACTGGCTGGGGTGACTCCGTCTCCCATGCTAAGCGCTGAGCCAAAGAATAAAAAAAATTGCTTTAAGTTCTATTGTTCTGAACAGCATGGCTTTTATAAGTCTGATATATATGGTGTGAGCTCTACAGCAATAGAGACTGAGATATATCAGGTGGAGGGGCAGTCGACCTATTCAGTCCGCTTTGACGATGAAGGAAAGGCTATTAGGGCGTCTGGGGTCATATTTGAGAATCGAGTCCCAGATATATCATGCCGCCTGGAGGACGATGGTGAATATTGGTGCTATGAATATAGGTGTGAAGCAGCACGGATAGTATCAATGATTGCTTATGCAAGCAATAGTGCTCCTGGTACAGAAATATTCATTGAGCGAGATGGCGAAAGCGTGGTTGGCTTGTATTTTTACGACAAAAATTCAAAAGTGCACCTTTACAAAGTCTAGCTGTCGAATTTATGCGTGATTGTTTGTTGTGTCACAGGTGTAGAAGTGCCATGAAGAGGTTGCGGATGACGTCGCTTAAGGTTTATGAGTGGGAAGAAAGAATAAAAACAAGTTATAAAAAAATAAAAAGCGGGGATATATTTTGCTTCGCATTAGGCTCCAAAAAATATGGGGTTGGTCGCATTATGACCCCAAATAGCCTTGGCCATGTAGTGGAGATTTTTGACAAGGTTCTTAGTGTTCCTGTGGTTGATTCAGTTTCTTTCGAGCGCTTGGGTGACCCTGTCATATTAGATTCTTATTCGCTTTTTGATCGTAAGGCTGAGGGTGACTGGAGAATTGTTGCTTACGAATCGGATTATAGGCCGTCAAATCAAGAGTCGGTGAGGTATGTGTACGGCGTGGCTGATAATGTGAGGCTTGTTGATATTTTTGATAATGAGACCTCTTTGACGGAAAGTAAGCGTGACTACCCGTCCTATTCCCCGATGGGCGACAAAGACGTGAAAGAAATGTTTCGGTATTTTGGCTGAAGATTTAAGTTGATCTTTAATGGTGTGTGTTCTTCTGACTCTACTGCCTTTAAGTGGGGGCAGCAGAAGCGTTTAATTAAGTCTGTTGAGGGCGCCGTTGTAGGCTTTGTACGAAAAGAGATTCTCCAGAATTTCCCTAATGGTATTTTCGAATGAATAATACTAAGCAACAAGTACCATCCCGGTTGTTCGCTTGAATTGAACAGCGGTAAACTCTCCAGCTGCCTCGGCGTTAACGTCGCTGCTGGTAGTCTATGCTTACGATTCGATCCATCGTCGTCACCAGTACGACCCGACGGATAATCGCAACCTCAACTACTTGTAATACGGCTGCGGGCATCTGCACCAGTTGAACCTGGGTGAACATCGTCCTACCCAATCATGCAAGCATTCACACCAATGCTTATAAGTAGATCGTCTGGACGATATAGATAAGAGTGGTGACTTCTTGAGCGTGTTGGATATGATCGATTCTGAAATTGCCCATGGAATATATTCTGGATTGGACAAAGCATGAATAACTTGAAAGATCTTGAAGGAAGATATTTAAAGATTGAATCTCGAGCAGAGGAGGTCCTGTCTTCTTGTTTGTCTGAGGCTTTATCCAGAGCGAGAAAAATAGTAATAAGCAAGGGGGCGTTATATAACGTCATTCCATATGAGATCGAGCGGGCCGGCTTTAAGAAAGGGAAAGTTTTAAAGAAAATTCCAGTTCATATTAAAAATACTCATCTGTATCATTTGGATGAGTATGACAAGGTGATCTTTGTTGAGATTTATGGGCAGTCTGAAAATATCATCAATAAGGAGTTCTATCGCTATAGTGGCGGATGTATTGAGCGGATCTGTTTTGCCAGTAGCGGAAAGCTCAGGAATGTTTCGACTTCATTGCTTGAAGAGGGCGCGGTGGTGAAAAGCATGAATTGGGGCCAGTACGGATGTAGTGAGTCAAATTATGTCTACGTTGATTCTCGCCTAGAAAAAATACATGTTCGGCAAAAAGAGCATGTTGAATCTGTATTTAGTGACTTCGACGTGAATTTCAAATATGAGTCCGGCGAGTTGGTGAGTATAATAAATGTCTTTCCTAATGGTTATGAAGAACAGCGATTTCCTTGATATAAATGCAAGGCCCAGACCTCACAGTTGCAGTGTACTTCGCGTGAGCAGCCGCCAGAACGCCAAGGGCCAGCGGCTTCGCTACGACTACGACAAGGCCTTGCGCCTGGCCGCACTGGTCAACGAGAACAACGCCACGTACAGCCTTGCCTACGACGCTTCGACCAGCTGAGCGAAGAAGTGCCGGTGGATAACCTGACCCGGCGTTTCAGTTTCAACGTCGGTGGACATCTCGCGCGGCTGTGTGCGCGACGCCTGGTGGAAAGCGCAGCGCCTTGCAACGGCCGCTGGATCAGGCGCCGGTGGAGCGGGTGTCGAGCTTGCACCTGAGCAGCTTGGCGACCACTGTGAGTGAAGTGCAGCGGGCCTTGGCACCATGAGTGCTTCTGCACGGGCCTTTTAACAGCACGAGGCTGCTCCAGACATGGCCACTCTTGGCGCTCGGCAGGGGGGGCGAGAGGTACGACCTGGAGTTCGTGTTTGTGTCGAGACCGGGCGCCGCCCCTGCGGCACTCAGTCTCAAACACATCCCACATCTCAAGCCATACGCTCGATCAGCGCCCACAACGCCGCATCATTGAAATCATCGACAACCAGTCTGGCTCCCGCTGCCAGCAACCGCTCCGGCGTCTGCGTCGTGGCCACGCCCACGGTAAAGATCCCCGCGCTACTGGCCGCGGCCGTCCCCGGCAATGAGTCCTCGAAGGCCAGCGCTTGCCCGGCCTCGGCACCCAGCCGCTGCAGGCCGGTGAGGTAGGGCAGCGGGTCAGGTTTGGGCCGTGCCAGCTCTTCGGCCACCAGCACATGTTCAAAGTGCTGGCCAAGGCCCATGGCGTTCAGCATGTGCTCGGCGTTCAGCCGCGGTGCGTTGGTCACCACACACATGCCGATGTCATGGGCCTGGGCATGCTCCAGCAGGCGCAACAGGCCCGGCATCGGTTCAAGCGACGGCGACATTGCGCGGAACAGCGCTTCCTTGCGGTCGGCCAACGCCTGGCACTGTTCGACACTGGCGCCGCTGAACAGCTCGGCGAACAGCTCGCCGTTGGCGCGGCCGCTGACCTGGGCATCGAACTGCGCCTGGCTCAGCTCGCGGCCATCGTGTTCACGCAGCAGTTGGCGAAAGGCCTGCAGGTGCAGGGTGTCAGTGTCGGTGAGGGTACCGTCAAGGTCGAACAGCAGGGCGGTCAGCATGGGATATCCAGATGAAAAAACACAAGCCAAGGGATCATAACCAAAGCTGACGACGAAGGGGGCTGTTCAGCGTGCTCCGAAAAGAGTACAAATGTGCTCCATGGACACTCTTACCCCCAAACGCCGCGCCATTTTCGAATTCATCCGTGAGCGCATTGCCGAGCATGGTCAGCCGCCGAGCCTGGCCGATATCGCCACGCGCTTCGGTTTTGCCTCGCGCAGCGTTGCGCGCAAGCACATCACCGCCCTGTGCCAGGCCGGTTACATCGATGTCACGCCAAACCAGGCGCGGGGCATACGCCTGGCCGAACCGCTGCGCCGGCCGGAAATCCTCGAAATACCCGTGCTGGGCCAGGTGGCGGCGGGTGCCCCCATCGGCCCGGACCTGGACATCCACGAGCAGTTGCTGCTCGACCCCAGCCTGTTCCGCCGTACCCCCGACTACCTGCTGAAGGTGCGGGGCGACTCGATGATCGGCGACGGCATCTTTGACGGTGACCTGGTCGGCATCCTGCAACAGGCCGACGCCCGCGACGGGCAAATCGTGGTTGCGCGCCTGGACGGCGAAGTGACCATCAAGCGCCTGCAACGCCAAGGCGGCACTTACCGGCTGTTGCCACGCAACCCAGCCTATGCGCCGATCGATGTGCAGCCCGAACAGGACTTTTTCATCGAAGGCGTGTTTTGCGGCTTGCTGAGGCGTGACTGATGGGCGCCGTGGTCGACCTCGACAGGCTGCTGGAACAGCGCCGGGTATGGCGCGGCCGGCAGGCCCAGGCGCGACCGCTCGGGCTGCAGCCCACCGGCCATGCGGCACTCGACGAACGTTTGCCGGAAGGTGGCTGGCCAGCGGCAGCACTGAGCGAGCTGTTGCTGGCCAACCCCGGCTGTGGCGAATTGCAGTTGCTGTGGCCAACCCTCGCCCGGCTGAGCGCAGAAGCCAGCAGAGTGGTGCTGGTGGCTCCACCTTTCATCCCCTATGCACCGGCCTGGCAGGCAGCGGGGGTGGACCTGCGCTGGCTGGTACAGGTGGATGCCGAGCCTGCCGATGCCCTGTGGGCTGCAGAGCAGTGCCTGCGCTCGGGCAGTTGCGCGGCGGTGCTGTGCTGGCCGGAGCGTGCCGATGACCGCGCCCTGCGGCGCTTGCAGGTAGCGGCCGAAACCGGGCAGGCACTGGCGTTCGCCTGCAGGCCGCAGCAGGCGTCGCACAACCCTTCACCCGCAGCGCTGCGCATTGCAGTCGACACACGCCCGGCGCAATGGCGCGTGCTGAAAAGCCGGGGTGGCATGCCTCCAGCGCTGCCTATTCCCTGCCCGGGGCGGGGCTGATGCACCATGCTCTGGGCCTGCATCCTGCTCCCGCAGCTTGCGCTGGACACCGTCCTGCGTGAGCGTGACGACCCTGACACGCCTTTGGTGCTGATTGGCGGGCCGACCCAGCGTCGCCTGTTGCAGGCAGTCAATCCGGCGGCCGCTGCACTGGGCCTGCGGGCCGGGCAAACCCTGACCGCAGCGCGTGCCTTGGCTGATGGCTTCACCTGTGTCGAAGCCGACCCCAAACGCATCGATCAGGTGCAGCAGCTGTTGGCGGCCTGGGCCTACCGCTTCAGCGCCCAGGTCAGCCTGCATTACCCACGGGCGCTGCTGCTGGAAGTGGGTTCCAGCCTGCAACTATTCGGGCCCTGGCCCTTGTTCGAGGCGCGTCTGCGTCAGGAGCTGGCAGAACTGGGCCTGCGTCAACGCATTGTCCTGGCCAGCAACCCGGTGGCTGCTCGCATGCTCGCCAATGGCCACGATGGCCTGGCCGTGGGCGATGTCGACGCCACCCGAGCGGCGCTGCTTGGCATGCCCATCACGCGC
>Ga0182736_1001742_pt1 | contig 19346 bp, 17 predicted proteins | sample eDN5th30CKraftBY_FD_128882 | JGI IMG/M metagenome (GOLD analysis project Ga0182736, IMG submission 128882) | Enriched backyard soil microbial communities from Emeryville, California, USA - eDNA 5th pass 30_C Kraft BY (version 2) (version 2) | ecosystem: Environmental > Terrestrial > Soil >... | reverse complement strand
TATGACGGTGCTGCGCTATGCGATTCGCACCGAGATCCGGTTGATCACCTCCGAGCTGGCCACCGACCTGGCGCGCTTCCCGGGCTTGAGCGGGTGGAGCACCGAGGATCTGAACATCCTGGCGGGCCTGTTCGTCAACGCGATGACCGTCAACGCCGAGGCCATCGAGGAGGCCCCCGACGCGGAGGCGCTCGCCGAGATCAAGCACGTTGCCGTCAAACAACTCCGGATGATCGCCCTGGCTGCCGAGGGCTGGCGCAGCAAGCCCTGAGCGGTGCGGATCTGGGCGCTTTGGTGGTAGCGCCCAACGGCATGTATGCCACGGCAACTGCCGCTTCTGGGCACCAGCTCGGACGACAAGGACCATCCGGCGGGCGAGTCGCCCGGCTCTACGGCGGCTACCGACTACCCGGCTCGCGGGTGCGCCGCACGCGTGGCGTGGCTTGATGGTGTCGCAGTGGAACACCGCGGCGGGCTGGCCGTAGCGGGTGATGCAGTTCCTCTTCATCTGCGGCGCGGGAGCACTATGGGGTCTGCCGAGCCTCTGGGCAATGCTCCGCCACGGCGGCATAAGCTACCTCCGGTTGAGCGGCAAAGGGTTTGAGATCCGGCAAGGGTTGACATCGCGTTGCGGTACTTGGAACGAAGTGGGCGGCGTCGCGGCGGGCGCGCCCGGCCGGCCCTGGCCGATGCGAGGCACCCTTTTCCTGTTGGGGTCCGAGGAAAGTCCTCCCCTTCCCTTGTGGTGGATTCCTTCACGCCGGGCGGGCACGCGCTGCGGGAATGGGTGCGGTTCTACTGGTCGCACCCCGAGCACCGGGCGGAACTGACCGACTTCCGTGCTTTGGAGCGTCTCCGCAACCTGACGTGAGCCGAATGGGCCGCCCGCGACCGCAGCCGCCAACGTAAATCTCAGTGTCTTCCAGGCCAAATGATCGGGATACGAGAGAAAGCTGAGTTTTTCCTGGGTAATTGCTACTGTCCCAGCCAACTGGTCCCACAACTTCGGCGACGGGGAATCGATCGTGACAACAATCAAGCAGGTCCTGTGCGGTGCGGCTGTGGCAGGCCTGGTTGCCGGAACCGGGGCGGCGGTCGGGACGCAGGCGGGACTGTCCGCCCGCACTGCCGAATGGATGCTTGCCGCCGAGCACGTGCTGCTGATCGGCGTCGACGGCGTGAACCTCTCCAAGATCCTCGAATACGCCTACAACGACGCCAGTGGCTTCAAGACGGCGATGGACCAGGGCATCACCGGGGCCGCGACCGAGGTCAACCACACCACGATCTCCGGGCCGTCGTGGTCGACGATCCTCACCGGGGTGTGGGACGACAAGCACGGAGTGATCAACAACCTGTTCCGGCCCGAGCCGTACGACAAATGGCCGACGGTGTTCAACCTGATCGAATACAACAAGCCCGAGATCGACACCACGATCATCAGCAACTGGCACTACCTCAACGAATTGGCCTCTGCGGGCGGGTATTCGGCCGACAACAACGTCTTCGTCCCGACGGAGGGCAGCCCGGCCGATTCCGACGCGATGGTCACCGCGCTCACCATCGCCCAAATCATGGCGACCCAGAACAACCCGGACGATATCTCGAGTTTCCTGTTCTCCTACCAGTCCCAAGCCGATACCGCCGGCCACTCGTTCGGTGGCGGGTCTGATGAGTACATGCAGGCAGTCATCAATCTCGGCGCCAACATCAAGGAGATTCTGGCCGCGATCGAAGAAGTCAAGGCGATCACCGGGGACGACTGGTCGATCATCCTCACCACCGACCACGGCCACACCCAGTCGCTGGGCTTCGGCCACGGCTTCCAGTCGCCGAATGAGACGACGCAGTTCGTCATCTTCGATCAAGCCGGCGCTGACACCACCGACGGCAGCCAGAACCTGAACTACTCCATCGCCGATATCACGCCGACGATTCTGGCGCTGTTCGGAGTTCCGATGCGCTCGGACTTCGACGGTGTCTCGATGACCGACCCGGCCATCGTGAACAGCATCGTCGCACCTGTCGACCTCAAGCAGGCACTGACCGACGCGATCGCGATGTTCGGCTACCCCAACATCGGCAACGACATCGAACTGGCCATCCGCACGGTGATCGCCAGCATCCCCTACGGGATCAACCTCGGCCTGACCGAGATCACCAAATTTTTGCAGAGCGTCATCGACCAGGACATCTTCCTGCTCAGCGGGCTGGCCGAAATCACCCAGCAGGTCGTCCAATTCACCGGGCGAGTGGTCGTGGACTCCACCAATGCCATGGCCGTGGCGATCTCGCACCTGCTCGGAGCGGGTGTCATCGAGCCCACCGACGCGCCGCTGCCACTGCCCGGAGGCGCCGACTTCACCCTGCCCGACTTCCCCGACACCGCTCTGCCCCTGCTCGACATCGATGCCCCGTTGGGCTGACACGCCATGACGACCACCAAGCAGTTTCTCTGTGGCGCAACCGTTGCCGGCCTGGTCGCCGGAACGGGGGCGGCGGTCGGGCCGCAGGCGGGGCTGTCCACGCTGAGCGCCGAGTGGATGCTTGCCGCCGAACACGTGCTGCTGCTCGGCACCGACGGCACCAACCTGGACAAGATCCTCGAGTACGCCTCCGGCGATGACAGCGGATTCACGATGCTCATGGACCGGGGTATCACCGCTGCCACCAGCATCATCGGCCACCAGACGATGTCCACCCCGTCGTGGTCGACGATCCTGACCGGGGTGTGGGACGACAAGCACGGAGTGGTCAGCAACATCTACCGTCCCGAGCCGTACACGACCTGGCCGTCGGTGTTCAACCTGATCGAGTACCACAAGCCCGAGATCGACACCACGGTCATCTCGGGCCGGGGCTTGTTCACCGAGATGGCCTCCACGGGCGGCTATCCGGCCGACCACATCGTCGGCATCTCCGGTGGCTCCACGTCGGCGGAGATGGACGCGCTGGTCACCGACGAGACCGTCGCCAGAATTCTGGCGACCGCGAACAATCCGGACCTCTCGACCTTTATGTTCGCCTACCAGTCGCAGGTCGATCACGCCGGACACTCGTTCGGCGGCGGGTCGCAGGAGTACGCCCAGGCCGTCATCAATGTCGGGGCCAACTTCAAGCAGATCCTGGAGGCGGTCGCCCAAGCCGAGGCGGCCACCGGGGACCGCTGGACGATCATCGCCGTCACCGACCACGGCCACCAGCAGAACCCGGACCTGCCCGGTTTCAGCCTCGGCCACGGCTTCCAGTCGCCCAACGAGACGTCGAGTTTCATCATGTTCTCCCTGGCCGGCAATGAGGCGCAGGCCGGCGCCCAGAACCTGGCCTACCGCACCGTCGACATCACCCCGACGATCCTGCAGGTCTTCGGGATCCCGATGCGGTCGGACTTCGACGGCGTCCCGATGCAGACCGACCCGGAACTGCTCAACAGCGTCGTCTTCCCGGTCGATCTCAAGCAATCCCTCACCGAGGCGATCGACAGCTTCGGCTACCCCAACATCGGCACCGAGATCATGCTGGGCCTTCGCGCGCTGGCCGGCGGCGCCGGATACATGCTCCAGAGTTATGTCCTCAACCCGATCGACAACTATCTGCAGTCGATCATCAACCAGGACATCTTCCTGATCAGCGGGCTGGCCGAGGGCGCCCAGTGGGCGCTGCGGACCGTCGGCGGGGTCGCCGTCGACGTGGTCGCGGAGTTGGGCCGAGCGGTCGGATACCTGACCGGGGCAGGTGTCATCGCGCCGAACGACGCACCGCTGCCGCTACCGGGTGGCGCCGAGTTCACCGGTTCGCTGGAGGCCTTGCTGGCCGACCACGCCGTTGTCGCTCCCGACTTGGCCGACTCCGACCTGCCCCAACTCGACGTCGACACACTTGTGGGCTGATACTTCTCCGCAGTACCGGAGTCCAGGAGAAGGAGCGGCGAAGACGTGAAGACCCCTATCTGCGAGCAGTACGGCATCGAATTCCCGCTCTTCGCCTTCAGCCACTGCCGCGATGTGGTTGCCGCGGTGACCAACGCGGGCGGCTTCGGCGTGCTCGGCGGTACCGCTTACACCCCTGAGCAACTGGACCGGGAGTTGAGCTGGATCGACGAGCAGGTCAAGGGCAAGCCATACGGCATCGACATCATCGTGCCGGCCAAATTCGAGGGCAAGGGCGAGAATCTGTCCGGCAGCCAACTCTCCGACCGGATCCCGGATGACTACAAGACCTTTATCGCAGAACTGTTGGCGCAGCACGACATCGAGCTCGATGCCACCCCCCGGCTGGGACCGGCCATGCTCGCCGGCAGCACCGGGGAACAGCTCCTCGAGGTTGCCGTCACCCATCCGATCCGCCTGATGGCCAATGCGCTCGGTGTGCCACCGGACTACATGATCAAGTCGGGGAAAGACAACGGGATCCCCGTCGCGGCCTTGGTCGGCGCCAAGGAACACGCCCTCAAGCAGGTGGCCCACGGCGTCGACCTCATCGTCGCCCAGGGCACCGAGGCCGGCGGCCACTGCGGCGAAGTCTCCACGCTGGTCCTGGTTCCCGAAGTCATCGAGGCCATCGACGACGCGGTGCCGGTGCTGGCCGCGGGCGGGATCGTGACGGGTCGGCAGATGGCAGCCTGCGTGGCCCTGGGTGCGGCCGGAGCATGGACCGGTTCGGTGTGGCTGACCACCGACGAAGCCGAAACCGCCCCGCACACCAAGCAGAAGATGCTGGCGGCGTCCTCACGGGACACCATCCGCTCCACGGGACGCACCGGCAAGCCCGCCCGACAGCTGGTGTCCGACTGGACCGACGCGTGGCGCCCCAACGAAAAGGGGCACCCGACTTTGCCGCTGCCGCTGCAGTCCATGCTGGCCGAGCCCGCCCTGCGCCGCGTCGATATGCTGGCCGCGTCCGGGCACCCGGGAGCGCAAGCACTGTCCACCTATTTCGTCGGCCAAGGCGTGGGCCTGATGAACAAGGTGCGGCCGGCGCGCGAGGTGGTGTTCGAGTTCGCGCAGGACTACCTCGCGGCCGCCGAACGGCTCGGTAACTCCGTCAGCGACTAGCCATCGCCGCTATCGGGGATCCCGCCACATCTTCCACAGCGTCGGCCCACCATTCGGCAACGTGATCTCCCCGGTCACCCGGAAGCCGAAACGCTCGTAATACGGCACGTTTTCGGGCTTGCTGGACTCCAGATACGCCGGGCAGTACTCGGCGTCGCAGCGATCCAGCCGCGGCTGCATGACGGCCCGCCCGAAGCCGCGCCCGCGCACCGAGGGATCACTGCCGATCACCGCCAGATACCAGTGCGGCTCCTCGGGGTGGTTGGCTTCCAACAGATCCGCGACCGCCCGCCCTTGCGAAACACGCAGACCGAACGAGCGGATCAGGGCCGGCGCCATCAGCAGCTGCGTCCATATCGACTGCCTCCAGCGGCCCGGCGGGTCCCACAACGCGGCCGCTCCGACGTCGGAGCCGTCGCTGGCTATCTCCACGCCCCCACCGGCCAGGTGGTGATACCGGGTGGACGTGGCGAAGTAGGTGGTCATCTGCGCGGTGCGCGCGGCGTCGTCGGGCAGCATCCACATCGACACCGGATCGTCGTAGAACGCGCGGCCCAGCGTCGCGGCCAGCGGCGTGATGTCGGGTTTGCGCGCGGTCCGCACATCGATAGCCATCCCGCCAGATTAATGCGTCGCGTCCGGGCGTCGTAGCGAGCAAGATCAGCGACTATGAGCACCCTGTTGTGGGACCAGCACACCTGCCTGCCACTACGCGACGGCACCGAGGTGGCGCCGCTGGCCCGCTACCAGCACCGGGGCGGAGCCGTCCTGTCGGTGAATGCGGGCTACTCACCGCAGCGGTTCGCCGACACCATGGGGCTGTTGCGGTACTTTCGGAGCGCGATCGACGCCCATCCGGACCTGACGTTGGCGGCCGGCCTGGCCGATGTCGAGGCGATCACCGGCGCCGGCGGCATCGCGGTGGTGTTCGACCTGGAGGACTCCAACCCCCTCGATGACGATCTCGACAACCTGGCCGTGCTGGTCGAGCACGGGGTGCGCACCCTGTTGCCCACCTACAACCACGCCAACCGGGCCGGTCACGGCTGCCTGGACGCCCGCGACGGCGGGCTGACCGCGTGGGGGCGCGCGATTGTGGCCGAGATGAACGCCGTGGGCATGGTTCCCGACGGCTCGCACTGCAGCGCTCGCACCGGGCTGGGCCTGTGTGAGGTGTCGACCACGCCGGTCATCTACAGCCACTCCTGCATGGCCGCGATCTGGGAGCACCCCCGCAACATCACCGACGATCAGGCTCGGGCATGCGCGGGAACCGGCGGCGTCGTCGGCATCACCGGGGTGGGAATCTTCCTGGGGCCCAACACTCCCACGCTGGAGGCGATGACACGGCACCTGGAGTACGCGGTCGAGCTGGTGGGCATCGAGCACGTCGGGGTCAGCACCGATTACTCCTTCGATCCCACCGAGCTCACCGACGAGCTGGCCGCCAACCCGCAGTTGTTCGACGACAGCTACACCCGCTGGGGGCCGATCCAGTGGATGCCGCCGGAGACCTGGTTGCGGTTAGGCGAGCACCTGTCGGCGCGCGGCTGGACCGATGCCGATATCAGCGCGGTACTCGGCGGGAATTTCCACCGGGTGGCTCGCCTGACCTGGCACGATTAGCTCTTGCGGATGAATTCACTTATTGCACTGAGGAACTCGGCCGGTTTCTCCACGATCGGGCTGTGTCCTGATCCGGCGATGAGGACGGGCGGCAGTCCGGCGGCCCCGTAGCGGTCAACGTTGGCCTGGGTCGGGGTCAGCACGTCATGTTCGCCCCAGAGCACCAGCACCGGCTTGCCCAGGCCTGCCAGCCGGTCGGCGACCGCGCGTTGCTCGTTGATGGCGGACGCGGTCTTGGCGTCGCACAAGGCGTTGTGCGTCATCCGTTTCAACGACCGGTACGCCAGCTCGGGAACGGGGAAATCCGCGGCGAATCCGGTTTGCAGCGAGGGCTTGTCGACGGCGTCGATACCCCGCAAGCTGTCCACCGCGGCGCCCAGCACCGGCCAGCACACCGCGTTACCCAACGCGGGCAAGGCGACCATCCCCGGCGCGGCAGGGGTATCGGAGACCACCACGCGCTCCACCAGCTGCGGTGCGCTCTCGGCCAGAGCGGTGGCCACCAGCCCTCCCATCGAGTGCCCGATGATCGCAGCGTGGCGCACACCCAGCGCATCCAGCGCGTGGCGCACCGTTGAGGCCTGCCCCTCGGCGCTGTAGGCCGCCCGATCCCGCGGTGCTTCCGAGCCGCCGTGGCCGACCAGGTCGATCGCGATCACCCGGGTGCCATGCGCCAGCGCCGGCGCCACCATTTCCCACCATTGGATCGACGCGGTGTATCCGTGCAGCAGCACCACGGCGCGGTCTCCGCCGGAGCCGTATTCGCGGATGTTCACATCGGGCCCGGCCAACTCGAGCACCCGCCCACCGGCGAACGGCTCGGCGGACCGTGAGATGCGGGCCGTCACCACCGCGTTGACCAGCAATACGATGAGGACGGCCACGAGGACCACAGCGGCAAGGCGTTTACCCACCCGCTGACGGTATCTCGGGCTTAGCCTGGATCGAGAGTGAACCCACAGGAGGTAGCCGTGAGTGACCACGACATTCGGATGATCGTCTTGTCCACCGACGACCTGGATGAATCGATCAAGTTCTACAGCGAAACCCTGGGCATGCCGCTGAAGTTTCGCGACGGCGCGCACTTCGCCGCGCTCGACGGCGGATCGGTAACCCTGGCGCTGGCGACCGCGGTCGACCACCCCATCCACGGCCAGGTCGTGGTCGGCATCAAGACCGATGACGTCGACGGCGCCGCGAAGGCCATCGAGGCCAGCGGCGGCGGGATCGTCAAGGGCCCCTACGACGATGCGCATGAGCGCCGGGCCGTGGTCTATGACAACAAGGGCAACGGGCTGGTGTTCTATAAGCCGCTGGGGCGGTAGCGGGTCAGGATCGGGCCGGAAAAGCGTCCGGGCAGGCCGCGTGTAGTTTGTCCGCGGTCAGATAGATCTGGTCACCGGCTTTTTGAATGCGCTCGGCTTCCCCGGGCGGATGTTGTGGCGAGGACTCTTGGGCATCGCCTTGGATGATCTGCGCCAGCAGGGCGAAGCCGTCCGCCCAGCTGTTCAAGTCGTCTTTGATCGCTGGATCGGAAGCCGATTGCGCTGCGGCGCGCACCTTCTCGCTCAGCGCGGCGGTGCCGTCGGATTCGGCGAGTGGATTGTTGTCGTCACGGGTTAGCGCACCCATTGCCTTTTCCGAATCCGCCCGCCACAGCTGAGCCAACTGCGCCACCACAGCGCAGTCGTCGACGCCGGCGGCGGGTAACGCACGGTGGTGACCAATCACCCATACTCCGGCTAACGTCACGCAGGCGACCGCGGCAAGTGCGGTGGTTACCAGCGCCCATGCTCGGTATCGGCTCGTTGTCATGTCAGGGTCCCGAGACCACCCGCGGCGTGTTCGCCGGCATCGGGAAAGCACCGCCGACAGGCGTAGGCAACGACAGTGACAGCCGCGGGTTGCTGACCTGCAGCTTGTATATGTCTTTTATGCCGATCGGATTCCACTTGTTCATGCCCCACGGTTTCACGCCGTATCCTTCGGCGTCATTGCGTCAGCACCAAGGCGTGCTCGGCCTCGAAGTCGTAGTCGATCCACTTCGCTTGATACCACTTTCCGTCGCGCTGCACCCACCGCACATGGCCGGGCGCACCCTTGAATCCCTCGGCGACCACTCGAAACCGGTACGCCTCCTGCAGAGTCCAGCTCGGCTGCACGCCCCAGCCGTTGGGCTGCGGTGCCACCACCTCTTCCAGACCCGAACTGGCTCCGGTCACCGGCGACACATCGCGATGCCATGGCGTCGGCGCCGCGATCGGCCCCATGGGCGGCCCGCCACCGGGCCCACTTTGATACGGCGATTGACCGTCGATATCCCAATAACCGCCGCCCGGCGCCGAGTCAGTGGGGGGCAGCGGACCCCACGGGTATTGCCACGGCTGGTCGAGGGTCTTCACCAACCGCCCGTGCAATGTCGCCCGGTTCTATTTCGCTATCGCCAGGCCGATCGGAGTCATCGGTCGGCGCCCTTGGCGGCGCCGCGGGCAGATCGCCGCGTATTGCGTAAGACTCACCGAGCGTGTGCAGCGCTTCGGCCTGCGCCTGGCTGTCAGCGAGGCCATCAGCGACAACCTTGTGGATTGCTAGGGTTTTGTGGACCAAGAATTGCTGGAACTGGCGAGCGGCCGCGGGGGTTTCGAGTCCCCGCCAATAGACGGCGGCCTGCTTGATCTCAGCTTCGATGGCGTCGAGACGCTGCCGTGAGGCGCGGTTGCGCTCGACAGCACCACGCAACACCGACTCAAACTCGCTGTCCGCCGCCGCCGTTGCAACCAGTCGATGGACCAGTTGGGTTTCCCGCTTCCGCGCCGCATCGGCGAAAGCACCCAGGACGTCCGCCACTCGGCGAAGGTAACCGCCGCTCCCCGCGTCAGCAATTCAGATCTAGTGAGTTGGCGAGCGCGGCAGCGGTCCCCTTCAAGTTGAGCTGCGGCCTAACCCACACTTGCCACTCGCCGCCCAGTTGGGCGACTTTAAGTCGTCAGTAGCGGGCAGCAGAGGCGACGACGTAAGCGAAGAAGCGGCATTCGGGTCTACCATCCGCAAGGTGACCATGACACCGCCGCCCTGGCCAGCGCCGCCCCCAGTTCAGCCGCGTAGTCGTTTGGTATTTGCGCTCATGGCGCTATCTACGTTGCTATCGGCTGCTGCTTTAACCACCGCCTTTTTAGCCCTGACAAAGTCTGCGACCGACTCCACCTACACGGCGGCGCAAAGAGCCGCCGCCAAAACAATCATGTGTGACAGATACAAACTTGCTGCTCGTAGCGTCGAGATCGAAACCAAAATTCCGGACAACACCGCGCTAGCGCGGATTTCTCTCACCAACGGAGCCGTCATGCTTGAAACTGCGGCCATGGATCCGGCGCTCGATACGGACGCTCGCGCTGACGTACGTGCGTTAGCCCTCGCATACCAAGATCTGACGGTCATGGGAACCAATGGCGTAGCCGGAGAGGCGCAGTTCCAGGCCGCGATGGACGCCGTGAACGACAAGGATCGTGTGATGAAAGAACTATGCGGTGACTGATCTACCGCCAGGCGAGTGGTCTCTGCTGTTGGTGGGCGCATGGTGGCCCGCGCTACCGAGCGAACCAACCGCAGGCAAGGCGTATTGGTCGGACCAAGCTGACGTCAAGGGCCGCGAGGCCGCGCACGTGCAAAACCACCGCACACAATTCGGATCTCGAAACCACGGCCGTACCGCCGAAGACATGCTGGAGCGTTTTCGGGTCGGAAAGGAGCGCCTGCTCGACGCCCACGAGCACTGTCGCGCCAAGAGTAGCGCCAGTGGCGCTGTGGCCGATGCGGTGACTGAGCTTCGCAGTCGGTTAAGGGGCATCGCCTCGCAGGGCAACCAAGCGATCAGAGACATCCTTGCGAAAAGCGAGCCCGAGACGGCGAAACTCACTGCGGTGATCAATGCGATCAATAACGCTAACGACGAAGCCGCCACCGCCGGGATGGCCGCCAACAATGCGATCATTGATGCAACCCAGCAGATGTTCACCAAAATGGGTGTCGAAGCTGGGGCGCGCGAGTGGCTCGAAAAGAATGGGGCTAATTTCGAGGCACCGCCGCGCCGGCCACCGCTGACCGCCGATGAGATGGTCGCCACTGCGGCCGGCGTCGAAATCACCGATGGGCAAGCCGGCGACGACGAACTTCCGTTCCCGTTTGGAAACGGCGGAGACGGCCAGGCGGGCGCAGACTCGATCCCACCGAAAGTCGGTGGCGAGAGCGCCGTAGGACCGGCAGCAGGACAAGGCGGTACGGCTAATCCGGCGGACGCAGCGAGCGCACCTGGCCGAGTCACCGTTCCGGCGGGGGCCGCCGGAACTGGTGGCGGCAACGGCGGCTCCACCGGCAACAACACAGACGGTGGAACAGCAGCAGGAAGTGCCAGCCACGGGTTCGGTAGCAGCGGCCTGATCAGCAACCCCAGCAGCGGGCCCGCCGGAAACGCCAGCCGAGGAACCAGCAGCAACGAAGGGATCAGCTACGGCGGCAGCGGGCCCGCAGCCGGAAACGCCAGTCGGGGATTGGACAGCGCCGGTAGCGGAGGATCTGGCATCAGCGGCACAGTAGGCGCGGGATTCGGTCCCTCCGGTGGCGGTGGAGCAGGTAGCGGGCTCACCGGCACGTCACCCCTCACTTCCCCTATGCCAGGACTCGGCACAGGAGGCAGCGGTGCTCCCGCTACGCCAGCTGGCCTTGCAGGTAGTGGTCCAACCCAGGCATTCGCCTCGGGAATGCCCGGTGGTCCCGCAGGATCGGGCGGGCCGACGTCCCCACTGCACGGCGGGCTGGATGGCTCCGGACTCTCCCAGTCGTCGGCTCCACAGGTTCCGCCCTCCCCGTCGTCGACGCCGATGGCGGGCGGCGTGCTCGGCAACCTCAGCCATCTGGCCGGCTCCAGCCCGGAGGCCGCTTCCACAGCTCAAACCGCGGGCGCGACGACGCCGACGCCCACTCCAGCGTCGGCACCCATGACTGCCGGTCCGACCCCGATGTCATCGGCGCCCGTCAGCGCAGGTCCGGCCGCGCCGTCGGGCCCGCTACCCGGCTACGGGGCGGATCTGCGCCCCGCGGCCGGCGCAGCCACGGGCGTCCCCGCAGCGCCTGCCGGTGCGCCTGCGGCACCGACAACACCGCCGCCAGGTAGCACTACCCCCGCTTCGGGTGGGGCCACAGTGGCATCCTCGGGCGACCGTCCCGCACCGGGAAGGCCGTCTCCAGCGGCCGGCGGGCAGTCGGGCGCGGCGATGGCGGGGGGTATGGCAGCCGGAGGTACCGCCGGGGCGGGAGCTGGCACCGCCGCCAAGCGCTTGGCCGAGCACCAGGACCTGCAGCGCAAAGTTGACGCCGTCGCCCGTCAGGCTCCGAATCTGGCGTGGGCAGCCGGATTACGTGATGACGAGACCACGATCGTGGTGGCCACCGACGTGGCCGGCGGCTGGATTCCACCTACGGTCAAGCTCCCGCCCGGAGTCACTCTGCTTGATCCAGCGCACCGCCGCCGTGGCACGAGCGCAGTCGATCTGCTCGGTGCGGTGATTGCCGCAGCAACCCACGAGCCGAACACCTACATCACCGAGGCCGGCCCGCACGATCCGGTTCCCGGGTCTGGGGAACGCGCCCGCTACGGCCAGCATCTCGACGAACTGGGTCCAACCTTGATCGACGTCACCGGGGCCAGCACGCGCCTGCCGCGCATCGTGCAGACCGTCGCACAAGCGATGGCCCGCAGATCCGGCGTCGCCGACAACGAGGTCGAGCTTTTCCGGCAGGTGGTCGCCGACACCGCTGCGCGGGTACTGTCGGCCTATCCCGAGCACGCTCCCAGGGATGTCGCCGACTGGATGCTCTTGGCCAGCATCGACGCCCTGATCGAGGGAAGCGAGGAACTGGCCCGCTACCACCTGGCATGGCACCAGGCGGTGGCGGCACCGCATGGAGGGTTTACGCCATGACAGATCCGATCGAAGTCAACCCACTGGACTACCTGGCGATAGCGGCTGGCCTCCCGCCGCTGCCGATCCCGCCGGGACCTGTCCATCCGGGCGGAACGTCGCCGGTCGACGCCACGATGGCGGCCTTTGGCGCCGCAACCAACCTGAACTTGGCCGAGACAAACACTCACCTGGCCGAAGACCATGCCGATCGCACCGGTCATGCTGCCGACGCGGCCCGCAAATTCACCGCCAACGAGGCCGACGCAGTATCGAAGTTCCAGGATGTCGCCGGCCAGGGCGACGCCACCATGGCACAGCAAGGTTCCCAGGAAGCCATGGGCGGAGCGATGCAGGGCATGACCGGGGCGATGCAGGGCATCACCGGCGCACTCAGCGGCGCACTCGGTGCGGCGAGCAGGCTGCCGCAGGGGCTGATGCAGGCCGGCCAAGGTGCGCTGTCGCCGTTGATGGGCGCGGCGCAATCCCTGGCCAAAGGGGGTCTCGGCGGCGCCACCCTCGCTTCCGACGTCAGCCCCGATCCCGGCGTGGGCGGCAGTGGCCTCGGCACCGGCGGAGGTGGCGGCGGTGGCCTGGGCATGGGCACCACCCCCGCCAGCAACCTCGGGCCGCCCCCGGTCCCCGGAACCTCCGCGCCGACGACGCCCACCAGCTCGCTGGCGAGCACCGGCGCGGCCGGCCCCACCGGCGGAACGCCCGCAACCGGCGGCGCGGGCGGCGGCGGCATGATGCCGATGATGCCGGGCGCGGCCGGTGCCGGCGGCAAGGGCGGCAAAGACGACAAGGCCGGCGAGAAGCGGATCGCCGCGCCCGGAGTTCCCAATGGTCAACCCGTCAAGGGCCGCACCACGGCCCCGCCGAACGTACCGGTGACCAAGTCGGTGGCGAAGGACGCCGGCCCGACCGGCCTGACACCGCTGAAACGCATCGTCGACAAGGACGATTCGTCGAAGTAGCAGCCCCGTGGCGGTACCGCTGATTCGACCGGCCGTGGTGCGGAAGCACGCTGAATCGCCACGCCCAGTGGACAAACTCGCTTTATCGGTCTAGGACACGCGCCGCGTTCTGCCGCGCGAGGAACGGACCGACCAAGTCGACGATGAGCCAGTGCCGCGTCTCGTCTATGCCGGTGATGATTCCGAGGTTCTGGGTGGATCCATCTACCTGTGCCGTCACGGCAGCGCCGACTAACTGCTCACCGATCGGCGTCGCGATATCGTCCGCGGCGACGACCACCCGCTCACTGCCGGTGGGCAAGCCTCGCAACTCCGGTGTCGCGGCGGGATCGAGTACATGCCCCGCGGCAACCCGCCCGTCCAAACCGGCCCAGGCGACAAGAGCCCGGCTGTTCTCTACTGCGTCAGCCGTCTGAACAACCTGAGCTGTCGGTGGCTCCTCGTTGATTGTGGCGTCGACGGGCAGACCCCAGTCATCTCGCCCGGAACTGAACACCGCGAAAGGAAATATCGGTATCGTCCACGGCTCACCGGCCGCCCGCGGGCTCGCCTCGCCGGGAGTTCGGCTGTATCGGCCGGGTCATACGCGGGCGGCTCGCTCGTCGGGCCTGGCGTCGGCGAAGGGCTCTTTTTCGACCCGCCCTGAATCTGATTTCGTCCACCGCCGGGATACCGTCCCGTCAGGGCCTGCACCTGCGCCGCTCGTTGCTGACTGTCCGCAGCGGCGCCCGAAACTATCTTCTGAATCTCGCGGATCTTACCGGCGAGATACGCCTGGAAGCCTCGGGCGCCCGCCGAGGTGTCCAGGGCCGGCCAGGCGGCCGCGGCTTGCCGGATCTCTGCCTCAAGCACATCAGCCGCTGTCGCGCCTGCAGGTTGATTTGGTGAGCGCCAAGCAGAATCCCCTCGAAAGATCGGTCGAGTTCCACTGACGTCGCCAATCGCCGGGACAGTTCCGCTTCCCGCGCCCGCGCCGCGTCGGCGAACGCTCCCGATACCTCCGGCATGGCGCAAAGCTACTCGAATCGGCGTCGTGGCGTCACCGGCCGCAGCTTGTTCCAGCTCATATCACCGCCCCGATAGATGCGCATTAGCCCTTCTTGACGGGATCGGTGTGCAGGTTGCGAGGAAGTTCTTGCCATCCTGCGCAGCCGCCTCTGTCGGGTTGAGCCAGCCGACATCCTGCGCCAGGACGTCACCGTGGCCTCCGTTGACCGATGGAGTCGCGGGAATCTACCCTCCCGCCGGTGGCAACGTCAGCTGCAGATACCCTCCACCCCACGGTTGCAGCATCACATCGGCGGGCCAACTCACGCGATGGTCCTGCCCCCGCAGGTAGTCGCCGCTGACACCGACGGCCTTGACGGGCTTCCCGTGGTCCTCGAAGACCAACAGACTAGCTTTGGATTCAAAGAAATTCGACCGGATCACCGGTGCGCCTACGGTTTTCTCGATGAACTCCCGCTCGGTGTATTCGTGGAACAGATGCACCTCATCCCAAGGCCATGAGGTGAAGTCACTCAGTCTGCCTGACTTACCTTGATGCAGAAGGTCTTCCAAGCCGTTGTTGAGCCGTTGATTGTTGTAGTCGATGTCCATCGATTTCCTCGTCAGCCCGCAACTCGTCACCAACATGCACAGCAATAGGACACTAAGCGCACTGCGTATCGGCGTCGCTCTGCTCACCACGGTCAGTACCCTCCTGCCGACGTTCCGTAGCCGCCAGGCTGGCCCGGATCGTAGACTCCTCCAGGCCCGGCGCCGGTTGGTGTTGGCGCCTGACCCGGTACCGCCACTTGCGTCGTCGTGCCGGCCTCGCCCCAGGCAACGGTATTGCTCCAGGCCAGCTTCTCGCCGCCGGGCGCGATGACGACGGTGTCGCCCCTGTCCACAGCCTGCTGCACTAGGTCGGCGAGCTGCGCCGGGGTGGCGCTTGGGTTAGCTGCTGCGATTTCTCGTCCGACTTCGTTGTTGTACAGATCCATCGCCTCGGCAGTGGCGGGGTTGTTGGGCAGTCGTTCGTGCGCGGTCGCGAAGTCGCGGGTCCAGTTCTCGCCGAATCGTTGCGTCATCAAGGCATTCCAGTATGCGTGCCGGAAGGCGTCGGTGTGGTTGTCGGCGGTGTCGTTGGGGCCATTCTGCGGCGGGAAACGCACCTTGGCCTCGGTTGCGGCGGCTTCCTTGATCTGGTTCAGATCCCGCAGCGCCAACGGTGAGAGGTCCTCGAGCATGCGCGCCTCTCCCGCGGTCACGTGCACGGGGTCGGTGGCTAAACTAAGTGGCCACGGCGGCTCCCAATCGAGTTCGCCAGCTGGATCCTCCGACACCTGGTACTTCTTCAAGATCTGTTCAAGCGGGTCGACCGGTGGCGGGCCGTGTAGGGGGAAATCGACCGATTGGATAGTTCGGTCTCCACGAAGCGGATAACGCCCGGTCAGCGCCTGCACCTGCGCCGCGCGCCGCTGGCTGTCGGCGGCGGCATCAGCCACGATCTTGTGGATTTCGCGGGTTTTACCGGCCAGGTACGCCTGGAACTGTCGCGCGCCTGCCGGGGTGTTCAGGGCCGGCCAAGCAGCGGCGGCCTGACGAATCTCGACTTCAAGCGCATCGAGGCGCTGCCGCGACTGCACGTTGAACCGGTGAGCGCCGCGCAGGATCTCCTCGAAGGACCCATCGAGTTCCACCGACGTCGCCAACCGCTGCACCAGTCGCTCTTCTCGCGCCCGCGCCGCGTCGGCGAACACCCCCAGCACCTCCGGCATAGCGCAAAACCTACGCGCATCGGCCCCACCGCGTCATCGACACCGACTGGTTCCCGCAGGCTGACGCCAGTATTGTCGTCGCGTGCGGTTGTGGTGCGTGCGTCAAAGGGGTAGCAGAGCATGCCGCTGAGCCTGTCGAACCGGGACCAGAACTCCGGTCACCTGTTCTACAACCGCCGGCTGCGCGCGGCCACCACCAAATTCTCGGTGCGCATGAAGCACGACGACCGCAAGCAGACCGCGGCGATCGTGCTGTCGGTGGTGTTGATCTTCATCGGCATGGGCTGGATGCTGCTGCTGAACGTGCTGCGCCCGGCCGGGATCGTGCGGACGTCGGCGATCGTCGGTGACCGCGACTCCGGCGCGATCTACGCCCGCATCGACGGCCGGCTGTATCCGGCACTCAACATGACCTCGGCCCGGCTCGCGGTCGGCAACGCCGAGCTTCCCACCTGGGTCAAGCCCGCGGAGATCGCCAAATATCCGACCGGCCCGATGATCGGTATTCCCGGCGCGCCGGCATCGTTGATCGCCAGCACGGGCGCCCCGTCGGCGTGGGCCGTCTGCGACACCGCGGGATCACCGCGGCGGGCCGAGCCGCCGGTGGTGACGGCCATCGCGGGACCGCTGAGCCGCGTCGGCCGCGCGGCGCCGCTGGCCCCCGATGCCGCGGTGCTGACCCGGTTCCAGGGCGTCACCTATGTGATCTGGGGCGGCAAGCGTTCCCAGGTCGACCCGGCCGACCGGGCGATCACCCTGAGCCTGGGTATCGACCCGGGGACGACGGTGCCGGTGGAGATGTCGCGGGCGTTGTTCGACGCCCTGCCCAGCACCGAACCGCTGCGGGTTCCGGTGATTCCGCAGGCGGGCACACCGTCGCAGTGGGTGCCCGGGTCCCAGGTCGGTGCGGTGCTGGAGACCCGCACGGCCGGCGGCGGCTCACAGTTCTATGTGCTGCTGCCCGACGGCGTGCAGAAGATCACCAGCTTCGTGGCCGACCTGATCCGCAGCGCCAACTCATTCGGATCCGTGGCGCCCCTGGTGATCAGCCCCGACAAGCTGGTCAACATCCCCGAAGTGGGCACCCTGCCGGTCGACTACTACCCGAACAGCCGGCTGAAGTTCGTCGACACCGCCGCCGACCCGACGACGTGCGTCGGATGGGAGAAGGCCCCGTCCGACCGTCAGGCCCGGGTCACGGTGTTCAACGGCCGCGGCCTGCCGGTGTCGCCGGGAATGGACAATCGGATCGTCCGGCTGGTGCGCGACGACCGCTCCCCCGGATCGGTGGTGGCCAACCAGGTGCTGGTGCTGCCCGGCGCGACCAACTTCGTGACGTCGACCAGCGCACTGCTCGAGTCCGATTCGCGCGAGTCGCTGTTCTGGGTGTCCCCCAACGGGGTTCGGTACGGGATCGCCGCCGAGGACGAGACACTGCGCGGCCTCGGACTGGACCCGGCCTCCGCGCAGCAGGCCCCGTGGCCGCTGCTGCGCACCTTCGCGGCCGGCCCGGAACTGTCTCGGCATGCCGCGCTGCTGGCCCGCGACACCCTGGCGTCCACCGGCGCGGTGATGCCGGTGGCGCCCAACAACCAGCAGGCCATCCCGGGAGGGCACTGAGGCGATGTCCAAACGAGCATTCGTTCCGGCCCGACTTCAGGTTCCCGAACCCAAGCCGGTGCGGGTCGCCCCGCGAGCCCCCGACGCCCTGCCGGAACGCGAACCCCGCAACCTGTGGGTGATGATCGGCCTTCCCGCGCTGGTGGTCGCGCTGATCGGCACGATCGTGATGCTCTATGTCTCCGGTGTGCGCAGCCTGGGGTCGGGCATGTTTCCGATGGTGGGCATGGCCGGCCTGGCCATGCTGATGTTCTCCGGACGGTTCGGGCGGGCGCGCAAGATCAGCTGGGGCGAGCAGGAGAAGAACCGCCGCAGTTACCTGCGGTCGCTCGACGCCGAACGCGACGAGATCCAGAAGGCGGTCTGCGCCCAGCGCAGCGCCCAGGAAATGGTGCACTCCAACCCGCAGGGACTCGGCGCGGTCATCGGCGGGCCGCAGATGTGGGAGCGCCGGCGCTCCGACCCGGATTTCCTCGACGTCCGCGTGGGCGTCGGTGTGCAACACGCGCCCGACTCGGTGCTGTCGGTGCAGTGGCCGGAGATCCCGGTCGACGAGGAGCTCGAGCCGGTCACCGGCCAGGCGCTGCGCGACTTCATCCTCGAACAGCGCAAGATCCGCGACATCGCCAAGGTGGTCAACCTGCGCTCCCGCCCGGGTTTCAGCTTCGTCGGCGAGGACCTCGACCGGGTCCGCTCGCTGCTGCGGTCGATGCTCAGCGCCTTGGCGGTGTTCCACAATCCGCTCGACGTCAAGTTGATGGTGGTGACCCGGCACCCCGAGCTGTGGTCCTGGATGGTGTGGCTGCCGCACAATCAGCACGACGAGCTGTTCGACGCCTGCGGATGGCGCCGGCTGGTGTTCACCACCCCCACCGAACTGGAGTCGACGCTCGGCGCCGACCTGCACATGAAGGGCAAGCGCGGCGCGTGGCGGCCCCCATCGACGCCGAGTCCGACGACCATGGGCTCGGCACTGGAAACCGGCGGCGCCGGGCACGATCTCGGCCCGCACTGGGTGATCGTCGACGACAACACCGGCAGCCCCGAGGCGTGGGAGAGCGTGGTCGGGCGGGTCGGCAAAGAGGGCATCACCGTGTTGCGGGTGGCCTCGCGGCTCGGTACCGGTGTCGGGTTCGCCCGCGATGAGATCTTCGAGGTCATCGATCATCCGGCCCGGCACAGCCGCACCGACGAGCCGTCGGCGGCCCACCGCCGCAACGGCCGCGGCGCCGATCCGTTTGCGCCGCCGATGTTGCGCGTGGGCGGCAAGTTCTTCGCGCACGCCGATCAGCTGTCGGTGCCGCGCGCCTACCGCTACGCCCGCGCGATGGCGCGCTGGTCGCCGACGGC
>Ga0182736_1001740_pt1 | contig 19376 bp, 19 predicted proteins | sample eDN5th30CKraftBY_FD_128882 | JGI IMG/M metagenome (GOLD analysis project Ga0182736, IMG submission 128882) | Enriched backyard soil microbial communities from Emeryville, California, USA - eDNA 5th pass 30_C Kraft BY (version 2) (version 2) | ecosystem: Environmental > Terrestrial > Soil >... | reverse complement strand
TCGGGGTTCTGGGCGTTGGCCGCCTCCGGGCGGTTGAGGGTGATCGTCGCGATCCGGTCGGCGACCTCGTAATCGATGTACATGGACGTCCTTACTGCGTTGCGGCATCGGTACCGGGCGACACAATGCGAGAAGCTGCTTCTCTTAAGAGGAAAGTTACCATCTTCGAAGTCGGGACGGCAGCGCCCAGAACGGCGCCGTCGCCACGGCCTCATTCTCCGGTAGGGTGCATTCGTGTTCTCCCAAAATGGCAATTACCGGAGCCGCTGGTGAGTAACCCCGAAGAGGAGCCCGTCTGGAAGCAGCGGGCGGTCGAGCGGTCGATCAAGACCGCGCGCCTGCGGGCCGCCCAGCGCGTTCAGCGATTCCTGGACGCCGCCCAGGCCATCATCATCGAAAAGGGCAGCACCGACTTCACCGTCCAAGAGGTCGTCGAGCGCTCACGGCAATCGCTGCGCAGCTTCTACCTGCAGTTCAACGGCAAACACGAGCTGCTGCTGGCGCTGTTCGAGGACGCCCTGAGCCGAACCGCCGACCAGATCCGGGCCGCCACCGAAGCCAAGACCACACCGCTGGAACGGCTCAAAGTGGCCGTCGCGCTGCTCTTCGAGCTCTCCCGGCCGGACCCGTCGGCCAAGCGCCCGCTGTTCACCGACTTCGCGCCGCGGCTGCTGGTTTCGCACCCCACCGAGGTCAGAGTCGCCTTCACCCCCTTGCTGGGTCTGCTCACCGAGCTGATGGAGGCCGCCGACGAGGCCGGCGAGCTGCGGCCCGGAGTGAACGCCCGGCGCATGGCGGCGATGACCATGCAGACCGTCATGTTCGTGGCCCAGTCCAGCGCCGACTCCGACGATCCGGCGGCCCATCCCCTCACCGCCGACGAGGTGTGGGACTTCTGCGCCCACGGCATCGCCGACTGACCCGCTCTCCCCCGCCCTTCCCCGCGAGCGGGCCCGCTCTCCCCCGCGAGCGTGCGCGTTTGCCCGCGACACGCCGGGTGAATGTGCACATCTGCGCACGCTCGCGCCCCGCGGGCACCCCGCCCAGGCTGGCCCGCCCCTCCCCGCGGCTTCCCATGGCGTAGACACATATGCTCTAATCGAGAATGTGATTTCCACGTTGTGTATGCGCTCCTCTGCGGTGGGCCCCGCCAATGCGTAAAGCCCTGGCTCCCGACGTCACAAACTGGCCCGACGAGAACCCGGCCCTGATCGGCAGTCGATGCGACGACTGCGAGGCGACGGTGTGGCCCCGCCAAGACCACTGCCCGCGCTGCAGCGGCCCCCGCATGCAGGATCTGCTGCTGCCCCGGCGCGGAACGCTGGAGGCGTGGACGACCCAGGGCTTCGTGCCGAAACTGCCCTACGCCGGCGGCGAATCCGCCGAGGGCTTCACGCCGTTCGGGGTCGGTCTGGTGCGGCTCGGCGACGTGATCAAGGTCGAGGCCCGCCTCACCGAATCCGATCCCGCCAAACTGAAGTTCGGCATGGACGTTGAATTGACCATGGTCCCGTTCTATGTCGACGACGACGGAGCCGAGATCCTCACCTGGGCTTTCCAGCCCGTCTAAGGAGCCAGCGAAAGATGACGGTAGCGAACAACGATGTGGCGATCATCGGCGTCGGCCTGCACCCGTTCGGCCGGTTCGACAAGTCGGCGATGCAGATGGGCGCCGAGGCGATCCACGCCGCGCTGGCCGACGCCGGCGTCGAGTGGCGCGATATCCAGTTCGGCGTCGGCGGTAGCTACGAGATCTCCAACCCCGACGCGGTGACGCGGCTGGTCGGGCTCACCGGTCTGCCCTTCACCAACGTGTTCAACGCCTGCGCGACGGCGGCTACCGCCACCCAGGTCTGCGCCGACAACATCCGCTCCGGCAAGTACGACATCGGCATCGCGATCGGCATGGACAAACACCCCCGCGGCGCGTTCACCGACGATCCGGCCAAGCTGGCGCTGCCCGCCTGGTACGCCGAGAACGGGCAGTTCGTCACCACCAAGTTCTTCGGCATGAAGGCCAACCGCTACCTGCACGACCACGGCATCTCGCAGGCGACGCTGGCCAAGGTCGCCGCCAAGAACTTCCGCAACGGAGCGTTGAACCCGAATGCCTTCCGGCGCAAGCCGATGTCCGAGGACGCCATCCTCAATTCGACGGTGCTCAACTACCCGCTGACCCAGTACATGTTCTGCGCCCCGGATGAGGGCGCCGCGGCGGTGGTGATGTGCCGCGGCGACATCGCCCACCGCTACACCGACAAGCCGGTGTATCTGAAGGCCACCGAGATCCGCACCCGCACCTACGGCGCCTATGAGGTGCACGGGACGTCGGCTCCGATCGAAGAAGACGTCGCGCCGACGGTGTATGCAGCGCGCGCCGCGTTCGAAATCGCCGGTGTGGCACCCGACGACGTCGACGTGGTCCAGCTGCAGGACACCGACGCCGGCGCCGAGGTCATCCACATGGCCGAGTGCGGCTTCTGCGCCGACGGGGACCAGGAGAAGCTGCTGGCCGACGGCGCGACCGAGATCTCCGGATCGCTGCCGGTCAACACCGACGGCGGGCTGATCGCCAACGGTGAGCCGATCGGGGCCTCGGGCCTGCGCCAGCTGCACGAGCTGGTGCTGCAGCTGCGCGGCCAGGCCGGTGAGCGCCAGGTGCCGGGCGAGCCCAAGGTGGGGTTCGCCCAGGTCTACGGGGCACCGGGCACGGCGTCGGCCACGATCGTCACGGTCTGAGCCGGCGCGTCACTTCCCCAGCGCAGGCGGCGGCCGATACGTCGGCTCATACCCGTCGACGCGAATCGGGCTGGCCACCAACCGGAAATCGCCGGCCGTGACGATCGCGTGGGTGTATTCCTTCAGCGCCTCGGGCAGCGTGCGAACCGCGGCGGCCGGGATGCCCAGTGGCCGCAACCGCCGCTCCCAGCCGGCCGCGGTGTCGCCGGCCAGCGCGGCGGTGACGACGGCGAGCACCTCCTGGCGACGGGACACGCGCTCGGCCATGGTCGTGAAGCCGTCGATGCCGGCTTCGGTCGCGAAGGCCTTCCAGAACCCGTCATGGGTGACGAACAGCGCCAGATAGCCCTCAGCTGTCGGAAACAACTGGGCCGGAACGTAGTACGAGTGCGCTCCGTGCAGAAACCGTTGCGGTTCGATGCCGTCGTTGAGGTAGGCCGACGCCCGGTAGTTCAGTTGGGACAGCATCACATCCAGCAGCGACACTTCGACTTGGCCGCCGCGTCCGCTGACGATCTGGGCCAGCAGACCCAGGGCGGCCGCCATCCCGGTGGAGTTGTCGGCCGACGAGTAGCCCGGCAGCGTCGGCGGGCCGTCCGGGTCGCCGGTCATCGCGGCAATCCCGGTGGCGGCCTGGATCACGTAGTCGAAGGCCGGTTCGTCACCGCCGTCCAGCCCGAACCCGGTCAGCGCGACGCAGACGATGCGCGAATTGAAGCGCGACAGTGCCGAATAAGTGAGCCCGAGCCGGCGGATCACCGACGGCTTCATATTCACCAGCAGCGCATGGGATTGCGCGACCAGCTCGCCCAGCCGCGCCTGCCCCTCCGCCGACCGAAGGTCCAATTCAACGCTGCGCTTGTTGCGGTTGAGACTGGCGAAGTAACTCGGGCCGACCTCACGGGAGATCTCCCCGCCCGGTGGTTCGATCTTGATGACCTCGGCGCCGAGGTCGGCCAGCAGCATCGTCGCGTAGGGACCGGCGAGCATCACTCCCACTTCGAGGATGCGGATCCCCGACAGCGGTCCGGTCACCGAACTTCCTCGGCAAGCGCGGCGATCACCTCGCGGGTGCGGCGCTTGGAGGCGATCAGCTCGTCGCGGTTGGCACCGATCGGCAACAGGCGCACCGACAGGTCGGTCACCCCGGCATCGGCGAACTGCTTGAACCGCTTCAGGATTGACTCCTCGTCACCGGCCGCACACAGGTCGCCGACATCACGGGCCGAACCGCGGTCGAGCAGCCGCTGGTAGTTGGGCGAGGTCTCGGCCTCGGCCAGGATCCGGTTGGCGCGCTCCTTGGCGGCCTCGATCTCGGAGTTGGCGCACAAGGTGACCGGGATCCCGGCGACGATGCGCGGCGCGGGTTTGCCCGCATCCGCGGCGGCCTTGTTGATCCGCGGCGCGATGTGTTCGGCGATCGCCTTCTCGTCGGCCATCCACAGCGAGGTGCCGTCGGCGTGCTCGCCGGCGATCCGCAGCATCACCGGGCCCAGCGCCGCCACCAGCACCGGCATCTTCGGCTCGGCCCCGAGCGCGGTCGGGTTGTGCACGGTGAAAGTGTCGTTCTCCACGTCGACAGGACCGGGCCCCGACAGTGCCGCGTTGAGCACCTCCAGGTAGTCGCGGGTGTAGGCGGCCGGCTTGTCGTACGGCAGTCCGAGCATGTCCCGAATGATCCAGTGGTGCGACGGCCCGACGCCCAGCGCCAGCCGGCCACCCGAAATGGCGTTCACCGAAAGCGCTTGGCGGGCAAGCGCGATCGGATGCTGCGCCTGCAGCGGCACCACGGCGGTGCCCAGCTCGATCCGGGTGCTGTGCGAGGCCATCAGCGCCACCATGGTCAGCAGGTCGAAGTCGTCGGGCACCTGGGGCATCCACGCGGTGTCCAGCCCGGCCTCATCGGCCCACTCGATGTCGGCGATCAGCTTGGCGACCTTGCGCGCCATGTCGCCGCGCTCGGCCCCGATCATCACTCCCAATCGCATGATCAGTTCGCCTCCGCCTGGCCGATGACCTGCCGGACCCCGGTCACCAGGTCGTCCAACGAGGTTCCGGTGGGAAAGACCGCGGCGGCGCCCAGCGACAACAACTTGGCCACGTCGGACTGCGGGATGGTTCCGCCGACCACCACCGCGATATCACCCCCGTCCGCGGCGCGCAGCGCCTCGACGATGCGGGCGGTCAGCGCGACGTGGGCGCCGGACAGAATGCTCAGCCCGACCACCGCGACGTCCTCCTGCAAGGCGGTGGCGACGATGTCCTCGACCCGTTGGCGGATGCCGGTGTAGATGACCTCGAAGCCGGCGTCACGCAGGGTCCGCGCGACGATCTTGGCGCCGCGGTCGTGGCCGTCGAGGCCGGGCTTGGCGACCAGAACCCGGGCCGGCAGCGGCGCAGAAGAAGCGAGCGGAGAAGTCATCAATACACCACCGGTTGCTGGAATTCGCCCCAGACCGACTTGAGCGCCGAGACCATCTCGCCCACCGTGCAGTAGGCGTTGGCGCAGTCGATCAGGGAATGCATCAGGTTGTCCTCGCCTTCGGCGGCACGGGCCAGCGCGGCCAGCTTGGCGGCGACGTCGCCGGCGTTTCGCTCGGCCTTGACCCGGGCCAGCCGTTTGAGCTGGACGTCGCGGCCCTCGGCGTCGAGCTCGTAGGTGGCGATCTCCGGCGGCGGCTCGTCGGACGTGAACTTGTTGACGCCGACGACCGGCCGTTCCCCGGATTCGATCTCGTGATGGATCTTGAAGGCCTCATCGGCGATCAGGCCCTGCAGGTAACCGTCCTCGATGGCGCGGACCATGCCGCCGTGGCGCTCCAGGTCGTCCATGATCTCGATGATGCGTTCCTCGGTGGCGTCGGTGAGCGCCTCGACGAAGTAGGAACCGCCCAGCGGGTCGGCGACCCGGGTCACCCCGGTCTCGTAGGCCAGGATCTGCTGGGTCCGCAGGGCCAGCGTCGCGGACTCCTCGCTGGGCAGCGCGAACGGCTCGTCCCAGGCCGCGGTGAACATCGACTGGACTCCGCCCAGCACCGCCGCCATCGACTCATACGCCACCCGCACCAGGTTGTTCTGGGCCTGCGGGGCGAACAGCGATGCCCCGCCGGCCACGCAGCCGAACCGGAACATCGACGCCTTGTCGGCCTCGGCGCCGTAGCGCTCGCGCACGATGGTGGCCCAGCGGCGCCGCCCGGCCCGGTACTTGGCGACCTCCTCGAAGAAGTCGCCGTGGGTGTAGAAGAAGAACGAGACCTGCGGGGCGAACTGATCGATGGTCATCCGCCCGCGCTCCACGACGGTGTCGCAGTAGGTGACACCGTCGGCGAGGGTGAACGCCATCTCCTGCACGGCGTTGGCGCCGGCGTCGCGGAAGTGCGCACCGGCCACCGAGATCGCGTTGAATCGCGGTACCTCGGCGGCGCAGAATTCGATGGTGTCGGCAATCAGCCGCAGCGACGGCTCCGGCGGCCAGATCCAGGTACCGCGGGAGGCGTACTCCTTGAGGATGTCGTTCTGAATGGTGCCGGTGAGTTTGGCCCGCGGCACCCCGGAACGCTCGGCGGCGGCGACGTAGAACGCCAGCAGGATCGCCGCGGTGCCGTTGATGGTGAAGCTGGTGCTGATCTTGTCCAACGGGATGGAGTCGAACAGGATCTCGGCGTCGGCGAGGGTGTCCACCGCCACCCCGACGCGGCCGACCTCCTCCCCGACCTCGGGATCGTCGGAGTCGTAGCCGCACTGGGTGGGCAGGTCCAGCGCGACCGACAGCCCGGTGCCGCCCTGCTCCAGCAGGTAGCGGTAGCGCCGGTTGGACTCCTCGGCGGTGCCGAAGCCGGAGTACTGCCGGAAGGTCCAAAGCCGCCCGCGATAGCCGGAGGCGAAGTTGCCCCGGGTGAACGGGTAGGTCCCCGGCGGCGCGGGTTCGGCGCGTCGGTCTTCCGGCCCGTACACCGGTTTCAGCGGTATTCCCGAGGAGGTCTGCACTGGGTCGTTCATCGATGGATACGGTACTTCCAAAAAAGGAGAATGCCAATACCACTATTGCTCACACCGGCCGCTCGGGCGGCTGCTGGGCCGGCAGCGGCTACCCGGCCAGGTTGAAGTTGCCGCTGGCCCCGTAGACCGACAGCGAGACCAGCAGCGTCACCGAGACCACGACCACCAGCGAGGTGCGCACCGCGTTACCCACGGCGACACCGACCCCGGCGGGGCCGCCCGCCGCGAAATAGCCGAAATAGGTGTGGATCAACAAGATGGTGACCGCCATCAGGAACGCCTGCAGGAACGACCACAACAGATCGATGGGGTTCAGGAAGGTCCGGAAATAGTGGTCGTAGAGGCCGGCCGACTGCCCGAACAGGAACACCGTGGTGAATCGGCTGGCCAGGAACGACAGAATCACCGCGATGGAGTACAGCGGGGTGATGGCGACCAAGCCGGCGACGATGCGGGTGCTGACCAGATAGGCGATCGGGCGGATCGCCATCGACTCCAGCGCGTCGATCTCCTCGTTGATGCGCATCGCCCCCAGCTGCGCCGTCACCCCGGCGCCGAAGGTGGCCGCCAACCCGATACCGGCGACCACCGGGGCCGAGATGCGCACGTTGATGAACGCCGCCAGGAAGCCGGTCAGCGCCTCGATGCCGATGTTGCCCAGCGAGCTGTAGCCCTGCACCGCCAGGGTGCCGCCGGCGGCCAGGGTCAAGAACCCGACGATCACCACGGTGCCGCCGATCATCGCCAGGGTCCCGGTGCCCATGCTGATCTCGGCGATCAGCCGCACGACCTCCCGGCGGTAATGGGTGAACGCAAACGGCGCGGTGGCGATCGCCCTGCCGTAGAACAGCGTGTGGTCGCCGAGCCGGCCCAGCGCCGCGACGGGTCGCCGGACCTGCCGGGTCACGCCCGGATAGACCGCCGCCAGTGCCCGCAGCGCCATGGCTCAGCGCGCCGTCATCTTGATGCCGATCGCGGTGACGACCACGTTGACGACGAACAACGACATGAAGGCGTACACCACCGTCTCGTTCACCGCGTTGCCGACGGCCTTGGCTCCGCCGCCGGAGATCGTCAGGCCGCGGTAGCAGGCGACCATACCGGCGATCAGGCCGAACAGCGCCGCCTTGATACAGGAGATGATCAGCTCGGGCACCCCGGTCAACAGGGTGATGCCCGCCGCGAACGCGCCGGGGTTGACGTCTTGGACGAAGACCGAGAACACGTAGCCGCCGAGGATCCCGATGATCACCACCAGGCTGTTCAGCAGCAGCGCCACCAGCCCGGCCGCCAACATGCGCGGCGTCACCAGCCGCTGCACCGGGTTGATGCCCAACACTTCCATGGCGTCGATCTCTTCGCGGATGGTGCGCGATCCCAGATCGGCGCACATCGCCGTCGCCCCGGCGCCGGCCACGATCAACACCGTCACCATCGGCCCGACCTGGGTGACCGCGCCGAACGCCGCGCCGGCTCCGGACAGGTCCGCCGCGCCGAGCTCGCGCAGCAAGATGTTGAGGATGAAGCTGACCAGCACCGTGAAGGGAATCGCCACCAGCAGCGTGGGCGCCAGCGAGACCCGGGCGACGAACCAGGACTGTTCGAGGAATTCGCGGGCCTGAAACGGCCGCCGGAAGAGGAATCTGACCGCGTCCACCGACATCGCGAAGAGCCCGCCGACCGCCTGCATGGGCTCCGACAGGCGCCCGATCGCCAGCTGCGGGGACCACGGCATCAGGTCTTTCATCCCCATAGCGGCAGGCTCCTCAGAACACTCGCGATACGACCCGAGTGGATCGTAGCCGATTGGCGGTTAGTGCGATAGCTGGTTCTGATTTTGGTGCACACTCATTCTCATTTAGAGCAAATGTCTCATCTATAGTCGTCCGTCGACCCGCAAGTCCGGGTGCACCCACGCCGGTGACCTGCGCTCTTTGAACGCCCGGAAGCCTTCGACGGCCTCCGGCGCACCCAGGCTGCTGCTCATCCCGATGCGGTCGAACAGCCCGAGATAGGCGTCCAGGCTCGACTTGACCACCGCACGTGCGGCCGGCGCGGTGCGGCAGCACTGGGCCAGCACGTCGCGGGCGGCGTCGGGCAGTTCGTCGTGCGGGACCACACGTGCCACCATGCCCCAATCGAGCGCTTCCTGCGCCCCGAACGTGCGGCCGGTGAACATCAGGTCACGGGTGCGGACCGGCCCGACCACCCGGGCCAGCATCTGGCTGTAGTACGTGTCGGCGATGCCGCGGAACAGCTCGGGCACCCGGAAGGTCGCCCGGTCGCTGACCACGGCGATGTCGCTGCACAACGCGATCTGCAGGCCGCCGCCCTGGCACACTCCGTTGACCGCCGAGACGACCGGCTTCGCCGAGCTGCGCAACGCGTCGAACGGGGTGACGTCCATGCCCAGCGCGGACCCGAAGGTGATCCAGTTGTCCGCTCCGCCGCCGCCCATGTCGCCGCCGGGGGCGAACACGTCGCCGGTGCCGGTGATCAGCAGCCCGGCCAGGTCGGGGTCCTCATTGACCCGGCCCACCGCGTAGCGGATGCCGAAGTACATCGCGGGGGTCATCGCGTTGCGGGCTTCGGGGCGGTTCAGAGTGCACACCGCGATCGGCCCCTCCCGCCGGAACTCGAGGAAGGGGGTTCCGAGCCAGTCGCCCTCGGGCGGCCGAGGCGATTCAGCATTCATGTGCACAGACCTCTCCGACCAGCTCCAGCGTGCCCAGACCACGGATCGCCGCACAAGCGCGCCGCAGCATGGTGACGAACATGTCGTCGCCACGGTCGGTGCCGGTCGCGAAGACCAGCCCGAGCGCGCAGATCAGCGGGGCCTGCAGCATGCCGAACCGGTAGTCCCGCCAACAGGTTTCCCGGTCGTAATCGCTCACGCCGTGACCCAGCAGGGCGCTGTGATACGCCGTGACCAGATCCGCCTCGATCACCGAGCGCAGCTCGGGCGCCAAGCTGGTGGCGGTGAAATACGCCAGGTCGCGAGCCGGCAGGCCGACACCGAGGGTCTGCCAGTCGACGATCCAGACCTGATCGCCGTCGGGGCTGAACAGCATGTTGTCCAGCCGGTAATCGCCGTGGATCAGCGCGAATCGGCCGAGCGGCGCCGACACCCACGGAGTGATCAGACCCAGTGCGGCCGTCAACGTCTCACAGTCGGCCGCGCCCAGTTGCGCACCGAGGCGCTCGACGGTGGCGTCCGCGCACATTCGGGCGATGTCGCCCATGCCTTTGGCGCCGGCCTCGTCCAGTTGGGTCATGGCCAGGCCGGGGAACGTCAGCCACTGCTGGTCGCACCAGGTGGGCGCGTGCAGCCCGGCCAGCGCGGTCACCGCCAGCCGCGCCTGCCGCTCGTCGCACCCGGCGATCTGATCGCCCTGGGTAGCGGGCGCGCGGTCGGCGAGCAGTAACGCGTATTCGGTTGCGTCGGAGTTGATTTCGCAGTGGAAGCACTCCGGTGTCGGTATCCGGACGCGATCGGCGACGTCGGCGTAGAAGGCGCACTCGCTGCGATAGCCCAGTACGACACGATCGCGGACCGCGTCGTCGCCCGCCGGGAGTTTGATCACGAAGGTGCCGGGCAGGCCGGCCCGGTCGCCGGCGTAGGTGGCCGACACCCGGTAGGTGGCTCCGGTCTGACCGGTGCCGACCGGCACGACATCGACCGAGGCCACCTCGACCGGTTCGCCCCGGGCGCTCAGCACACCGGAGAGCCACCGGCTGGTCACCTGCTGGGGATGCCGCGGTATCGAGGTCGCGGTCATCGGTCCTCCGGCGCAACAGAACTCATAGCCAGAGCCCCTCCGGGCAGCCACTCCCTGCCATGCCGGGTGACGCTACAGTAAGAATTTCAGTATGGTCAACGAATGAGGACCCGCCGATGACGAATGCCCAAGACTGGCAGGAGACGCTGGACGATCTGGACCGGCGGCGCCGGCACACTCAGGCGATGGGTGGCACCGAGCGGGTGGCCAAGCATCGCGCGAAGGGCAAGCTCGACGCACGCGCCCGTATCGAGCACCTGCTCGACCGTGGAACGTTCCGCGAGTTGGGCACCATGGTCGGCGGGGAGATCGCCGCCGACGGGATCGTGGTCGGCTCGGGTCTGATCAACGGCTCGGCGGTGATGGTGGGCGCGGAGGATTTCACCACCCTGGCCGGCAGCATCGGCCCCGGCGGCAACGCCAAGCGCTACCGCATCGCCGAACTGGCACTGCGCGACAAGATCCCGTTGGTGATGCTGCTCGAAGGCGCCGGATTCCGTCCCACCGGGGAGCATTACGGGCGCACCCCGACCGACCTGCTGGCCCAGGCGCAGTGCTCGGGCAAGGTGCCGACCGTCGCCGCGGTGCTGGGCCCGTCGGCCGGGCACGGCGCCCTGGTCGGCCCGGTCTGCGACTTCCGGATCATGAGCCCGCACGGCGCGATCTTCACCGCCGGGCCTCCGGTGGTCAAAGAGTCGACGGGCGAAGACATCTCGAAGGAGGACCTCGGTGGACCCGAGGTCGCCCTGAGAAGCGGGGTGATCCACAACCTCGCCGCCGACGACGCGGCGGTGCTCGACGACATCCGCCGGTATCTGTCCTATTTCCCACCGAGCGCCTGGTCCTACCCGCCGGCGTTGCCCGCCGACCCGGCCGCCGAGCCGCGCCTGACGCCGGAGCTGCTCGACATCGTCTCGCGCGACAACCGTCGCATCTATGACATGCGCGCGGTGCTCGACGTCATCTTCGACCGGCCCGACTGGTTCGAGGTGCAGCCGCGGTTCGGCCCCGCGATCATCTGCGCGCTGGCCCATCTGGGCGGTCATCCGGTGGCGGTGGTGGCCAACCAGCCGCAGGTGCTGGCCGGCTCGATCGACGCCGACGCCGCCGACAAGGCCGCCCACTTCATCATGGTGGCCGACTCGTTCCACCTGCCGATCGTGTTCTTGGCGGACAATCCGGGGATGCTGCCGGGCAGCCGTTCGGAGCGCAGCGGGGTGCTGCGGGCCGGCGCCCGGATGTTCGCTGCCCAGACCGCGGCCACCACCGTCAAACTGCATCTGACGCTGCGCAAGGCCTACGGCTTCGGTTCCATGGTGATGTCGTTGCTCGGCTTCGACTCCCAGGTGGCGACGTTCGCTTATCCGGGTGCCACGATGGGGGCGATGAGTGCGGCCGCGCTCAGTGCCGCCTCGCACGCCGGCGAGGATCTGGCGGCCAAGCTACGCGACACCGAGCTGCAGGCGTCCTATCACTCCGCCAAACAGCTCGGCTTCGACGAGCTGATCGACCCGCGCGAAACCCGCGACGCGCTGCTGAGCGCCCTGCGACGGGGTCTGGGCAGCCGGCAGGCGGTCGCCGAGCCGGTGACCCGAACCGTCATCATGCCCTGATGGGCACCTTGCGCGACGCGATCCTGGGCGGCTGGGAATTGTCGTCGATGGAATCCCGCGACGTCGACACCGGCACGGTGTCGCACCCGATGGGCACCGCACCGCGCGGCCTGATCCTCTACACCGGCGACGGCTATATGTCCGCGCAGCTCACTTCTGGCGCTGATGCGGCGGCGCACCAGCACATCGCTTACGGCGGCCGCTTCCGAGTCGACGAGGACACCGCGACGGTGCACCACCTGGTGAGCATCTCGACGCTGCCGGAGCTGCTGGCCCAGCCACAGCTGCGGCAGGCCGGCGTGGACGGTGACCGGCTGACTTTGTCGGCCACCACCACCAACGACGGTGTGACCAGCCACAACACGCTGGTCTGGCTCAGACGTCGATGATGACCTTGCCGACCGCCTTACGGTCGGCCACGTAACGCAGCGCGGCCGCGGTGTCGGTGAGCGCGAAGCGGGCGCCGATGTAGGGGCTGACCCGGCCCTCGGCGAACAGCTGCGCGAGCTCGGCGAGATCACGCTCGTTCTGCTGTGGGTGGTCGTCGGCGAAAGTCCGGATCTCCATGCCCTGCACCGTGATGCCCTTGAGCATCACCAGGTTCAGCGGGATGGCCGGGATCGACCCGGCGGCGTAGCCCAGTGTGACGAAACGCCCGCCGCGGCCCAGACTGCGCAACGCCGGTTCGGCATACGGTCCGCCGACCGGGTCCAGCACCGCCCGGGCGCCGTCGCCGGTGATCGCGCGAATCCGCTCCTTGAGGTCCTCCCGGTCGTAGTCGACCACGGCTTCGGCACCGCGCTGCGTGCACACGGCGAGCTTCTCCGGGCTCGACGCCGCGGCCAGCACTCTTGCACCGAGCGCCACGCCCAGATCGACCGCGGCCAGCCCGACCCCACCGGCGGCGCCGAGCACCACCACCCAATCCCCCTCGGCCACTTGGGCGACCGAGCGCAGCGCGTGATAGGCGGTGCGATAGGTGACTCCGAAGCCGGCCGCCGCGGCGTAGTCGACGCCGTCGGGGATCGCGCTGACCGCCGCGGCGGGCAGCAGCACCTGCTCGGCGAATCCGCCCACGAACGAGGTGCCGACCACCCGGTCACCGGGCGCGAACGCCACCCCGTCACCGACGGCGATCACGTCACCGGCCAGCTCGCTGCCGGGCGTGAACGGGGTCGGGATCTTCAGCTGATATTTCCCGCCGATCATCAGCACGTCGGGGAAGTTGACCGCCGCGGCCCGCACCCGCACCACGATCGTGCCGGGCCCGGGTGTGGGATCGGGAAGCTCTTGGAGCACCAGGCTTTCCGGCGGTCCGTAGGTTTGGCACACGATCGCGCGCATCAGGCTCCCAGTCCTCGTAGGCAGAACGCCACCAGATGGTCGACATCGGCCCGCTTGGGCTGGGCGGCGCCACCCAGGTAGCGGCGCATGGTGGCCAGCGTGCAGGTGAATACGGTGTCCGCGTCGCGGCGCGTGCCTCCCAGCGCCGCCACCGGTTCGGTGAGCAGATCGCGCAGCGGGCGGAGGATCTCGTCATCGGAGACCTCGGCGGCCGCCAGTTGGGTGCTGGCAGCGCGGCTCATGCTCAACAGGTGCGGGTCGGACACCTGCGCGACGGTACCTCGTATCCACCGCTCCACCCGACCGGCGGGGGTGCTCTCCTTGGCCAGCTGGTGCTGCAGATAGGAGACGACGATGGCCACGCCGCGCTCCATCACCGCCTGGAAGAGTTGGTCCTTGCCGGTGAAGTAGCGGTAGAACGCCTTCTTCGACGACCCGGCCTCGGCGACGATGTCGGACACCCGCGGTTCGTCGGGCGCCACCCGCTCCAACACCGTCACGGCAGCCGCCAGGATGCGCTCCACCTCCGCGGTGGCCTGCTGCTGACGGTCGTCGAGCGCGCGATGCACCGCGGCATCGACACGTGTGGTCATGGCACCGCGGGAATCCGGTCGACCAGATCGCCGTACTTGGCGCAGGCGGCCTCGATGCGGTTGTCCAGGAATTCACTGGGCCACTCCGGGTCCTCGGCCTCGTAGTCTTTGAGCAGCAGCCGGGCCAGGTTCACCTTGTGCGCCTCGGTGGGCCCGTCGGCCAGCCCGAGCGCCACCCCGCCCAGCAGTACGTTCGTCAGCGGCAACTGCTCGGTCAGGCCCATCGCGCCGTGAACCTGGATGGCGCGCAACCCGATCGACTTGAGTACCTGCGATGCCAGGATCTTGCACACCCCGATCTCGGCGCGTGCCGCGTGCTCGCCGGCGGTGTCGATCAGCCAGGCGGCGTGCAGCACCGTCAGCCGGAACGGGATCAGCTCGGCATACGAGTCGGCGATGAACGCCTGCACCAGCTGCTTGTCGGCCAGTGAACTGCCCTGGGTGAAACGACTTTTCGCGCGCCGGGCCATCATGTCGATGGCGCGCTGCGCCACCCCGATCGAGCGCATGGCGTGGTGCAGTCGCCCGCCGGCCAGCCGATTCTGCAGGATCAGGAAGCCCTGTCCCGGTTCCCCGAGGATGGCATCCGCCGGTACCCGCACATCGTCGTAGCGCACCAGCGAGTGCCCGGCCTCGTGCGGATGCGAGCCCACCAGGTGGTGGGTGGCTTCGATGACCAGGCCCGGGGTGCCGGCCGGGATCAGGAAGGTCGACGCGCCTCGGTGTACCGGAACGTCGGGGTCGGTGATGGCCACCACGATGAAGAACGACGCCACCGAAGCGTTGGAGGAGAAGTACTTTCGCCCGGTGATCACCCATTCATCATTGTGTTTGACGGCTCGGGTGGTGAACACCCGCGGGTCGGCGCCGCCCTGCGGTTCGGTCATCGAGAAGCAGGAGAAGATCTCCCCGGACAGCAACCCGGCCAGATACTTGTCCTTCTGGTCGGCGGTGCCGAAGCGGGCCAGGATCTCGGCGTTGCCGGTGTCGGGCGCCTGGGTGCCGAACACGATCGGCGCCCAGCTGGACCGGCCCAGGATCTCGTTGATCAGGGCCAGCTTGACCGCACCGAAGCCCTGCCCGCCGAGCTCGGGGCCCAGGTGCGGGGCCCACAGCCCCTGCTCGCGCACCCGCTCCTTGAGGGGATCGACGATCCGGCGGCGCTGATCGTCCAGCGGCAGGTATTCGCAGCCGGGGAACAGCACCTCGAGCGGTTCGACCTCGTCGCGCACGAACGCCCGGATCCAGTCCAGTTTCGCCTCGAACTCCGGTTCGGTGGAGAAATCCCAGGCCATGTCTACTCCCTGTCTGTCAGCTTCATTAGCGGCGACCCGCTGCGCCCGGCTCCGCCGCGCTTGCGATCGCCTACGGAATGCCGCCATCGGCCCGCACGATCGAGCCGGTGGTGTAGCTGGAGGCGTCCGACATCAAAAACAAAGCCGCGCCTACGATCTCGCGCGGCTCCCCGGCGCGTCGCAGCGCAAGGTTCCCGAACGCATCCGCTATGTCGAAGTTCCACGCCTTGGAGATATCGGTCAAAAACGGCCCGGGCATCAAGGTGTTGACCCGCACCGTCGGGCCGAAGGCCTGGGCCAGCGCCTCGGTCATGGCGTTGAGGCCGGCCTTCGACGCCGCGTAGGGGATGAACGACGGGTGTGGGCGCAGCGAGCCGTGGGTGCTGACGTTGATGATCGATCCCCGGCCGGCGGCCACCATGCGCTCACCGATCAGCGCCGAAAGCCGAAACGGCCCCTTGAGGTTGAGGTTCACCACCGCGTCGAACATCTTCTCGGTGACGTCGGTCTGCTTGTCGTAGACCGGGGACATGCCGGCGTTGTTCACCAGCACGTCGACCTTGCCGAATCGCTGATAGGCCGCGTCGGCCAGGCCCTCGAGCTGATCCCAGCGCCCGACATGTACGGCGTAGGGCATTGCGGTGCGCCCGGTTTCGGCCTCGATCGCCGCGGCGGTGGCCTGGCAGGCGTCGAGTTTGCGGCTGGCGATCACCACGTCGGCGCCGCAGCGCGCGGCCGCCATGGCCATCTCCCGGCCCAGGCCGCGGCTGCCGCCGGTGACCAGCACCACCCGGTCGGTCAGGTCGAACAGTCCGTCCGCGTACCCCATGTCAGCGCACCGACCGCAGGGAGCGGGCCAGTTCGGCGGCGTGGGCGATCAACTGCGGGATCATCGGGCCCATCGCCGCGGCGATCGCCGGATCGACCTTATCGCTGGTCACCGACGCGGCGTAGGTCTTCTCCAGCACGATCCCGAGTTTCCAGTTCGCCAGCACCAGGTAGTAGTCGATGTTGTGCGTCGAGAGTCCACTGACCTGCTCGTAGCGCTCCAGCAGCTCGGTGCGGGTCGGCATGCCGGCCAGGTCGGCGTAATAGCCTTGGGTGCGCGGATTTTCGCCGTCGTAGCCGAGCAGCGCCCAGGCCAGGTCCAGCAGCGGATCGCCGATGGTGGTCATCTCCCAGTCGATGATCGCGACCAGTTTCGCCGGGGCGCCGTGCGCGTACATCACGTTGGCGAACTGGTAGTCGCCGTGCATGATGCCGGGGGTGTAGCGCTCGGGTCGGTTGCGTCGCAGCCAGTCCGCCGCGTCATCCAGACCGGGCAGGTCGCGCACCCGGTAGCTGTCCAGAAACGCCAGCCAGCGGTCGACCTGGCGCTCGTGGAATCCGTCCGGGCGCCCGAACCCCTCGAGTCCGCGGGCGCGCCAGTCCACCCGGCCGAGTCGGGCGGCGCCCTCCACCAATTCGAAGGCCAGGCCGCGGCGGGCGCTCAGGTCGGTGTCGAACGGGGCCGGCCAGGCGTTGCCGGTCGAGTTCCAGCCGTTTACCTCGGCCATCACGTAGAACGGCGTGCCGATCAGGTCGCCGTTGTCGTCGGCGGCGATCAGCTCCGCGTGCGGGACATCGGTTCCGGCCAGCGCCCGCACCAGTCGGATCTCGCGGCGCAGTCCGTCGATCCGGGCGGCGTCGGCGCGGGCGCCCGGCATCCGCAGCACCATGGTGGCCTCGCCGCGGCGGACCCGGTAGAGGGTGTTCTGCGAGCCACCGGTCAGCGGTTCCAGTACCGGCAGCTCGCCGTGGCCGCGCGAACCGGGTGCGGCGTTGGCGTCGAGCCAGCGCCCCAGCGCCGCGGCGTCGAGCCGGGAATCCTGTGTACTGCCGCCCATCCCCTGCACCTTCCAGTCTCTGTACGGAGAATACTGTTCTCCGCCGAGAAGGGAGGGGTTTTGCTCACCGCGGAGGTGACGGCCGCCGTGCTGGGCGGATCTAGGGCTGTAGGACCTCGGCGATCGGCGCGCCGGTGGCGATCTTGCCCCGCGCCCCCATCACCTTGCCCGGCCGGCCGGCACCGACGACACCGACCACCACGCCGTCGCGTTCGTAGTACGCCAGGAACTTGTGGCCGTCGTCTTCGACCAGGTGCACGGTGTCGGTGGCCTGCGGCTCGCCCAGGCACTGGATCTTGACGTCGTACTGATCGCTCCAGAAGTACGGGGGCACCGCCACGTCGTGCAGCGACTCCCGGCCCAGCATCGCCGGCACCATCACCCGCACCTGGGTGACGACGTTGCTCCAGTGCTCGACCCGGGTCTCATGCCCGCCGCGGCCGCGCCAGAACGCCACGTCGCCGACGGCCCACACGTTGGGTGCGCTGGTACGCCCGGTCAGGTCGCAGAGCACCCCGTTGCCGAGCTCGACGCCGCAACCGTCCAGCCACTCGGTGGCCGGCCGGGAGCCCACGCCGAGCACCACCAGGTCGGCGGGCAGCTCGGCGCCGTCGGCCAGCACGACGGTCTCGACACGGCCGGCGCCGCGGACCTCGGCCACCCCGATACCGCTGCGGACGTCCACACCGTTGGCCCGGTGCAGCCGCGCCACCAGTTCGCCGATCTGCTCACCGAGCACCGCGGCCAGCGGGGTCGGTTGCGGCTCGACCAGGACGACGTCCACACCCAACTTGCGCAGGCTGGCCGCCGCTTCACAGCCGATGAAACCGGCGCCGATCACCACCGCCCGCCGTGCCGCGGCCGCGTCGCCGCGCAACACCAGGCTGTCCTCGAACGAGCGCACCACCCGGATGCCGACCAGGTCACCGAGGCTGGGGATGCGCCGCGGCACCAGCCCGGTCGCGATGACGAGCTGGTCATAGCCCAGCACGGAGCCGTCCGCCAGCGTCACCGTCTGCGCTGCGGTGTCGACGCCGCGTGCGCCGCAGCCCAGCCGCAGGTCGATGTCGCGCGCAGCGTAGAACTCCGGCGGTTCCAGGGTGGTGTCGTCGCGCTCGCCGCGCAGCACGTCTTTGGTCAGGGGCGGCCGGTCATACGGCGGGCGGGTCTCATCGGAGACGATGGTGATCGGCCCGGTGTACTCCTCGCGCCGCAGTTCCTCGGCGGTGCGCACGGCCGCGAGGCCGCCGCCGACGATCACGATCCCGTGTTCGGGCACGTCGATCTCCCCGTTGTGGTCCCAGCAGAAGCGCTCAGTATTTCAAAGCGCCCTTGTCGACCGGGATCTGCACACCCGTCAGCACGCCAGAGCCCTCGCCGGCGAGCCAGACGACCACCTCGGCGACCTCTTCGGACGTGATGAAACCGTTGGGGCGCAACGGCATCGGGGGGAAGGCGTGCAGATAGTCCGGGTGGTCGCCGAAGATCTTGGCCATCACCTGCGGCTCGATCATCGGAGTGTCCACGGAGTAGGGGTGAATGGAGTTGACCCGGATCCCGTGCTCGCCGACCTCCAGCGCCAAGGTATTGGTCAAGGCCACCAGGCCATACTTGGAGGCCGCGTAGTGGCCGTTGCCGGGGGTCGCCTTCACCCCGGCCGAGGAGCTGACGATCACGATCGAGCCGCCGTTGCCGGCCTCGATCATCGCCGGCACCGACGCCCGGATGGTGCGCCAGGTGCCGGTCAGGTTGACGTCGATGACGGTGCTCCACTGCTCGTCGGTGAGCTCCCAGAGCCGGCCCCAGCCCAGCACCCCGGCGTTGGCCACCACGACGTCGAGCCGGCCGAACTGCTCGACTCCGTCGGAGACCAGGGTGCGCAGCGCGGCGTCGTCGCGGACATCGACGGCCCGGGCAAGCACCTTGCGGCCGTGGGCCTCGACCCCGGCGACCGTCTCGGCCAGGTCGTCGGGCGTGGCCGCCGGATAGGTGATGCACTCCGATACCGGTGCGCAGATGTCGCAGGCGATGATGTCGGCGCCCGCGGCCGCCAGCCGGATTGCGTGCGCCCGCCCCTGGCCGCGCGCCGCACCGGTGACCAATGCCACCTTGCCCTGCAGGCCGTGCT
>Ga0182736_1001737_pt1 | contig 19390 bp, 16 predicted proteins | sample eDN5th30CKraftBY_FD_128882 | JGI IMG/M metagenome (GOLD analysis project Ga0182736, IMG submission 128882) | Enriched backyard soil microbial communities from Emeryville, California, USA - eDNA 5th pass 30_C Kraft BY (version 2) (version 2) | ecosystem: Environmental > Terrestrial > Soil >... | reverse complement strand
CTGAAGTTCCGGCAGCTCAACCTGATTGAGCGCACCGAGCGACTGCTCACCGGCGAGTACGACGACGACTACGTCCTCGAGGACGGAACCTGGAAGATGTCGCGCAGCCATTTCCGCCAGCTGTGGTCGATGGTCCGCCCGCTCGGCGACGCCGTGGTGGAGGCCTGAGATGAGCCAAGCTCGCATCGCCCTGGTCACCGGCGCCAGCCGCAGCGTCGGCAAGGGCATCGCGCTGGCGCTGGGCTCACACGGCTGGACCGTCTATGTCACCGCGCGGCGGGAGGGCCCGCTGGACGAGACCGCCCGGGGTGTCACCCGCCGCGGCGGGCGCGGCATCGCCGTAGCGTGCGACCACCGCGACGACGCCCAGATCGCCGCATTGTTCGCCCGCATCGCCGACGACCAGCAGGGCCGGCTGGATCTGCTGGTCAACAACGTATGGGCCGCACCCAAGGGCTTCGCCGGGTTCACCGAGAAATTCTGGGGGCGCCCGCTGTCGGACTGGGACAGTCTGATCGGGGTGGGACTGCGCGCGCACTATGTCGCGTCGGTGCACGCCGCGCAGCTGATGGTGGCCCGCGGGTCGGGTCTGATCATCAACATCTCCTCGTTCGGGGCCCGCGGGCATCTGCACTCGGTGCTCTACGGCATGTCCAAGGCCGGACTGGACAAGATGGCCGCCGACATGGCCGTCGAGCTGGCCGGCACCGGGGTGAGCGCGCTGTCGGTGTGGCCGGGGCTGGTGAAAAACGAAGTCATGCAGGGCTTCATCGAGCGCGGCCTGGACAATTTTCAGGGCTACCCGCTGGCCAACGCCGAGACACCGGAGTTCATCGGCCGCGTCATCGCCGCACTGGCCGACGACCCCGACATCGCGGCCCGCAGCGGACACACCCTGATCACCGCCGAAACCGCACTCGATTACGGCATCACCGACATCGAAGGCAACCAGCCCGACTCGCACCGCGCGCTGTTCGGCGGCGGGCCGCTGTATTAAGGGTGCACAACCCCCCAATACACTCGCTGACGCAATGACCGACAACGCCCTGGATTCCGAAGCGGGCCGCCGCCGAACCTTCGCCGTGATCAGCCACCCCGACGCCGGCAAGTCCACCTTGACCGAGGCGCTGGTGCTGCACGCCAAGGCCATCACCGAAGCCGGCGCGGTGCACGGCAAAGCCGGGCGCCGCGCCACCGTGTCGGACTGGATGGAGATGGAGAAGGCCCGCGGCATCTCCATCACCTCGACCGCCCTGCAGTTCCCCTACCGCACCGCCGGGGGCCGGGAATGCGTCATCAACCTGCTCGACACCCCCGGCCACGCCGACTTCTCCGAGGACACCTACCGGGTGCTGACCGCGGTGGACTCCGCGGTCATGCTCATCGACGCCGCGAAAGGCCTTGAACCCCAAACCCTCAAGCTGTTCCAGGTATGCCGCCACCGCCGGATCCCGATCATCACCGTCATCAACAAGTGGGACCGCCCCGGCCGGCACGCCCTGGAACTGATGGATGAGATCGCATCCCGCATCGGGCTGCGCCCCACCCCGCTGACCTGGCCGGTCGGCATCGCCGGAGAGTTCACCGGGGTGCTCGACCGCCGCTCCGGCAACTTCATCCGGTTCACCCGCACCGCCGGTGGCGCCACCGCGGCCCCCGAGGAGCACATCGCCGCGGCCGACGCCCACGACGCGGCCGGCACCGACTGGGACACCGCGGTCGAAGAATCCGAACTGCTGAGCGCCGACGGATCCGACTATGACCGCGAGGCGTTCCTGGACTGCGCGGCGACACCGGTGCTGTTCACCTCGGCGGCATTGAACTTCGGGGTGAATCAGCTGCTCGACGTGCTCACCGAGTTGGCGCCCGCACCGAGCGGGGCGCTGGACGTCGACGGCGCCCGGCGCGCCACCGACGCGCCGTTCAGCGCCTTCGTGTTCAAGGTGCAGGCCGGAATGGACTCCGCCCACCGCGATCGCATCGCCTTCGCCCGGGTGTACTCGGGCACCTTCGAACGCGGCGATGTGCTGACCCACGCCGCGACCGGCAAGCCGTTTGTCACTAAGTACGCCCAGTCGGTGTTCGGCCAGCAGCGCTCCACGCTGGACACCGCCTGGCCCGGCGATGTGATCGGACTGGCCAACGCCGCCGCCCTGCGCCCCGGCGACACGCTGTACTGCGATGTGCCCGTGCAGTATCCGCCGATACCGAGCTTCTCGCCCGAGCATTTCGCGGTGGCACGCAATGTCGATCCCAGCAAGCACAAGCAATTCCGCCGCGGCATCGAGCAGCTGGACCAAGAGGGCGTCGTGCAGGTGTTGGTCTCCGACCGTCGTGGCGAGCAGGCGCCGGTGCTCGCCGCGGTCGGCCCGATGCAGTTCGAGGTGGCCGCCCACCGGATGGCCAGCGAGATCGGCGCGCCGATCTCACTGGAGACGCTGCCCTACCAGGTGGCGCGGATCGTGGACCCCCGCGACGCCGATGCCGTCGCCAAGGAGGCGCTGGCCGAAGTCATGGTCCGCACCGACGGTGTGCACCTGGTGTTGTTCTCCAACAGCTGGCGGCTGCAGGGCTTCCAACGCGACAACCCCGACGTGCAGCTGCGGTCCCTGGTGGCCGCAGAAGGGTAGCCCGACCGCTAGCTGCGCAGCCGCACCATCCGCGTCGTCGAACTCTCGTCCAGCTCCACCAGGTCCGAGTAGGACCGGAGGAAGTCGCTGAAGGACTTATAGCCCAGCTCCTTCTCGCTGAACGACGGATCCATGCGCTTCATCTGCGCCTTGACCGACGAGTTGTGCAGCCACTCGACGTCGTCTTTCTCCAGGCCGATCTGCAACGCGCGGGTCAGCAGCGCGGTGGCGGTGTCCACCGGATCCGGGGGCGGCGGCTCCACGGGTTCCTTCTTGGTCTGGCGGGTGCGCCGCTTCGGTTCGGCGTCGGTGTCGGGTTCGGTGGGTGCTGGCTCGAACACCGGCACCCCGGGCAGCGCGTCGTAGCTGACGAAGTCGTCGCACGCCGCGGCCAGCGCACGGCTCGTCGAACCGGCCACGCCGATTCCGACGACATAGCGGCCCAGGCGTTTACAGCGCTGCGCCAGGGGGATGTAGTCGGAGTCGCCGGCCACGATCACCACGTGGGTCAGATCCGGCAGCCGGAACATGTCCTCGACCGCGTCGACGGCCAACCGGATGTCGGCGCCGTTCTTGCCGTAGGCGGCCGCCGGGAACAACTGGACCAGATCGACCGCGCGCCCCACCAGTTGCGCGCGGTAGCCGGTGTTGACCTCCGCCGACCAGTCGGCGTAGGCGCGGGTGAGCACCAGCGTCCCGAACGACGACGCGAAGTCGATGATCGCCCCGACGTCGACGGTGGCGCGGGCGAGGCGCTCCGGGTGCTTGGCCAGGCCCCTGGACTTGTCCTTCTGAAAAGAACTGCGCCCGTTGACCTGGTCGTAGCGGGAGATCACGATGTTGTCGAAGTCGAGGTAGACCGCGACCCGGGTATCGCCGGATTCCGTCATCGTCCCAGTGTGGCACGCACACCGCTCTCAGCCGCGGCGGCTTGTCGCTCAAAGGCGGGCAACTATCCCTATGGTTGGCCGCCGGCGACCGGCCTACCCGGGCCGGTACCACCGCGGGATCAACTCCGGATCGGGCAGCGGGTACTGCCCGTAGAACCCGTGCGGATCACCCCGCAGCACCTGGGCATTCTGAATCTCGGCGCGCTGCCGGATCTCGTGGAGCCGGTGCTGCTCGGCGGCGCGGTGCGCGGCGTAGCGGCGCATCAGCCATCGCATGACGATCACCGCCGCCGCGATCGCCGCGCAGGCCACAATCACCCAGCGCAACCACCACAGCACCGCGATCACGACCAGGATGGCCAGCCCCGTCCCGCCGCTGCCTGACTGTTTGCGCTTTCCCATGGTCACGACGCTAATCCGGGGGTGTGACAGCGCAGGGCCCGAAGAGCCTCACGCCTCGCGCAGCCGCAACGCCAGCCCGGAGGCCCGCACCGCCCGCCGATCCAGCGCCGCACGGATCTCCTCCTCGGAGCCGAGCACCCGCACCTTGTGCTTGGCGCGGGTCACCGCCGTGTAGAACAGCTCGCGGGTCAGCAGCCGCGAGTCGACCGGCGGCATCAGCACCGTCACCACGTCGGCCTCACTGCCCTGGCTCTTGTGGATGGTCATCGCGTACATGCTGTCCACATCCGAAAGCCGCCCGGTGGCGAAATCCACCGGCCCCGACGCGGTGGCGATCACCGCGCGCAGCCCGTCGGCGCGCGCCGTGACCACCCCGGTGTCCCCGTTGCGCACACCCAGCCCGTAGTCGTTGGCGGTGACCAGCAGCGGACGCCCGGCATACCAGTCCGTCCACACCGAATCCCCGGTCTGCTCGGACACCCAGCGCCGCACCTGACGATTCCAGTGATTCGCCCCGTGCAGGCCGTCGCGGTGCGCGCACAACAGCCGGTGCTCGTCGAGGTTGCGCAGCGCCTCGCGGGCATCGCCGAGCATCGCCGCCTGGCGCACCCGCAACGCGTGCGGCACCACGATCCGCGCCAACTGGTCGGCCAGCGCGGCCGGGGTCGCCACGTCGATCCATTCCCGGTGCTCATCGCCCGAGCCCAGCAGCCCGATCACGGTGTCGCCGTCGCCGGCGCGTATCGCCGCGGCCAGCTCGCCGATCGGCTTCTTATAGCGGTGCGCGGTCGCCAGCGTCGCCACCCGGGTGCCCGGCCGCGCCGCCAAGCCCTCCACCAGGTCGGCCAGCACCGCCCCGGCCTCCACCGACGCCAACTGGTCGGGGTCGCCCACCAGGATCAGCCGCGCTTGCGGCCGCACCGCCTCGAGCAGCCGGGCCATCAGTGTCAGCGACACCATCGACGTCTCATCGACCACGACCACGTCGTGCGGCAGCCGGTTGGCCCGATTGTGCTTGAACCGCGACGAATTCCGCGGCCGCGAACCCAGCAGCGAATGCAGGGTGCTGGCCTGCAACCCGGCCAGCCGGGCCTGATCCACCGGATCGAGTCCGGCCACCTCCGCGGCGACCGCCTCGGTGAGCCGGGCCGCGGCCTTACCGGTGGGGGCGGCCAGCGCGATCCGCAGGCCCGGGCGCCCGGACGCCTCGGCCTGTTCGGCCAACAAGGCCAGCAACCGGGCCACCGTGGTGGTCTTGCCCGTGCCCGGCCCGCCGGTGAGCACGGTGACCGCCTGGGTCAGTGCGATCTCCGCTGCGCTGCGCTGCTCGTTATAGTCCGGCGGGAACAGCCGATCGAAGACCGCCGGCTCGGCCGGCCCGGCGTGCGGCGTGGACAGTGCCAGCAGGTCAGTGCAGACCTGCTCCTCCTCGCGCCAATAGCGATCCAGGTAGAGCAGGCCGCCCGACGGCGTGTCGTAGAGCCGCAACACGCTTTTGGTGACCAGCGAACTGGCCCGCACCGCCGCCAGCCACGCCGCCGGTTCCGGCCACGCCAGCTCCGGGAGCTCCGTGCTGGTCGCCACCGTTGTCAGCTCCACACAGACCGACCCGGTGCGCAACGCCCGCACCGTCAACGCCACCGCAAGGGCCACCGTCTCGTCGGCCTCGCCGCCCAGCGCGCAGATCCGTTGGGCGGTATGCACATCGGCGGCTTCGAGCACCCCGGCGTCGTTGAACTCCCGCAGCAGCCCGGTCGCGGTGAGCGCCACCCGCCACGACAGCGGATCCTCCATAATGCTCATGCGGCCACCCCCCGATGCAGCAGGTCCGACAGGGCGATCACCAGTGCGGCCGGCGGACGCCAGCTGAACACCCCGGCCGGATGCCCGTCGAGAACCGGGGTGTCCGGCCCGCACATGCCGCGCACGAACAGATACAGCACCCCGCCCAGATGCCGCGCCGGGTCATAACCCGGTTGGCGCCACCGCAGAAACCGGTGCAGCACCACGGTATACAGCAACGCCTGCAGCGGGTAGTCCGAGTGCAACATGGCCTCGGTCATCCGGGCGAAGCTGTAGTCGGCGGCGGTTTCGCCGAGCTGATTGGTCTTGTAGTCGACCACCAGGTAGCGCTGATCGGGCAGGCGCAGCACCACGTCGAGGGAGCCGGACAGGTACCCGCGCAGCGTCTGGCCGCCCAGCGCGTCGGAGAGCAGCCGGTCGGCGTAGACCGCGAACGGGTCCTCGCCGGGCAGGTGTTCGCGCAGCAGCGCGCCCACGTCGGCGACCCGCGCCTGCGACGCCGCCCCGGGCAGGTCGCCGCCGGCCAGCGGAATCTCGAAATCCAACTCCCGCAGCCGATCCGAAACCCCGATCTGCCGCAACGTCACGCCGTCGGCCAACGGGCCGAGCGGGGTGTCGTGCATCGGCACCAGCGCCGCGGCCAGCTCGTCGGCGTCGACCCCGACCGGCCACCACTGCTCGTGGGCCCGCACCTGCGCGGCCAGCTCGGCGGCCAGGTCCGCGGCGAACGGGTCGGTGGTCTCCAGCACCCCGTGCACCAGCGAGCCGAAGGTCTTGCCGCCGGGCAGATCCGCCATCGGTGAGCGCAACTCGGCGCCGGTAACCGGGGCCGCCGCGGTCACCGTGATCTCCTCGGACTCGTCGTCACGGGTCTGGGTCTCGGGTTCACTGTGCGTGCCGACGGCCGCCTCATCGGCACCGCGGATCAGCGCCGAATAGGAGGTGCGCCGCCACCCGGTGTCGATGGTGCGGTGGAAGTGGCGCACCGCCAAGCCTTTCGGCATCGACGACCTGGGCAGCGGGGACGGCTGGACCACCTCGGAGTGCTCGGCCACCGGGCCGCCGGCGTCCTGCCAGCCGGCGAACAACGCCCACGCGTCGGCGTCGCTGATCCGCGGCCGGCAGGCGATCGGCACCTCGGCCTCGCCGAGGGAGCGGCCGCGCAGCAACCGGGACAGCCCACTGTTGGCCTCGTCGCGGCTGGGGCCCCACCACGCCACCACCTGCGATTGCGCCCGGGTCAGGGCGACGTAGGTGTTGCGCAGGTGGTCCAGGGCCTCCTCGGTCTGGTGCAGCTCGGCGGCCAGGGCCCGGCCGGGGCCGTCGTCGCCGCCGACATACAGACAACGCGTCTCGGAGCCGTCGACGGCCGGCTCATGGTAGAGCAGATTGCCCTGATCGCCGATGAAACGGTTGAACAGGAACGGCAGGTACACGATCGGGAATTGCAGCCCCTTGGCGGCGAACACCGTCATGATCTGTACCGCCCCGGCATCACTGTCGAGCCGGCGACTGCGCTCGGTGGCGCGGCTGGTGCGGTCCTCGCACTGCTTGCGCAGCCAATCACGCAGGCCCGGCAACCCCAGCCGGTCGGCGTGCGCGGTCTCGTGCAGCAACTGCCCGATGTGCGCGCAGTCGGTCAGTTGCCGCTCCCCGCCGCGCTGACTGAGCACCCGCCGGCCCATCCCGGCCAGTTTGGCCGCCTCGAACACCGCGGCGATGCCGCGCAACCGGGCGTGGTCGATCCACTCGCGCAGCGTCTGCGCCACCCGGTCGGTGAGGTCATCGCCACCGGCCGCCAGGGTCTCGGCGGTCTCGCCGAAGAACATCGTGCACGCCGCGGCGCGCACCAGACCGCTGCGGTGCGGGGCGTCGAACGCCTCCAGCAAGCACAGCCAGTCCGCGGCCGCGCGGGAGACGAACACGTCGGCGTCGCCGGTGTAGACGACCGGAATGTCCAGTGCGGTCAACGCATCCCGGCACAGCGCGGCGTCCTCGTGCCGCTCGACCAGGATCGCGACGTCACCGGCGGTGATGGGCCGGCCGTCGTAGGTGGCCGCGGAGCCGAGCAGGGCGGCCACGTCGGCGGCCAGATCGCCCGGGATGTAGTCGCGCAGGGCGCCGATCGCGATGTCTTTGGTGGCCGAGCAGCCGACGGTGGGCCGGTCGACCACCCGCAGCCGAAACGGCGCGTTGTGCGGGGCCCCGGCCAGCCGCTGCCCGCGGTGATGAGCCGCCACGGGCGGCACCACGATCTCCGGATGACCCAACTGCACCCCGCCCAGCACCACCTGCAGGCTGTCCACCAGGTCGGAGTCGCTGCGGTAGTTGGTGTCCAGGCTGCGATGATCGTCGGCGTTGCGGGCGGCCGCCAGGTAGGTGTAGATGTCGCCGCCGCGGAAACCGTAGATGGCCTGCTTGGGATCGCCGATCAACACCAAAGTCGAATGCCCGCGGAAGCCGGCGTCGATCACCTCCCACTGCACCGGGTCGGTGTCCTGGAATTCGTCGACCATCACGATCGGCCAGCGCCGCCGCATCCGCTCGGCCGCATCGGAATCACTGCGCCGCAGTGCGTCTCGCAGCAGGGTGAGGAGATCGGTGTAGCCGAGGATGCCCTGCCGGCGTTTGCGGTGCGCCAGTTCGGCCAACACCTCCCCGGCGAACTCCAGCCGCGCGGCCGCCGACGAACCCGGCTCGGGGTCGGCCGGGCGCAGCTGCGCGGCCGGCTCCTCGACCACCTTCGATGCCAGCGCCAGCGCCTCATCCCGGCTGAACGGCGGGGTATTCGCGGCGTGACCGAAATGCGCCAGGTAGCGGTCGTCGACGATCTCACCGACCAGATCGGCCAGGCTCTCCACCAGGGTGAGGGTCTCGTCGGTGTCGCCGGCCACCCCCAGGGACTTGAGCACCAGCGAACAGAACTGGTGGATGGTGACGATGGTGGCGGCGTCGAAATCGGCCAGCGCGTCGCGCAACCGGGCGTGCCGGGCGTTTCGCAGTTCGGGGGGCCCGTCGAGCAGGAAGCGCTCCAGGTCGTTCTCGGCTGCCCGCACCCCGCCGAGCACGTCCAGCGCCCCGGCGACCAGGGTGCGCACCCGGTCGCGGAGTTCGCGGCTGGCCAGCCGGCCGAAGGTGATCAGCAGCAACTCATCCGGGCGAGCCCGGCCGTCGGCGAGGTAGCGGGCGGTCAGGCCGGCCAGCGCGAACGTCTTACCGGTGCCCGCGCTGGCCTCCAGCAATACCGTGGAACCGGGGTCGGGCAGCGGCCCCAGCAGGTCGAAGCTGCGCGTCATGGCTGGCCCTCCGCGGTCAGCAGCGGTGACCACAGGCGCACCGCCAGCGCGCCCAAACGGGTGCTCTCCCCGTCGATCTCCTCACCGGGGCGCGGGGTGCCCAGCAGCCGGTTCAGCGGCGCGTCGGGGCCCCACACCTTGGCGACCGCCTTGTCGGTGCAGTCGCCGTAGGTGCCGCCCCAGACGTAGCGGGTCTTCCAGAGTGGATCATCGCCGTCGCGCCGGGCCTCCGCCCAGGCGTACGACGTCGCCAGCGGCAGCGGTAGCGGTTCGCGGCGTCCCGCGTCGTAGATCGCCACCAACTGGCCCAGCACCTCCCGCGGGTCCGGCGCCGGGCGGAACAGTCGCCGGCTGATCGGGGTTCGCCCACCGCGGCCGATGCTCAGCGCCGACCACGACCGGTCGGGATGCTGAGCGGACAACGCCTGCAGCGCAATCCAATCCTGCAGCACGTGTTTGGCCGCCAGTTTGGAATAGGTGACCGAGACGCTGCGGTCGCCGTACACCCCCGCGACGGTGCCGGTCAACCGCCGCCCCCCGCCCAGGTCGAGGTCGACGTCGTAGGCGGCCTGGTCCCCGCGGCGGTGGCCGATCGCCGCCTCGGCCAGGGTGCGGGCCAGATCGCGGATCTCGCAGGCGGTCCGCATCCCGAGCCGCCCCGGTGGCAGCGTGCCGCGGCGCCACTCGGCGTTGGCCGCGTCGTCGGGGTGCATCCCGAGAAGCATGTCGGTGAGCATCCGGTCGCCGACCCCCCAGGTGGCCAAACCGCCGATCTCGACGGGCATGGCGTCCTCGACGCCGTCGACATCCCACGGCAGCGTGTAGTCCAAGGCCCGAAAAAAGCCCTTGACGGGGTCTTTGAAGAAGGCCAGCAGCTCGGCCAGTTCCACATCGCCGACCGGCGGCGTCAGGATCGCGGTGAACAACTCCGGGGGTTCGCTGCGTTTCCCGGCCGCGGCTTCGGCGGCGGTACGGGCGGTCGGATCGAAGGTGAACGGGCCGGGCGTGCCCAGTGCCCCGGGGGTCACGTTGCGAATGTCGAACGGCTGCAACGGCTGTTCGATGACGACGCGTTCACGCACCGGCTCACCGGTGGTGGCGTCCAGCGCGTCGAGCAGCTCGGCGAGCGGCACCGCCGGCGGCTGGGGCTTGCCGGAGTGTTCGTCGGCGCCGGTATAGGTGATGACCAGTGTCTCGGTGGCCGCACCCACCGCGTCCAGCAGCAGCTGCCGGTCTTGCGCGCGCAGGTCACGCTCGCCGGTGTGCGGGTGCCGGGCCAGGGCGTCGTCGCCGTCGACGTGCGCGACCCGGGGGAACACCCCGTCGTCCAGGCCGACCAGGCACACCACCCGGTGCGGCACCGACCGCATCGGGACCAGGGTGCACACCGTCAGCCCGCCGGTGCGGAAGTTGGCCCGGGTGGGGCGTCCGGCCAGGCGCCCGGCGAGCAGTGCGCGCACATCGGGCAACCGCAGCTCGGTTTTCGCGCGCGCGTCGGCCTGCCGCAGCACCTCGGTGAGTTCCCGGTGCAGCTGGCCGGACTGCCAGCCGTCGTCGGCGGAGACCCGGGTCAGCGCGGCCACGCCGTCGAGCAGGGTGGTGATCCACGCGGTGAGCGGCCGCGCCCCGGTGAGCGCGTCGGCGGCGGTCTGCAGCCGGTCGACGAACTCGGCCAGCCGCCCGGCCAGCTCCACCTGGTTGCTGCCGACGTCATCGAGGGGCAGCGCGGTGTCCAACCAGGCCCGGGAGTCATCCGACATGGCGACACCGGTCAGGATCCGGTCCAGCCCGAATCGCCAGGTGTTGTGCTGAATTTTGGCCAGGCCGTACGGTTCCCGGTGCGCAGCGTCGAAACTCCACCGGATGTTGGCGCTGCGGACCCAGCCGGTGATGACCTCCAGGTCGTCGTCGGTGAACGCGAACCGGGCCCGCACCGGCGCCGCCTGGGCGAGATTGAGCACCGCGCTGGCGGTCACCCGGCTGTCGGTGATGTCCAGCAGCGCGGCGGCCACGCCCAGCAGCGGGTTGGTCTGCACCGGCGCCCGGTCGGCCAGTTGCACCCGCAGCAGATGCGCCGGGTGGTTCTCCCCGGCCAGTTCACCGAGCCCGAAACCGGCGACGATCAGCGGCGCGTAGGTCTCGATGTCCGGGCACATCACGATGATGTCGCGGGGCTGCAGGCTCGGGTCGTCGGCCAGCAGGCCCAGCAGCACCTCGCGCAGCACGTCGACCTGACGGGCCGGGCCGTGGCAGGAATGCACCTGCACCGACCGGTCGGTCTCGGCGAGCACCCGCCCCTCGGGCCGGATCGCGTTGGCGGCCAGGTCCGACTGCAGCCAGCCCAGCAGGGTGTCGGAACCCGTTGTGCCGGGCAGGTAGTCGTCGGTGCTCGGCTGCGGCAGCCCGCGCTGCAGCTCGCGCAGGTCACGCCCGAGCGTGCGCAGCAGCGGGTGCTCGGCCGCGGTGCGGCTGGTGTCCTCGCTGCGAGGAACCACGCCGTGCACACCGCTCAGCGCCCGCCACAGCCGGTCCGACGGGTGCGGCAGCCACAGGTGCAGCTCGTGGTGGGTAGCCAGGGCGTCGAGCAGTTCGATGTCGGTGTGCGCCAGGCGGGTATGGCCGAACAGCGACAGGCGCGCCGGCAGCGTCTCGGCGGGCGCCCGCCGCAGCCGGGTCAGGGTCTGTTCGTGGCGGACGTGCGGAGGGTCGATGCCCATGGCGGCCACCAAGGCGCACCACAGCGGCGGCTGCCAGGCCAGGTCGGGGTCCAGGACGCCCGGGGCGCCGTCGAGCCAGTCGACCAGCAGTTGCGGCCGCTGGCGGGCGTAGGAGGCGAACAGACCGGCCAGCCGCCGGGCGACCGCATAGCGGCGACCGCACCGGACCTGCGCGTCATCACCGGTGTGAAAATGACCCAAATGCGTTGCCAGCGTGACACACCAGGGCTCATCCAGGCTGGCGTCGATCACCGACAGCAACGGCCAGCTCATCGCTTCCGGCGACCACGGGTCGTCCTCGGCGACACCGGTGATCTCGGCGATCAGCGATCCCGGACTGCGGAACTCCACCCCGGCGCAGACCCCGTCGCCGCCGGACCCGGCGCCGAGGACGTGCGACAGCCGCTGGGACAGCCAGCGTTCGACCCCGCGGGCCGGCACCAGCACCAGCTCCTGGGCGAACGGGTCGGCCGGCGGCGTCGCCAACAGTGCACCGAGACCGTCGGCGAGGGCGTCGGTGCGTTCGGCGCGGTGCAGGTGCAGTCCCATCGCGGCCACCCTAAACCGCGGCCCCGACACCGGGCGCTGAACCATCGCCCCGGCGCCGTCGTGGTGCTTGTCATGAGGATCTACACGCTGATACTTGCCGCCGTCGCCGCACTGATCGTCGGCCTGACCGGCCCACCGGTGGCCGCCGCCGCCGATGACCGGTTGCAGTTCGACGCCACCACCGTCGACGGGGCGCCGTTCAGCGGCGCCAGCCTGCAGGGCAAACCCGCCGTGCTGTGGTTCTGGAGGCCCAGCTGCCCGTTCTGCAACGCCGAGGCGCCGTCGGTGAGCCAGGTCGCGGCGGCCAACCCGCGGGTGGCCTTCGTCGGGGTGGCGGGGCGCTCGGATGTGGCGTCGATGCGGGACTTCGTGACCAAGTACCACCTGAACTTCACCAATCTCAACGACGCCGACGGCTCTATCTGGGCGCGTTTCGGGGTGCCGTGGCAGCCCGCATATGTGTTCGAGCGCTCCGATGGCACCTCGACGTTCGTGAACAACCCGACGTCGGCGATGTCGCAACAAGAGTTGTCCGACCGGGTCGCGGCGCTGAGCTAGGTGAACCAGAACCTGCCGGGGCTGGCCTTCGCCGCGGGGTTGGTGGCCGCCCTCAATCCGTGCGGCTTCGCGCTGCTGCCCGCCTATCTGGCGTTGGTGGTACGCGGCGAGCACGGCGGCGGCCGGGCCGCGGTGGGCCGGGCGGTCGCGGCCACCGCGGCGATGACCCTCGGCTTTCTCGCGGTGTTCGGCACTTTCGGGCTGCTCACCGTCACGGTGGCCTCCAGGGTGCAGCGCTACCTGCCCTACGCCACCGTCGCGATCGGCATCGTGCTGGTGGCGCTGGGTGCCTGGCTGCTGGCGGGCCGCCGGCTCGCGGTCGCGTCATTCGGCGGCCGGTGGGCACCGACCGCCCGGATCGGGTCGATGCTCGGCTACGGGGTGGGCTACGCGTGCGCGTCACTGGGCTGCACCATCGGCCCCTTTCTGGCGGTCACCGGGGCGGCCTTGCGCGGTGGCTTCGGCGGGCTGACGGCCTACCTGGCGTATGCGGCCGGATTCGGGCTGCTGGTCGGGGTGCTGGCGATCGCGGTCGCGCTGGCCCGCTCGGCGCTGATCGACCGGATGCGCCGAATCACCCGCTACGCCAGCCGGATCAGCGGTGCACTGCTGGTGGTCGTCGGGCTCTACGTCGGCTACTACGGCTACTACGAGGTCCGGCTCTTCGAGTTGGGCGGCGGAACGGGGGATCGGGTGCTGGCCGCCGCCGGCCGGCTTCAGGGCACGCTCGCCGGGTGGGTCCACCAGCTGGGGGCCTGGCCGTGGCTGGCGGTGCTGGTGTTCCTCGGGCTGGCTGCGCTGCTGCGGGCCCGCCGCCCCCGGATTAACGGCCACCTCGACGGCGGTGGCTCGTAGGCTGGTTCGCGTGAAAGCGGTCAGCTGCAGCAACGCGCAACTCGAACTCGTCGACCTGCCCACCCCGGCCCCCGCCCGCGGCCAGCTGCTGCTGGAGGTGCTGCGCTGCGGCATCTGCGGCTCGGACCTGCACGCCCGGCAGCACTGCGACGAGGTCGCCGACGTGATGGCCGAAACCGGCTACGACGGGTTCATGCGCTCGGATCAGCAGGTGGTGTTCGGCCACGAATTCTGCGGCGAGGTGCTCGACCACGGGCCCCGGACCCGCAATGCGCCGCGCGCCGGCACCCGGGTGGTGGCGGTGCCGCTGCTGCGGCGCGGCAAGGACGTCCACGCGGTCGGGCTGTCGGTGGCGGCACCGGGCGGCTACGCCGAGCAGATGCTGGTCGAGCAGTCCCTGGCGCTGCCGGTGCCCAACGGGCTGTCGCCGGAGGCGGCCGCGCTGACCGAGCCGATGGCGGTCGCCTGGCATGCGGTGCGGCGCGGCGAGGTACGCAGGCGCGACGTGGCGATCGTGATCGGCTGCGGGCCGATCGGCCTGGCGGTGGTGTGCATGCTCAAAGCGCGCGGGGTGCGCACCGTGATCGCCAGCGACTTCTCACCCGGCCGGCGTGCCCTGGCGGCACGCTGCGGCGCCGATATCGTCGTCGACCCGGCGCAGGACTCGCCGTACGCCGCCGCCGCGGGCCACGGCCACCTGCAGACCTCGCCGGAGGCGCTGGGGCTGGCGGTCGGCACCGTGGACAAGCTGTACAAGGCGAGGCTGCCCTGGTGGCATGTCTGGCGGGCCGCCGAAGCCGTCGGCGCCGCCACACCCAAGCATCCGGTGATCTTCGAGTGCGTCGGGGTGCCGGGCGTCATCGACGGCATCATCGCCGGCGCTCCGCTGTTCTCCCGGGTCGTGGTGGTCGGCGTGTGCATGGGCGCCGACGCGATCCGGCCGGCCATGGCGATCAACAAGGAAACCGATCTGAGGTTCGTGTTCGGTTACACGCCAATGGAATTCCGTGACACCCTGCACATGATCGCCGAGGGCGAGGTCGACGTGTCGCCGCTGATCACCGGCACGGTCGGCCTCGGCGGGGTGGCGAATGCGTTCGACGCCCTGGGTGACCCGGCCAAACACGCCAAGATCCTGATCGACCCGAAAAGCCCGCTGCAGGAGGTGTCGTGACGCCCGGCATCAAACGCATCGCGATCAGTACCGGCGGTGGCGATGCCCCCGGCCTCAACGCCGTCGTCTACGCCACCACCCTGGCCGCCCGCAACCGCGGCTGGGATGTGGTCGGCATCCGTGACGGTTTCAACGGGCTGCTGCGGAGCGACGACTACGCCGACGGCGGGCTGATCGACCTGACCCGCCACCGGGTGCGCGGCATCATCCACCAGGGCGGCACCATTTTGGGCAGCACCAACCGGGGCAACCCGATCGCCTATCCGGTCCAGCAGGCCGACGGCAGCTGGGCCGAGGTCGACCGCACCGAGGAGCTGCTCGAGCGGTTCGCCGAACGCGGTATCGATGCGCTGGTCACCGTGGGTGGCGACGGATCCCTGACGATCGGCGACCACCTGCACCGGGCCGGGCTGCGGCTGATCGGCGTGCCCAAGACCATCGACAACGATCTGGATCGCACCGCGTCGACGTTCGGTTTCGACAGCGCCGTCGGGTTCGCCTCGGAGTGCATCGACCGGCTGTTCTCCACCGCCACCTCGCACAGCCGGATCATCGTGGTGGAGGTGATGGGCCGTTACGCCGGCTGGATCGCCCTGCACGCCGGCATGGCCTCCGGGGTGCACGCCATCCTCATCCCGGAGATCCCCTACCGGCTCGAACCGGTCGCCGAGCTGATCACCCAACGCGCACAACGGGGTTCGACGTACTCGATCGTGTGTGTCGCCGAGGGCGCCGTACCGGTGGGCGGCGGACGCACCGTCGCGGTCAAGGCGGTGGGCCAGGCGGAACGACTGGGCGGCATCGGCGCGAAAGTCGCGGCCGAACTCGAAGCGATGACCGGGCGCGAATCGCGTGCGGTGGTGCTGGGCCACCTGCTGCGGGGCGGGTCGCCGACGTCGTTGGACCGGCTGCTGGGCCTGCGGTTCGGGGCCGCCGCGGTGCGCGCCCTCGATGAGGGACACAGCGGGGTGATGGTGGCGCTGAACCCGCCGACGGTGGACTATGTGCCGTTGGCCGAGGCCATCAGCCGGCAGAAAACCGTTCCGCCGGACTGTGATTCGATCCAGACCGCCCGCGACATGGGGATCCGGTTCGGGGATGAGAGTGTCGCGGCGGGCTGAGCCCGAGGCCTGCGGCGGTGGTCTTCCGGCGTCGTATTGGATGTGGGCGTGTGCCCGCCTTTGAGCGACAGGCGACGAATTGTCGGCCCGCCCAGGGCGGGCAGTGAGAATCGGCCGCCGAGCCGGCGCCGCCACAGATATCGGCGTTGTCGCTCAAAGGCGGGCACACGCCCATATCCTCCGGACCGGTGACGGATGGGGCGGGCGGGAAACGACACGCTCAGTATCCGATCGTAAACCCGTGTCGCAGCACCAGATCCGCTGTCACATCGGGGCGCTGCGACAGCGGCCATGCCGCGACCTCGAACGCTTCGACGGCGAAGAACGCGTAGTTGACCGAGGTCTCCGGGGTGGTACGCGACCGGTAGACGATCGCGTCCGGGCATTCCTCGGGTTCGGGCCACCAGCGCCGCACAGCGTCGGCCAGGTGCTGGCAGGTGGCCCACACCGCGTCGTGCTGGCCGGTGCTGATCTGGTCGTCGACCCCCAGCGCGTCGAGGTTGCGTTCGGTGCGCAAATCGAGCACCCGCAGGTGCCGGGCGGCGGTCAGCCGCACCAGGTGGTGTCCGGCGTGGTCGGCGGGAACCATCAGCCCGGTCAGCCGGTAGCGCTCCCGGAACGCACCGAGCAGATCGGTGGCGCCGTAGCGGGTGCGGAACGTCCCCGACGACGGGTCGAAGCGGTAGCGCGGTTCGGCGAACCCCTCCCACGTCCAGGCGTCGGGATGCTCGGCGTCCAGGCGCCACAGCTGCGTCCCTGCGGTGATCCGGCGGCGTCGCAGCCCGGTCGGCCGGGCCTCGGGCAGCGGGGCCCGGAAGCCGGCAGGAAGCTCAGGCACCGAGCGCGGTCAGCAACCGCCGGGCGGCCTGCGCGGTGTCGGGGCGGCGCAGCGCCTCGGCGATCGAGACGCCGCCCAACTCGTTATGGGTGAGCCGCATGATGCGGTCGGCGGCCAGCGGATCGGTGGTGAACCGGCCCAGCAACTCCAAAATCTCCGGCAGGTCGGCGCGCAGCCTGGCGTCATCGAATTGCCAAGCCGGGAACCAAGTCTGATTGCCCACCGGAGCGCCGATGAGCTTGCCGCGGCTGCGTAGCCTGTGCACGGCCTGCGGCGTGCCGAGCCGCAGCAGCGCCTGGACCTTCGGGGTGGGCAGCGCCCCGGCGACGAAGTCGTCGATCGCCGCGGCGCGGCGCTGGTCGTTCAGCGCGTGGGCGGCGATGCGCTCCAAGGTGCCCTGCGGCGCCGTCGGCGCCTCCAACAGCGCGTCGAGCACCTGGGCGAACCCGGCATCGGCGCGGGCGCGTTCGGCGACCTGGCGTGCGATGGGTGCGATGGCGGTGGGCATGGGTCCAGGCTACCCGCCGGGAACCGCAAATGCCCGTAATTGAAACAATTGAAACACTCAGTCGGGGATCGACCCGCACCTGCGTGACAACGCCCGCCGGCCCAGTGCCACCGCCGCCAAGACGACGATCGCCCCCAGCAGCGGCCAGACCCCCAGCGCGTCGACCCGATCGGCCAGCCAGGACTGCACCACGGCGGCCGCGTGGATCACCGGATCCTCGGCGTCGGCGCCGGAGAAGTACACCCGGATCTCGTAATAGCCGTAGTAGCTGACGTACAACCCGGTCAACAGCACGATCACCCCGGCGATGCGGCCCACGTACGGCAGCACCCGGCGCAGCGCCGAGGTCGCCGAGGAGCCGGCCAGCGCCACCGCCAGCGCCGCGACCCCGACGGTGATGCTCATGCCGGCGGCATAGGCGATGAACGCCAACACCCCTTCCAGCGGGGAGCCCTGCTGAAAGGTGGTGCTGATCACCGCCAGGAACGGGGCGATGGTGCACGACAGCGAGGCGACCGCGTAGCCGACGCCGTAGCCGTACATCGAGCCCAGCCGTGCGGTCGGGGTCGCGCTCACTGTGGGCAGCAGCACCGAGATATCCCGGCCGGACAGCAGCCAGGCGCCCATGGCCAGCAGCAGGACGCCGATGACCACCGTGGCGAACGGCAGGTACTTCTGCGCCGAGGTGATCAACGGCGACACGGCCAACCCGAAAACGCCGAACACGGTCAGGAAGCCCGCCGACATCGTCACCGTCGCCGCCCCGGCCCGGGCCAGCGCCACCGGGCGCGAGGTGCCCCGGCTGTCGGCGATCACCAGAGCCAGATAGCCCGGCAGGAAGGCGAACCCGCACGGGTTCAGCGCCGCGACCAGTCCGGCGCCGAGCGCGAAACTCAGTGTGGCGGTGTCGATCACGGTGTCAGTGCCTGCACCCGCGCGCTCAGATCGGCTTCGGACAGTGAACCCTTGACCACCTCCACCTTTCCGTCCGGGCTGATGAAGGCGTATGCCGGCTGACGGGTCACCCCGAAGCGGGCCCACACCGCGGCGTCGGTGTCGGCCAGTTCGGTGAAGCCGTCCACGCCGAACTTGGCGGTGAACTCGCGCAGCGCGTCGAGTCGATCCTGGGCGCCCACGCCGACGAACGTCACCGCCGGGTGGGCGGCGGCCACCCGCGCGACCAGCGGAGCGTCCCGCTGGCAGGTGGGACACCACGGCGCCCAGAACCACAGCACCGCCGGCCGGCCGTTGAGGCTGGCACCGGAGAACGGCCGGCCGTCGAGGGTTTCGGCGGTGAAGTCCAGCTGGGTGCCCTCCGATGCCGTCCGTGAACCGCAGCCAGCGGCCAGCAGGGCCGTCGTAGCCAGGAGCACGGCGATCAGCAGGCGGGAGATTTTTGCGGGGCTCACGCCGCCGAGTATGCCAGCGGCTCCGGCCGGGCTAGGGTCGCTGACATGGCCCGCGGACGCCTGGAACACACCGCCGACATCGCCGCGCCGCCGGATGCCGTCGCGACGTTTCTGGCCGACCTGGCCAACTACGAAGCGCTGCATCCGATGCTGGTGGACGTGCGCCGCGTCCCCGGCGGCACCGACGGCGCCACCCGCTACCTGGCCCCGCACCGGATGCGCCTGTACGGCATACCGGTCCGCTTCACCTGCCGGGTGGAGTTGCGCACCGACGGCCAAGGCGAGATCCGCAGCCACACGTTGCAGCGGCCGGGCATCGAAATGTGGTCGACGGTGACGGTGCGCCCCCAGGGCGACGGCAGCCGGCTGCACGAGCAGGTCGACATCACCGCGCCCAGGCTTTTGATGAACACCGTGCTGCGCGACGGCGGCAGTTCGCATGCCGCGATGTGGGAGAACCTGCGACGCTATTTCGAAGGGTGAGCGACACGGGCATGCTGGAAACCATGAACCGAAGCGAGATCACCGAGCAGATCGTCGCCGCCCGGCTGGCCAAGGGCCTGACCTGGCAGGAGTTGGCCGACGCGATCAAGAGGCCGGTCGTGTGGACCACCTCGGCACTGCTGGGCCAGCACCCCAT
>Ga0182736_1001736_pt1 | contig 19397 bp, 17 predicted proteins | sample eDN5th30CKraftBY_FD_128882 | JGI IMG/M metagenome (GOLD analysis project Ga0182736, IMG submission 128882) | Enriched backyard soil microbial communities from Emeryville, California, USA - eDNA 5th pass 30_C Kraft BY (version 2) (version 2) | ecosystem: Environmental > Terrestrial > Soil >... | reverse complement strand
TGGCGTATTATTTATTTGCAGCAAATCTATTTTTAGCGCCCGAATTTTCGGGCTTAAGCGGCGAATTGACGGAAAGTCAGCTTGGTGGAAACTTATCTGAAACGCTCTCGGAAACTTCGACTAATGCAGAGGTACAGAAAATCTATGATTGTTTAACCGAAAGTAAGCTTTACCTTAAGCCGGTTTCATTAGACATGTTGGCCGAGCAGGTATCTATGCCGAAACATATATGCAGTAAACTGTTGAATGAAGAAATCGGGAAAAGTTTTTATCAGCTTATTGCCGAATACCGGATCGAATACGCCATTAGCTTGATGGAAAGCGATGCAAATAAGCGCTATACCATTGAATGGCTCGCGCATGCATCTGGATTTAGCTCAAAGACTTCGTTTAATCGTTATTTTAAAGCTTATAAAGGATGTGTGCCTTCACAATATCAAAAGAAATAAATAGTTTCCTAATAAAAAATGCATAACTTCCTTAATCTACTTATTTCTTGGGTTTTAGTGACAGTAATTGTAGTAGGTCTTATTACCTTACGTTGTGTGCGCCCAAAAATGAAATTACCACCTTATGAACGTATGCTAACCTTGGGCGTTTTATTACTTGTTATTCATGCTGCACATGTGTTATGCTGTATCTCCTTTTTTCCAGACAGACGTGAGCTAGATTGGGCTGCCCCTTATGGTCTGTTATATCCGGCATTATTGTATTTTACCGTGCAGGCAGCTGCATCTAGACAGCCTATACCTAAGCTTACCATTTTTTTACATTGCCTGCCATTTATCGTGGCCTTGGGGATGTATGGTTATTTAATTGCTGCTGGAATTAACAAAGATACACCGCTTTTTGTCTCGTATCGAGAGGGCATGTATGATTTTATGATTTGCTCCTTTTTGGCCTATGGCTTCTGGGTGTGGTTCTTCCCCAGGGAAATTCATTCCTTGTCTTTGCAGAAATTACTTAATGCTGCGGTAATGATGCTGGTGCTTCTGGGAATACTCTATGTTGCTACGAGCTTGACGGTAGCCAGCCAATCCAGTCTTGACCGTTATCTGCCGCGGTTAATGATATATTTAATCATGTTGATTTTAACCGTATTGCTCTTTAGGCATAAATTGGTTATTGTAAAATATATCGAACCTTATATAGGGCGTGATGCTGAAGTGATAAAGGCAACTTTACAGGAAGAAAATAAAACACAGTTGATTTATGGTAAATCTGCTATTAGTAATGAAAAGCTCGTTATGTATGAAGAAAAGATCAAAGCGATTATGTTGGAAGAGCAACTGTTTTTAGATCCATTGTTCAGTTTAGATCGCTTAGCAGAGCACTTACATATTTCTAAACACCATTTATCACAAGTATTTAGTTTAAGGTTCGGGAAAGGTTTTGCCAGTTTTCTGGGTGAGTTGCGGATAAACTATGCCCTTGCCCTACTTCAAAAGACAGAAGAAAAGATTAATATAGAAAATCTGGCCTATGAATGTGGCTTTAATTCAAAAGTTTCCTTTAATCGGCATTTCAAGCAATTAGTTGGGGTTAGTCCGTCAGCTTATCGGAAACGTTTGCTTGGGGACCGTTAGGTCATTGCATATTTTTGGGTGGTGGCAGGTAATATTTTTTGTAGTTCATCGTCATTGGCAGTTAGCAGATTGTTGGATAAAACATATTCGTTTTGCTTATCTGTCGTAACGGTGAAATCTATGATTTTTATATATTCTTTATTATGCCAGGTTTCGCTTGCGAAATACTGAAGCGATTGTGAGCAAATTTCGCCTTTGGCGAAGACTTTGATTCTGCATAGTGGGGATAAAGCCCATTGCAGATAGGCATAGGCTTCCTGAAAGGAGCAGGTAAATTGGAACCATTTATTCAATACCAAAGTGTATTGAAGATTATTGGTAATAAGGAGTATATGAAGTCCGTTGGGGGTATCTGGGGTATAGGTGATCCGATTATCCTCCAGTTGCAGGGAGCGGTGACGTTTCCCTTCTGGGATTTGTTCCAGCAGGTTAATTAATTCAAGCTTCATATTGTCGGTTTACGTTATAATTTCTACGAAGATGCGAATTTTTTTAAAGAGAATTGTTTCATTTTGTTGGGGGAAACGTCTTCTTAACTTTCTGAACGTATGTTTCGGAAATTAAACCGTTAGTTTGATAGCTAATAATAGCTAGCGAAAGAAGGAAAAGAAAGGCCGTTTTACGGTGAATTAAAATATGGTTAAATGAAAGAAGACATCAAGATTCTTTATGTGGATGATGAATTAAATAACTTAATAAGTTTTAAAGCAAGCCTACGTAATAAATATAAGATATTTTTAGCGGAAAACATTAGTAATGCTTATGAAATTCTGCGTAAACATCCTGATATCCGCATGGTATTTTCTGATCAACACATGCCTGAAGGAACGGGGACAGCTTTTTTCGAAACCCTTAGGATAGAATTTCCACAGGCGATTAGAATTTTGGTAACCGGTTACACCAGGGATCTTGATGCCGTAGTAGAAGGCATCAATCGTGGAAATGTTTATCGGTATATGAAGAAACCGTGGAAAACAGATGTGCTGTTACGAATAATTGCCGAGTCTAATCAATATTATTTAGCTTCGTCATTACTGGCAGAAAAAAACAGGGAGCTGGAAAAAGCCTATGCGGAGCTTGATAAATTTGCCCACAGTGTAAGTCACGATATTAGAGGCCCTTTGGCGGGCATTATGTCTGCCGCTCAGCTGGCCAAAGATATTGACAACCCGGAAGAGAGTCAGGAAATACTAACGATCATTGGGCATTCTGCCGAACGCTTAGACCGATATATTTTAAACGTTCATGATTATTATAGTGTAAGGAGAGGGGAGTTTTCTATTTCAGAAATCGACTTTGGCGGTCTAAGCAACGATTTGTTAGAAATGTACGAGGCTTCTGCAAGCTCCAAAGAAGTGAAATTTTTGATAAAACTTAATATAAAAGAGGCTTTCAGAAGTGATGAAACTGGTCTTCGATTAATCCTTACTAACCTAATTTCTAACGCTTTTAAGTATCAGAAGCATAGAGGCCAGGAGCGTTTGGTAGAGGTGATTATCGAAGTTAACAAAGGAATTGCAACTTTTTTAGTGAAAGATACTGGAATTGGGATTAAAGAACACTATTTTAGTGAAATATTTAACATTTTCTTTAGGGCTTCGTTAGATGAACCAGGTAGTGGGCTGGGACTTTATAATGTCAAAAGTATGGTGAATAAACTTGGGGGCAGCATTTCAGTGGAATCTGAATATAGCGTTGGCTCAATTTTTAAGGTGGAACTTCCGAGTAAATAGTGAGCACAAAAAAGGAAAAATGGACTAATCTTTTTTGAAAATCATTCGCAATGAACAAAAGTCCAAACATAATTGAAAAAGATTTTAATATGATATACCCTTTTATCGTCATTGATGATAGTCCTTTAGACTGTCTAATAGTAAAGAAAATTATCTCTTTTAGCGGAAAAAGTAGCGACGTTATTGTATTTAATGACGCCGGTAAAGCTTTGGAGCATATTAGGTCCTTAGCCGAAAACGAATTGCCCCCGATGTCGGTAATCACTTTAGATATTATGATGCCCATTATGGATGGGTTTGAATTTTTGGAACAATTTTTAACGTTGCCAGAAGAGGTACAGCAGCATTTTAAAATTATTATTCTTTCCTTATCAAATCATCCTTATACCATTAAGCGGCTTCAAGGCTACGACATTGTAGGCGCTATTATTGAAAAACCAATTACTATAGAAAAGCTTAATGCAACGTTAACCAATATTTTGAAAGAATAGCAAATGTTGGCGTTTTTGTATAATAAGAGATAAAAGAGATGAACTTAACCTATTTACCCCAATTTTACGTTCTTTCTGACAATGAGCAGCGTAATGCTTTTAACGGATTGATTGCCCGATACCCTAACATAGAGCTTGTAGATAATATTCTGGAACAGATTCGGGAACTTGTTAGGATTTTGTTCCCTGCCGAAACTGTTGGTGCTGAAAATTTAAAGCAATGCACGGAGCATTACCTGAATGGGGTGAATTTACAGGAATATGGCGTATGGGTTTATTATCCTTGGCTCCAAAAGATCGTACACACATTAAGTGAAGCTGATTTTATACGGGTGCGTACGAGCAGAAACATGTATAAAATCACTGCGGAAGAGATTGAAGTTCTTTGTCAAAAGAAAATTGGAATTTTAGGTTTGTCGGTTGGGCAAAGTATTGCCTTAACGATGGCGATGGAAAGAACTTGCGGTGAAATTCGCCTAGCCGATTTTGATGCTATCGAATTGAGTAATATGAACCGTTTACGTTGCAGCCTTACTGATCTAGGTACGAACAAAGCCGTAATCGCTGCTCGTCAGATTGCTGAACTCGATCCCTACATTAAGGTTCGTTGTTACCCAGACGGTGCAACCGTAGATAATTTAGACGATTTTATGCTAAAAGAGGGGAAGTTGGATCTTCTTGTAGAAGAGTGCGACGGAATCGATATGAAAATTCTTACACGTTTAAAGGCCAGGGCGCACCGAATTCCTGTAGTGATGGACACCAATGATACCGGGATGTTGGATATAGAGCGTTTTGATCTGGAAATCGACAGGCCCTTATTACATGGCCGGCTAGTTGAGCTTGAGCAATTACCAAGCGTAGTTTTAGCCGAAAAATTAAGCAATTTAACTTTTCCAGAAAAAATAAAATACCTGTCCGATATGATTGGCATGGAGAACGTCTCGGAAGCGATGAAACGGTCTTTGCCAGAAATGAATAAGACTATTGTGGGTTGGCCCCAGCTTGCTTCTGCTGTTATGCTTGGTGGGGCAATGGTAACCGATGTGACCCGTAGAATATTGTTGGGACAGCTGCGATCTTCAGGTAGGTTTTTTGTGGAGTTTGATGATTTAATTAGCGATGATCCAGATAAGGACTTTTGTAGCCCCAAATGAACCCGATACCTGTCTTAAATTCATCGAAGGTCATAAAAAACTGTTAGAAATATTTGGTATTACTAAAATAACTTCGAACAGGCAAGATTGGATGGATGATGATAAGACAGTGGTTATTGTGGTTGAAGATAGTGAGACTAAGAATGTGTACGGAGGTGCCCGTTTGCAAATGGTTTCCGGCAAATATCAACTTCCCATTGAAATTGCGCTGGGGCGATACGATACAGGAATTTTCGATATGGTAAATAATGACCATTTAAATGGTGGCACATGTGAGCTCTGTGGTTTGTGGAATTCGAGGGAAATTGCTGGTTTTGGGGTTGGGAGTTATATTTTAGCACGGGTGGGCGCTACGGTAGCCGATCAGCTCCCTGTTCGGAGCATTTTTGTGCTCTGCGCACCTATAACAGTTAGAATGGGTAGAAGAGTAGGGGCGGTTGTTGAGGCAACCCTAGGAAATCAGGGCCTGTTTTATTATCCGAAGGAGGATCTAGTGGCTACCGCTATGCGTTTGCGGAATATTTATGATTTAAGCACGGCTGATGAACAGGAACAAGTAAAAATTCGTTCACTTCGAGAAAATCTGCATCAACTTATTGAAGAGAAAGGCCCAAAAGGATCGCTGATGGTTGAATATAATCTTAAAATTCCAAATTTATAATAAATGAAGAAGCTGCTGGAGAAAACAGTTGGATGGTTTTTCTTTTTTTGCTTTGTTGGTTTTTTTTCGGCAAGTGCAAAGCCAGCTGTCAATATTTTTACGGGAGAAGAAGGCTTATTGCAGATTAGTCATGTAGAGGTCTTTGAAGACCCTTCAGGTTCATTGCCTTTTAATGAAGTGTTGCTTCGGCAATTTAACCGTCGAAATGAGAATACCTTCAGCTTCGGAATTACCGGTGCCAATGTCTGGATCCGTTTTTCATTATTAAATAAGTCGGATAACACTAGTCCTGAATTAATGGTGGCGCAACCTATCATTGACAGGGTAATATTATATTCGCAGGAAGCCAATGGCAATTGGGAGAGCGTGGAACTTGGAGAACATAAAAAATTTGAGGATAGACTGGTAGACAATCCTAATTATATCTTTCCATTGGTGTTGCCCAAAGATGATTCAAGACTTTACTACCTTTGTGTTTCGTCTACAGACCAGTTACAATTTCCGCTATACGCCGGTTCAAAGGAGGATTTATTGAGACGTGAAGTTACGCGCGGTTCAATCATGGGGATGTATGTGGGGATCGTGCTGATTATGATGGCTTATAACCTGTTTTTATATTTTTCTGTTAGAGACATCAATTACATTTACTACATACTTTTTATCTTTTTTGTTGGACTAACGCAACTGAATTTTAAGGGTTATGCGTTTAAATATTTATGGCCCGACTGGCCTTGGTTGGCCGTGAATAGCGCGTTTATTGTGCCGCTGCTATCTGCGCTATCTACTGCCGTTTTTGTTTGGGAGTTTTTGATGATTAAGGTTTATGCGCCAAAGTTGGGCAAAGGCGTTATCATTTATAGTGTTGGTTGTACATTAGCAGCAGTTTTAGGCCTGTCTGGTTTTCGTACATTGGGTGTACAGCTTTTACAGTTTATGGCATTGGCTGCCTCCATTTATTTATTATACCTGGCTAATTTTATCCGAAAATCTGGTTATCGACCGGCTTTTTATTTTCTCCTGGCTTTTGTTTCCTTCATTTTCAGTATCGTAATTTTTGTATTGACAAATTTTGGGGTTTTTCCAACAAATTTCTTTACAGGGAATGTACTTGAATTAGGTTCTGTAGTACAGATTTTACTGTTATCATTTGCATTGGCCGATCGGATTAACACCTATCGCAAAGAGAAAGAGGCGTCGCAGGCTGAGGCCCTGCGGATTTCTAGAGAGAATACCCGTATTATTAGCGAGCAGAACCAACGTTTGGAATTAGAAGTAAGTAAGCGTACCGCCGATCTTCTACTGGTTAATACGGATTTAAATATTGCATTTCAGGATTTAAAACAGGCTCAGACACAGTTAGTTGAGGCGGAGAAAATGGCCTCATTGGGTATGTTGACAGCAGGTATAGCGCATGAGATTAATAACCCGATTAATTTTGTAACAGCAAATGTTGGTCCGTTGAAAAGAGATATCGGCGAAATAGCTTTGCTTTTGGAAGAAGTGGAAGCCATTGTGCTTGAAGATGGAGATGTGGTCGAAAAAAGAGCTCGGATAAATGCTATTAAGGAGGATTTAGACTACGAATATCTGAAGGAGGAGATAGGTTTTCTATTAACAGGCATAGAAGAGGGGGCTGTACGCACTACCGAAATTGTAAAAAGCTTACGGGTATTTTCCCGTGTAGATGAAGATGATATTAAACTGGCGGATATTAACCAAGGTTTGGAATCTACTTTGGTGATTCTCAACAGTACGATTAAGGATAAAATTACTGTAGAAAAGCATTTGACAGGCTTACCTATGGTGGAGTGTTATCCTGGTAAATTGAATCAGGTTTTTTTAAATCTTTTAACCAATTCTATCTACTCCCTGAGAGAGAAATTTGGTGAGGAAAGGGGAGCTAAAATAATCTTGACGGATTATCTTGACGGAGAGGAAATAGTTTTGCGCTTTAAGGATAACGGTATGGGTATTAAAGAAGAGATCCGTGATAAAATCTTTGAGCCCTTTTTTACTACTAAAGACGTCGGTGAGGGTACGGGTTTAGGCCTGTCTATCGTATTGCAGATTCTTAAAAAGCATAATGGAAGTATTGGGCTCGTTACTTCTGACGGGGAGGGAGCAGAATTTGTTTTGCGATTACCCATTAAGCAACCAGCACGATAAATAAGCGATAGCTAACAATAACGCTTGAATGTGTTATTATGAAAGTAATTTTTGTCTCAGCAAGAATTCAAGCTGATCATTGCTGATGGTTAATTCTTCATTAGAAGAAATTAAATGGAGTCGTTCATTATAAATTTCATAAGCCTTAAGAATGACATGATCCAGTTCTGCTTCTTTCCATGGCTTCGTAAGGTAGTGGTAGATTTTTCCTTTGTTGATTGCGTCTATTACCGCGCTCATATCGGTATAGCCCGTTAGCAAGATGCGAATGGGGTCTGGGTAGCTGGCTTTTACTTTTTCTAAAAGCTCCACTCCGGTCATATTGGGCATCCGTTGGTCGGTAATGATGATATGCACTTTATGATCTTGAAGGATCGTGAGCCCCTGTTCTCCGGAAGTAGCTGTATAAATACTATATTTTCTCCGAAAAGCGGCTCTGAAAGAAAGTAAATTATTCTCCTCATCATCTATATACAATATGGCTATTTTTTCTTCCATAATACTTTGTTCTTCATGCTTTATGCAGTTAAGCATTTAAGTCTCTAAATTCCGAAAATTAATTGAAATAAAAAATAGTCGTAGGAAATTAAATTGTCCATCTGCATTTATTTTCTAAGTCATTAACTAATATAAGGTTGCACTTTATTGGGAAGTACAAATATGTAAGCGATGTCAACTTAATCCTCGATAGAATTTGCGAGCTTTGCTAACTAATGTAAATAGGGCGTATTTTCCTTCTTTAATGGCATATAAAGAGTTTCTATGAAAAGACAAATACTAGTGGTGGACGATGAACCGTCAATTCTGCAACTTTTAAAATTTATTCTTTCTAAGGAATATGATGTCGTACTCAAGAGCAATGGTTATGACGCGATGTTATGGCTGGAAGAATCTAATCATCCTGACCTAATTATCCTCGATGTTGAGATGCCCTATTTTAACGGCCCCGAATTTCTAAAGTCAATCAAGATAAGTGGTCTTTTCCGGGACATTCCCGTAGTGATCTTATCTGTTACCGAAGATATGGATTCATTAGCGAAACGTACGCCATACCAGGTACATCGTTTCATCAAAAAGCCTTTTGATCCTATTTATTTAAAACACGTTGTAAATGGGCTTTTAAATGAGACGGTATGAGTAATTTTAATGTCGAAACGGTTACCCGTAAATCTTTTGTTCCCAATATGGCTTATACCGGCCAGTTCTTCTTCGAAAAACTAGGTTCTGTATTGGTGGAGGATTTTGATGTAGATTATTTACCCTCTGCACAAGAACTTAAAAGGCATCTTGGGCAATGTTCTATCATTACCAGTCCGGAAGTTTTTATCATGGAGCTGGATCAAGAAAAAGAAGTCTTTCAATTGGTAAAAGATATCCGGGCCAATCCCTTAACTGCCGGTGCTATTGTGGTGTTACTGGCTGAGCAAAAAAAAGAAGGTTTAAAGGCCAAGGCATTGCGGGAAAAGGTTAATGATTTTTATACCGACCCCTTCGATGTAGATGAATTATTGGAACGCTTAAAGTTTCTGATCAAGTTTAAATTGATTAAACCGGATATAAAAAAACTTATCCCTAATACCGTACAGGAATACCGCATACCCTTAACCAAAAGGTTATTTGATATCTGCTTTGCGGCAATAGCTATTTTGATTCTTTCCCCGCTATTCTTATTTATTGCCCTTTGGATTAAAATAGAATCGAAGGGACCTATTATTTATAGGAGCAAGCGAGCCGGCACGGGCTATAAAATCTTTGATTTTTATAAATTCCGGTCGATGGTCATTAATGCAGATAAAAAATTAAAAGAGCTTTCCGTAACGGCTAATCAATATGCGGAAAGTGCTAATGGTAAAGAGCAGCTTGCTTTCGTAAAAATTAAAAATGATCCCCGGGTTACACGTGTAGGAAACTTTATCCGCAATACCAGTATAGATGAACTTCCTCAACTTTTTAATGTGTTAAAGGGGGATATGTCTATTGTTGGGAATAGGCCATTACCGCTTTATGAAGCAGAATTATTAACCTCCAACCTGTGGTCTATGCGTTTTCTAGGGCCTGCAGGGATTACTGGACTTTGGCAGATCAGTAAAAGAGGAAAAAGTGAAATGTCTGATGAGGAGCGCAAAGGATTGGATAATTTTTATGCAAAAAACGGTTCCTTTTTAATGGATGTCAAAATTATTCTAAAAACTTTCCCTGCATTGTTGCAAAAAGAAAAAGTATAAGCAAAATAATTAATCATTACCTGTTAGATTAAAGCATAGCTGGCAGGTGTAAGAACCTTAAATAACAAATATCAATGAAAACGAGATCTTCATTATTGACCTTAATCTTGGCAATATTCTTTTTAGGCAGCGCAAGGGGCCAGGAAACTATTGTTGAAGACATCAATTACAATCAATTGCAACAATTTATTGCATTGGCCAAACAAAACTATCCGCGCAAGAAGATTTTTGATGCGCAGGAAGAGCGCGCTAAAAATGGTGTTCCTTATGCAAAAATGGGTTATTTAGGATCCCTTGATGCATCCTACATTTATAGGCCGGATGATAAAAGCGCCATAAACGTTGAGAACCCTTATGCAATTACGGGTTTCCAATTTGGTGTCAACGTTAACGTGGGTACCATTCTTCAAACACCTTTTACCGTTAAACAGGCAAAAGCCGAATATAGGGTGGCCCAATTGGAGAATCAGGAATATGATTTAACTTTAGCCAACGAGGTAAAAAGAAGGTATTATGATTATATTCTGGCATTGAAAGATCTGAAGGTAAAGACAAATGGCGCACAGGATGCGTATAGCCTTTTGCAGAATCTACGCTATAAGTTTGAAAAAGCTGAAATTACCCACGAAAGCTATAGTGTAGCCCGTACAGCATTAACAGAGTCAGAGACCAATAAATTAGCGGCCGAAGCGGCTTTATTGAAAGCAAAAGATACGCTTGAAGAAATCATCGGGACTAAATTGGAAGAAGTAAAGCAATAACTTTTGAGTAGAGAGGTATAAAATGGACGTTAAGGCGCTTTTTAAGTATTTTTTAAGACGTAAATGGGTGATCATTGGGGTTACACTATTATGTATGGTAATTGTGTATTTGTTGGTTAGGGAGATGCCTCAGCAATACCGTTCGCAGGCTCAGATTGCTACGGGGCTTACCGACGCATCGCAGCAAACCTCGGAAGGAGCCAAAGAGCTCGATTATTTTAGAGTAAGTACCCAATTTGATAACATCATCGAGATGATAACTACCCGGCGTGTCATCAGTCTGCTTACCAACAAATTAATCGTCCATGATTTAAGCAATGAAGAAGAGAGCTTTGAGCCATGGACTGATGAAGTAAAGCGTTTAGGTGATGAAAAGCGCGGCCAGGCCATTGCCCTGCTGCAAGAGAAGATCGATCGCAGGGAGCCGGTTACCATTGTCGAAAACACCCCTGAACTGCCCTTGTACAATGCCATAGAGTCTATGGGATATGATGAGCGCAACTTAAGGAAATACCTTACCGTAGAACGTTCCGGAGAGAGTGACTTCATTAACATTAGCTACAGTTCTAAAAATCCGGCACTTTCTTCATTTGTGGTGAATACCTTAACCAACGATTTTGTTGTCTATTATACCTTGAACACCACATCGAACCAACGCCGGTCATTAGCATTATTAGACTCGGTAATGCGGCAGAAAGAACTGGTTATGAACCAGAAAAATGCACAGTTGAGAAATTATAAGGCAGGTAGTGGCGTAGTCAATCTGGACAAACAATCGGAGGTTCTCTATCAGCAAATTTCTGCCAACGAAACTAAGCGCGGGGAAACCATTAGCCAAATCCAGTCTCTGCAGGGTGCACTTTCTGATATCAATAGAAGACTTTCTGAAGACGCCGCGGGGCGCGGTAATTCCATGGCCGACAACAATGAGATTGTTAACCTGGAAAACCAGATCCAACTAGCCAATCAGCGCTACATCAATAATAATTTCAGAAAGGCCGACAAAGCTGCCGTGGATTCGTTAAGCAGGTTGAGGGCAGCTAAATTAGCGCATAGCGCTGATAAATACTCCACGAACCCCTTAACCCTTAAGCAAGGGCTGAACGACCAGAAAATGAGGTTGGAAACCGATCTGGCATTGGCGCAGAGCAGTATGGCTTCTATTGAGACAGAATTAACCGAATTAAGAAGCCGTTACAATGCAATGGTTCCAACGGATGCTGGGGTGCAAAACTTACAGCGCGATGCCGAGCTTGCTACGAAGGAGTACATGGATGCCTTAAACCGCTATAACCAGACTACGGTAGAAAAGAACACGACCGTGCGCCTACAGATTACAGAAGAAGGTATGCCCGGCGCTCCGGAGCCTTCAAAAAAATGGCTCTATGTCGGCTTATCCGGTTTCGCCGGTTTAAGTTTATGTCTGTCATTCTTTACGCTACTTTTTATCACCGATAATAAAATCCGGAATGCCGATGCCTTGGCACGGGCAACAGAACAGAAGGTAATTGGAAGCCTTAACTATGTTCGGGAAAGCAATAAAGATCTCCGCGATATATGGGAAGATGACCATACCGTTTTCGATTATACAGTATACAAAGATCTCTTGCGGTCTATACGTTTTGAAATTGATAGCGAACTGAAGCGTCAAGAGAAAAAAGCTATAGGTATCGTAAGTCTTACTGATAGTACAGGTAAAACATTTATTGCTAGTAGCCTGGCTTATGCCTTCGCGATGACCGGACGTAGGGTCTTACTCATTTGTGATGATGCACCCAATTTACTAAGTGTTGTTTCTAATAAAGAGGCCGATAGCAATCAAAATTTCGAATCCTTTTTGGTTAAAAAAGAAATTAAAGTAGAAGATTTGATCACCGTATTGAATAAAAACCCAAACAATAATTCATTGCTTGAAATGAAAGACTCCAATAGCTTACTATCGGGCTTTGAATATTTAAAAGATAACTTTGATGTTATCTTAATCGATATTGGCAATCTAAAAGAGTTGAATAAAGCCAAAGAATGGTTGATGTTTTCTGACTTAAGTTTGGCGATTTTTGAAACAGGTAAAACCCTATCTGATGATGACCAAAAGGCATTGCGTTTCCTGAAGAACCAGGAAAACTTTATGGGTTGGGTAATAAACAAGGTAAAAGTAGATGCGCGTGCATAAGGTCTCAAAGACCGTACAACTTTTTCAACGAAAAGCCGGAACATTATGGGGATAATGCGGTTGATGGATATAACAGTCAGTCAGTGGGGTATCTTAATACCGGTGTTACTCATTGTATTGAGTACAGGGGCTGTTTTTGTGGTTCGCTTATTTCAGCAGCCGCTCGTTGGACTGTATGCTACCTTAATTTTTAGTTTTATTATGCCCATGCTGGGCCGAGAGATCGCTGATATACCTTTTGGTATAGCTTTGGAGGTTTTGTTGCTGCTTACCTGGCTAGCTGTTTTTTTCCGAAACCAGCAGTACGATTGGAAGGTCTTAAACAAGGACATCGTTGTCCTGACCGTCCTTTGGTTCTTTATCTCGCTTATTGAAATTGCAAACCCCGCCGGAGCAAGTATTATCGGCTGGTTTCAGGAGTTTCGCAGCGTCGCGCTGCATCCGCTGTTAACCATACCATTAACCTTATTGCTCTGCAATAGCCGTAAATCACTCAATGTCTTCTTAATCATCACCATTGTGGTATCTGTTTTAGGAGCAATCAATGGTTTGCGTCAATTGGAAGTAGGTCTAACCGAAGGCGAGCAGGCCTTTGTGCAAGAAATGGCCTCCACACATTTAATCTGGGGCCAGCTCAGGGTGTTTTCATTCTTTACAGATGCCGGGCAGTTCGGCGCCTCACAGGCACACATCGCTTTGATAGCTGGTTTATTGGCACTCGGACCGTTTAAATGGTGGCTCCGGATTTTACTGGCGGGCAGTGCTGTATTGCTGCTCATCGGTATGTTGATTTCCGGCACAAGAGGGGCTCTTTTTGTGCTTATTGTAGCCGGTTTTATAGCTATTTTTCTCTTTAAAAACTTTAAAATGCTGGCTCTTGGTTTGTTGGTTATGGCATTGGCAATAGGTGTCTTGAAATATACCAGCATCGGAAGCAGTAGTTACCAGATTGATCGCTTGCGGACGGCCCTCGATCCGGAAGATGCATCATTAAACGTCAGGTTTACCAGTCAATTAATCCTGCGCGATTACCTGAAAGATAAGCCTTTCGGTGGAGGCTTAGGTGTAATCGGCGCCTGGGGTCAGGTGTACAATAGCGATAAATTTTTATCTACCATTGAGCCGGATAGCTATTGGGTAAAAATATGGGCCATGTATGGTATCGTAGGTTTGGTGCTTTGGTTTGCCATGATGCTATATATTTTAGGGAAATGCTGTGGTATCATCTGGAAAATCCGTGATCCATCCCTTAAAATCAAGTTAATCGCCCTGTGCTCCGGAACCTTTGGAATCTTTGTTGCCAGCTACGGCAATGAGGTTATGAATAGAATACCCTCTTCCATCCTTATTTTTATGTCGTGGGCATTTATTTATTTGGCGCCGAAGCTTGAGGCAGAGGTGCAAGAGGAGCAAACAGTAAATCAATCGCAAACATAGATCATTATGCCTTTTGAAATCTTTGTTATACCAGGAATCCTTTGCTTAATTTACGGTTTTTACCGTGGAACAAAATTTCGGTAAGTCATTTTTTTAAGCTCATCGAAATGCTAGTGAACGAATATATAGTCATCGTAGGTCAACAGCCCTGGGATACTACCTTGGGTAGTAACTGTAAGGACATTGCATTGGAGTTTAGCAAACATAACCAGGTGTTATATGTAAATTCACCGTTAGACCGGTTTACGGCCATAACGGGTAAAAACGACGCACAGATCCAAAAGCGAAAAGAAGTTATTGCCGGTAAACAGCCCGGTTTGGTTAAAATAAAGGAAAATCTTTGGAATCTATATCCCGATTGTTTGGTAGAATCGATCAATTGGCTGAAGCCTTTTTGGCTATTTGATTGGGTTAACCGCTATAATAACAGGCAGTTTGCCACCGCTATAAAAAATGCTTTAGCGGTGCTGGGATTTAACGATTACATCCTGTTTAATGATAATGAGCTCATTAAATGCTTTTATTTAACAGCGTACCTGCATCCGAAGCTAAAAATTTATTATTCGCGCGATTATATACTAAGTACGCCGTACTGGAAAAAGCACGGCTTTGAACTTGAGCCAAAGATCATCGCTAAAAACGATCTTTGTTTTACTAATTCGGCCTATTTAATGGATTATTGCAAGCAGTACAACCCCCATTCCTATGACATAGGGCAAGGGTGTAATGTTCCCGCCATGACGACAGCGGGTTTAGCTGAGCTGGACGATCTTTCTGGAGTGCACAAGCCCATCATTGGCTATGTCGGTGCTTTACAAAGTATACGGTTGGATATCGAACTGCTTGCTTATATAGCAAGTCATAAGCCCCATTGGAGCCTTGTTTTGGTCGGGCCTGAGGATGAGCAATTTGCCCAGAGTGAGTTGCATAGTTTCTCGAATATTTTTTTTACCGGAAGTAAAAAAGCAAATGAGTTAATGCATTATATTCAGGCATTTGATGTTTGCATTAATCCACAATTGATCAATCAGCTAACCATAGGCAATTATCCACGGAAAATAGACGAATATTTAACTTTAGGTAAGCCTGTTGTTGCTACTCATACCAGGGCCATGGATATGTTTCAGGATTTTGTGTTGCTGGCAAGTGATAAGCATGAATTTTTGCAGCAATTGGAAAGGGCTGTAGCCGAGCAAGCATCAGCTGAAACAATAGGCAAACGCAAAGCTTTTGCAGCTTCCCATAGCTGGGAAAATTCAGTAGGCAAAATGTATGGAATAATGGAGACCTATCTCTCTAAGCTTAACAATAAATAGAAAGCTATGCTGATTGTTGAAGATATTATATGGTGGTTTTTCCAATTATTGATTGGTGTTAATTTATTTCTGCCCATTGTTTTTTACCTAGCGTACCAGTTGCGCGGACGCAAGAAAGCAATTGCTTTGGGTAATGCCGATCGTTCGTATACGTTTGATTATGCCATCATCGTAACTGCCTACGAACAGACAGCACTACTGCCCGCTGTGGTGAATTCCCTATTAAATCTTCGATACGAAAACTACCTGATTTATGTGGTAGCGGATAAATGTGATCTTTCTTCGGTACAGTTTGCGGATGATCGTGTTATTGTCTTACGTCCTGAAGTGGTGCTGGCCAACAATGTAAAATCTCACTTTTATGCGATCGATCGCTTTGTGCGAAAACACGACATATTGACCATCATCGATAGCGATAATTTAGTAGATCCAAATTACTTAACGGAATTGAATGCCTATTTTCAGATGGGCTTTAAAGCCGTGCAAGGGGTGCGAAAAGCCAAAAACCTTGATACCACTTATGCCTGCCTAGATGCCGCGCGAGACCTTTATTACCACTTTTACGACGGAAAATTATTATTCAATTTGGGTTCTTCGGCAACATTAGCTGGCTCGGGAATGGCTTTTGAGGTTGCCTTATATAAAAGCGCACTGTCTTCTTTGGAAATAGAAGGCGCTGGTTTTGATAAGGTACTGCAATATGAACTGGTAAAGAATAACCACCGGATCGCTTTTGCAGAAGATGCTATTGTATACGATGAAAAAACTTCCCGGTCAGATCAGTTGGTTAAGCAACGTGCCCGGTGGATCAATACCTGGTTCAAGTATTTTTATTTCGGCTTTAAGCTCTTAGTCTCTTCGGTTAAACAGCAGAGCAGCAATCAATTCCTGTTCGGTATGGTGTTGTTAAGGCCACCTTTGTTTCTATTCTTATTGGCCGGGATGTTATGTTTGGGAATCCACTTACTGTTAGGTAACTTTTTCGAGGCAGGGTTTTGGCTATCGGGTTTTATCGTCTTCACGATTGGCTTCTTCGTTGCTTTAAAGCAAGCCCAGGCAAACCCAAAGATCTATAGCGCGCTAAAGGGCATACCCGCCTTTATTTTCTACCAGCTGAAATCCTTGTTTTATGTGAAGAAGGCGAATAAGGTATCGGTGGCGACGGAACATTATCATCAAGAGCAATCGGATGAAAACAATTGAATTACTTTTACCGGTTAAACCACGATTATGGTAAGAAGAGAGGCATTAAAGAAGTTACTGCTGTTATTGGTGGGTTTATGTTGTTTTATTTTTCTCTTTCGTTATTATAAAAAGGCAAAAAGCAAAAAGAACGTATATAACACCGCTTTACTCCAGGAAAAGGAGGCGTATTTGGCTGCGCTGGCGGAGACGGTTATTCCACATTCAGACAGTCCGGGTGCCAGCGCGGCCGAAGTTCACCTTTTTATTATCCATAGGTTACAGTATTGCACACCGGCACAGGAGGTAGATGCCTTTATGGAAGGCCTCAACGATCTGGAAGATCATTGCCATAAAAATTATGGCGGCAGCTTTCTAAAATGTACCGTTCGGGAGCGCGAGCAGGCCTTAACCTATTTCGAAGAGAAAGCATTTACACCAGGCACCCTATTATTTAAGATCAGGAATAAGCTTTTTGGTAGAACGTTCATTGATTTGCTCAAATCGTTGGTGATTTGGGGCTACTGTACCTCTGCCTTGGGCGCAAAAGAAGGTTTAGTTTATGATGATATACCGGTAAAGTATGTTGCCTGTACACCTATGCGGCCCGGTCAGCGCAGCTGGGCAACAAAATAGCCGAATAAGTAAGTAATTAAAATGGACGATTTAACAAAAAGTAACCGCTATGATGCCATTGTTGTAGGCTCCGGAATAAGTGGGGGCTGGGCTGCAATGGAACTCTGCAAACGAGGATTGAAAACACTGCTCTTAGAAAGGGGGCGGGATGTGCAGCACGTAACGGATTATCCTACTGCCTTTAAACGTCCGTGGGAGTTTGAGAACAGGCTTGAAAACAGCCTAGCCGATATAGCACAGAGCCCCATTCAGAGCAGCGTTTTTAGTGAAGACGATAAGCATTTTTTTGTAAACGATACGGAACATCCTTATATACAGGAGAAGCCCTTTAGCTGGATTAGAGGTTATCACGTTGGCGGTCGCTCCTTAACCTGGGGCAGACAATGTTACCGGTGGAGCGATCTGGATTTTGAAGCCAATGTCCGCGACGGGATAGGCATAGACTGGCCTATCCGTTATCGGGAGCTTGAACCCTGGTATGCTTATGCAGAATCTTTTATCGGCGTAAGTGGAAATTGTGAATACTTAAGCCAATTGCCTGATGGTCATTTCCTGCCGCCCATGGATTTGAACTGTATTGAACAGCACCTTGCCGCTTCCCTGAAAAGGAACTACGAAAAGCGTGTGCTAACCATTGCAAGGGTAGCTAACTTAACCCGTGGGTGGAAAGGCAGGGGGCCCTGTATGAACCGGAATTTATGCCGGAGAGGATGCCCATACGGTGCTTACTTCAGCAGTAATAGCGCTACCCTGCCTGTTGCTTACGAAACCGGAAACCTTACCTTAAGGCCTTTTTCCATTGTTACGGAAGTTTTGTATGATGCAGAAAAAAACAGGGCAAAGGGTGTGCGCATTATCGACGCTGTCACCTCCGAAACGCTGGAATTTCATAGTCGGATAATTTTTCTCAATGCTTCCACCATTGCAACAACCGGAATTCTGCTCCAGTCGAAGAGTTCACGTTTTCCTAACGGGATGGGAAACGATAGCGACCAACTGGGGCGCAACCTCATGGACCATCATTCTACGGCGGGTGCCTCCGGCAAGCACGAAGGATATCAAGACAGCTATTATAAAGGTCGCCGCCCGGCCGGGTTCTTAATTCCCCGCTATAGAAATTTGCAGGAAAATGAGCAGCTTGATTTTGTTCGGGGTTATAACCTGCAAGGGCATGGAGAACGGCAAGAGTGGGTGGATAAAGGTGAGGGTTTAAAAGGCTTCGGTCTGGACTTTAAGCAAAAACTCCTGACCCCTGGCCCTTGGACGGTATGGATGGCCGGATGGGGAGAGTGCCTGCCTTATGCCGATAATCGGGTAAGCCTTGCTGCCGATCAGCAAGATCGCTGGGGTCAGCCCTTGTTGAGCATTAATTTTGAATACCGTGAAAATGAACGCTTGATGCGGAAAGATATCCGCGAAACGGCGGCCGACATGCTGGAGAAAGCCGGCTTCAGAGATGTTCAGTCCTTTGATTATCACGAACCTCCGGGTGGCACCGTACACGAAATGGGCACCGCACGTATGGGAAAAGATCCCAAAACATCCGTTTTAAATCGCTTCAACCAAGTTCACGCTGTTAAGAACGTTTTTGTTACTGATGGCAGTTGCATGACCTCTTCGGCCTGCCAGAATCCTTCCTTAACCTATATGGCCTTGACAGCCAGGGCCTGCGCTTTCGCGGTAGAAGAAATGAAGAGACAGGAACTTTAATTGATAGATTTCTCCACTCCACTCTGTTCCGGTCGAAATGACGGTTTAATAGGGCCGAATGACGGGATTTCTCCACTCCACTTCGTTCCGGTCGAAATGACGGTTTAATAGGGCCGAACGACGGGATTTCTCCACTCCACTTCGTTCCGGTCGAAATGACGGT
>Ga0182736_1001735_pt1 | contig 19405 bp, 14 predicted proteins | sample eDN5th30CKraftBY_FD_128882 | JGI IMG/M metagenome (GOLD analysis project Ga0182736, IMG submission 128882) | Enriched backyard soil microbial communities from Emeryville, California, USA - eDNA 5th pass 30_C Kraft BY (version 2) (version 2) | ecosystem: Environmental > Terrestrial > Soil >... | reverse complement strand
GTGCGCAGCGCCGGCTGCCAGCGCATCTCCCGGAGCGCGGCGAACGCACGATCACTGGCGGTGGCGGTGGTCGCCGCGCAATATTGCGGATAGAGCGGCGCGATCAGCACGCGCTCGCACCCCGCCGCCTTGAGCGCGGCCAGCCGGTCGGCGATCGCCGGGTTGCCATAGCGCATCGCCCAGTCGACGATCACGCCGTCGCCGAACGCCCCCTCGAGCGCCGCCGCCTGCTGCGCGGTGATCGCGGCGAGCGGCGATCCAGCGTCGGTCCACACCTGCGCATAGGCGTGCGCGGACTTTTTCGGGCGGGTGCGCAGGATCACGCCGTGCAGGATCGGCTGCCACAGCAGCGGCGGGATCTCGATCACGCGACGATCGGACAGGAATTCGGCGAGGTAGCGGCGCACCGCGCCCGGCTCCGCCGCATCGGGGGTGCCGAGGTTGACCAGCAGCACGCCGACCCTGGCCGGCGGGATCGCGGGATGATCGGGCGGCATCATAGCGGCAGGTGCCGGCGGCGGTTGCCCGAGAGCGACGCCAGCGCGTTGGCCAGCGCGGGCGCCACCACCGGCACGCCCAGTTCGCTGGCCCCGCCGGGTTCGGAATCGCTTTCGATCAGCTCGACGCTGATGTCGGGCGTATCAGCGAGGCGCGGTAAGCGAAGGTCGCGAAAGCCGCGCGCGTCGGCGCGTCCCGCGGTATAGCCGGTCGTCGCGCCGGTCGCGGCGGCGAGGCCGAAGATCAGCCCGCTCTCGACCGCCTGAAGCACCAGATCGGGATTGACGATCCGCCCGCAATCGACCGCCGCGACCATGCGATCGACGCGCGGGCGCCCGCCGTCGAGATTCGCCTCCACCATCAGCGCGATGCGACTGTCGCGGAAGCGGTGGCAGGCGATGCCCTGCCCGCTCCCCGCTATCCCGCCCTGCCAGCCACCGAGCGACGCCACCGTCGACAGGCAGCGCGCCAGCCGCGCCTCCGCCCCCAGCATCGCGATGCGATAGGACAGCGGCTCCGCCCCGGCCGCGTGCGCGAGTTCGTCGATGAAGCTTTCGGTGGCGAAACAGGTCGCGAAATGCGCGCCGCCGCGCATCCAGCCGGCGGGCACGCCGGTGTCGGCGGGGTGATGATCCACCGCCCAGGCGCCGAAACGATAGGGCGGCGCGGCGCCGTCGACCGCGACCGCGTCGCCCGCCGCGTGGAACGCGCGCGCCACCGGCCCCGCCGCGCCGAGCCGCTCCATCAGTTCGCGCCCCAGCGCCGGGGTGGCGATCGCCGCCTGCCAGCCGGCGATCGTACCCCCCGCCGCCAGCCGCGCCATCATCCTCAGGCGCGCGGGCGGGCGCGGCGGCGGGCGCATCAGGCTTTCGGCGCGCGACCAGGTCAGGTGCACCGGGCTGGTCAGCCGCCACGCGATCAGCGCGGCCTGCGCCGCAGCCTCGCCCTCCAGATTCGCGCCGAACGATCCGCCGGCCATCATCGGGTGGAGCACGACATTGTCGACCGCGATGCCGATCGCCCGCGCCGCCGCCGCGCGCACGGCCTGCGGCGCCTGGGTCGCGGCCCACAGTACCAGCTTGCCGTCCTGATAGCTGGCGGTGGCGGTGACCGGCTCGATCGCGGCGTGGAGGCCGGTGCCGACATGATATTCGGCGCGCAACACATGGCCGCCGCGAAAGGCGTCGGCGACGTCGCCCTCGCCCGCCACCCGCTCACCGGGGCGCCCCAGCGCGTCGGCCAGCGCACGATCGATCGCTGCACTGTCGACCAGCGGCGCGGGCGTCTCGAACCGGGGGCGCAGCGCCGTCAGCGCGCGGTTGGCCGCCCACCAATTGTCCGCCACCGCCGCGACCCAGCCGGTGTTCTCGACGACATGGCGCATCCCCGATATGCGCTCGGCCGCCTGGCGATCGATGCCGACCAGCCGGCTGTCGCCGACCGGCCCGTGGCGGACGGCGGCGAACACCATGCCCGGCAGGCGGACGTCGCCGGCGAAATTGGCCGAGCCGTCGACCTTGGCCGGGGCGTCGAGCCGGGGCGCGGGGGTGCCGGCCAGCCGCGCATCGGTGGCGCGGGCGGGGATGTCGCGGGGCACGCGCTCACGCGCCGCCTCCGCCGCCAACTCCCCGAACCGCAGCACGTCCTTGCCGTTGGTGATCAGCCCGGCGTCGGCCTGAAGCGTGCGCCAGTCGGCGCCCCAGCGCCGCGCCGCCGCCTTCATCAGCAGCGCGCGCGCCACCGCGCCCGCCTGACGCAGCGGGCCCTCGAACCGCCGGATCGAACTGGAACCGGCGGTAAGCATCGGCGCGGTCCGGTCGAACAGGTGGCGCCAGCCGTCGCCCGATCCGAACAGGGCCTCCGCCGCGAGCGGATTGGCATAGAAGCCGCTTTCCGGCGCCGCCTCGACCCCGACGGTGCGCCAGTCGGCGCCGAGCTCGTCGGCGACGATCTGCGGCAGCGCGGTGTAGACGCCCTGGCCATGTTCGCACTGGGGAATGGCGACGGTGACGTGGCCGTCGGTGCCGATCTTGATCCAGCCGTCGAACACGATCTCGCCATCGGCGGCGGGCAGCCGCACCCCGGCCGCGCGCGGCCACAGCGCATAGGCCACCACCAGCCCGACCGTCGCCCCGCCGCCGATCAACAGGCCTCGGCGATCAACCATGGTCGCGGGCCAGCGCCGGGGAATGCGAGTGGAACGAACCGGGGAATGCCATCGCCCCGCTCTATCGCGCCGGCGGGCGCGGCGCACCTAAATTTAGGTACACGCGGCGCTGCGGGAACGCCCCGGGCGAGGCGGGTAAAACCCCAGATCCACGACCGTCATTCCCGCGCAGGCGGGAATCCATAAGGCACCGTCCCCACGATTGATCGAGAGGTCGGCGCGAACCGATCCCCGCCTGCGCCGGGATGACGGAGGTTGCGCGGGGAGGACAAGCGCGGTTGACGGGTTCAGCGCATCTATGGCGGATGCATCTCTGCGCGCCGAGGAGGACAAGCGGCGGGGCGAACACCGTGCCCTCTCCACCATCCCCGTGCGCGCGGCACCGCCGGTCACGGACATTGCCGTCGATCCGCCCCGGCTCTAGAGCAGGGCGACGCCATCATCCCCGGAGCGCCCCCTTGCTGTCGATCCTCGCCGCCGCCGGCCAGCACATCCACTTCGCCGACCTGCACCTCGATCCGGTCGCGCTGCGCCTCGGCTTCTTCGACCTCAAATGGTATTCGCTGGCCTATATCGCCGGCATCCTGATCGGCTGGTGGTATCTGATGCGCCTGCTCAGCCAGCCCGGCGCGCCGATGGCCAGGCGCCACGCCGACGATCTGGTGTTCTACGCGACGCTGGGCATCATCCTGGGCGGGCGGCTGGGCTATGCGATCTTCTACGCGCCGGAGTTGCTGACCTCGCTCAGCATCCTGCGGCTGTGGGACGGCGGCATGTCGTTCCACGGCGGGGTCGCGGGCACCAGCATCGCGATCATCTACATGGCGCGCAAGCACAAGCTCAACTGGCTGCGCATCCACGATTATGTCGCCTGCGCCGCGCCGTTCGGGCTGTTCTTTGGCCGGCTGGCCAATTTCGTGAACGGCGAACTATGGGGCCGGCCGACCGACGTGCCGTGGGCGCTCGTCTTCCCGCGCACCGGCGACGACGTCGCGCGCCACCCAAGCCAGCTGTATGAGGCGGGGCTGGAGGGAATCGTGCTGTTCGCGGTGCTGTGGTTCCTGTTCTGGCGCACCGACGCGCGCTATCAGCCCGGCAAGCTGGTCGGCACCTTCCTGCTCGGCTACGGCCTGTCGCGCTATTTCGTGGAATTCTTTCGCGAGGCGGACGAGCAATATCTGGGCAACGCGATCCTCGGCACGCCGGGGCTGCACATGGGCCAGCTGCTGACGCTGCCGATGATCGCCGGCGGCATCTACCTGATCGCCACCGCCAAGCGCCGCCGCCTGCGCGTGGAGGCGACGGCGGGGCTGGACAGCGTCGCCTGATCGCCGCCCGATGACCGAGGAACGCCTGCCCGAACGCCTCGCCCGCGCGATCACGCTGGCCGGGCCGATCCCGCTGTCGCAATATATGGCGTCGGCGAACGCCCATTATTATGCGACCCGCGATCCGCTGGGCGCGGCGGGCGACTTCACCACCGCGCCCGAGATCAGCCAGATGTTCGGCGAGCTGATCGGGCTGTGGCTGGCCGACCTGTGGCGCCGCGCCGGCCGGCCCGACGCGCGCTATGTCGAGTTCGGCCCCGGCCGGGGCACGCTGGCCAGCGACGCGCTGCGCGCGATGGGCAAGGCCGGGCTGGAACCGCCCGTGCACCTGATCGAGTTCAGCCCGGCGCTGCGCGCGCAACAGGCCGAGCGGCTGCCCCAGGCCGAATGGTGCGTCGACCTGGTCGGCGTGGCGGAGGATGGCGCGCTGTTGGCGGTGGCCAACGAATTCTTCGACGCGCTGCCGATCCGGCAATTGGTCAGGACCGAACAGGGCTGGCGCGAGCGGCTGGTCGCCTGTCAGGACACGCTGTTCCTGCCGGTGGTCGGCAACACCGTGTTCGATCCGATCGTGCCCGTGGCGTTGCGCGATGCCGCCAACGGCTCGATCCTCGAGACCTCCCCGGCCAGCGTCGCGGCGGTACGCCAGATCGCGCGGCAGATCGTCACGCGCGGCGGCGCGGCGGTGGTGATCGACTATGGCTATGAAGGCCCGGCGATCGGCGACACGTTCCAGGCGGTGAAGGCCCATGCCTATGCCAACCCGTTCGAGGCGCCGGGCGAGGCCGACCTGACCGCGCACGTCGACTTCGCCACGCTGGCCGAGGCGGCGCGGGCCGAAGGGGCGACGGTGTACGGCCCGGTCGGGCAGGGCGCGTTCCTGCGCGCGCTGGGGATCGACGCGCGGGTGGCGGCGCTGGGCGGCGGGGCGGACGTGGTCGCCGCGCGCGACCGGCTGGTCGAGGACGGGCAGATGGGCGACCTGTTCGGGGTGCTGGCGATCGTCCACCCCGACTGGCCCGCCCCGGAAGGATTCGCATGATCACCTATCGTGATGCCGGGGTGGCGGACATTCCCGCGATCGACGCGCTGTTCCGCGCCAGCTTCGTCGGCACCTTCGGCCACCTCTATCCGCCCGAGGACCTGACCGCGTTCCTCGCCAAATACACCGCGCAGGCGTGGGCGGACGACCTCACGCAGGCGGACCTGCGCATCCGGCTGGCCGAGGAGGACGGCGCGGCGATCGGTTTCGCCAAGGTCAGCGACATCACGCTGCCGGTCACCCCCGCCGGCCCGGCGCTGGAACTGCGTCAGCTCTACCTGCTGGAGGGCGCCAAGGGGCGCGGGGTCGCCGATGCGCTGATGCACTGGGCGATCGATCAGGCGAAGGGGCGCGGCGCGGAGGAATTGTTCCTGTCGGTCTATGTCGACAATCATCGCGGCAAGCGATTCTACGCCCGCTACGGGTTCGAGGATGTCGGCGCCTATACCTTCATGGTCGGCAGCCACGCCGACGAGGACCGGCTGATGCGTCGCGCGATATGAGCGAGGTCGAGGTGATCCGCGCCGCCGCGCTCGATGGCGTGCCGCACGGCTTCCTCGGGCGGCGCGGCGGGGTGTCGACCGGCATCCTCGCCGGGCTCAACGTCGGGCTCGGCTCGCAGGATGATCGCGCGGCGATCATGGAGAACCGGCGCCGCGTGGTCGAGGCGGTGGCGCCCGACGCGCGACTGGTCACGCTGCATCAGGTCCATTCGGCCGAGGCGGTGACGGTGACCGCGCCGTTCGCCGACGACGCGCGCCCGCACGCCGACGGGGTGGTCACCGACCGGCCGGGGCTGCTGCTCGGCATCCTCACCGCCGATTGCGCGCCGGTGCTGTTCGCCGACGCCGAGGCCGGGGTGATCGGCGCGGCCCACGCCGGGTGGAAGGGCGCGATCGGCGGCGTCACCGACGCGACGATCGCCGCGATGGAGACGCTGGGCGCGCGGCGGGACCGGATCGCCGCCGCCGTCGGCCCGTGCATCGCGCAGGCGAGCTACGAGGTCGACGATGCGTTCCGCGCGCGCTTCGCCGCTGACGATCCCGCCAACGACCGTTTCTTCATCGACGGCCGCGCCGGCCACGCGCAGTTCGATCTGGAGGGCTATGTCGCCCACCGCCTCGCCGCCGCCGGGCTGCGCCGAGTCACGCTGATGGGGCTGGACACCTATGCCGATCCGGCGCGTTTCTTCAGCTATCGCCGCGCCACCCACGCGGGGGAGCCGGATTACGGGCGCGAGATCAGCGTGATCGGGCTCGAATAGTTTCTTCTGTTACCGGTTTGCGCTACGGCTTTTCGACCACCAGCGGAGCAAGCGATGACCGACGACACCAAGGCAGGCGCCACGCGCAAGCTCAAGCCAGCGACCCAGATGATGGGCCATGGCTATGATCCGATGCTGTCGGAAGGCTCGCTCAAGCCGCCCATTTTCCTCACCTCGACGTTCGTCTTTCCCAACGCGGCGGCGGGCAAGCGCCATTTCGAGGGCGTCACCGGCAAGCGCCCCGGCGGCGCCGAAGGCCTCGTCTATTCGCGCTTCAACGGCCCCAACCAGGAGATCCTCGAGGATCGGCTGGGCATCTGGGAAGATGCCGAGGACGCGCTCGCCTTTTCCAGCGGCATGTCGGCGATCGCCACGCTGTTCCTCGCGATGGTCAAGCCCGGCGATACCATCGTCCATTCGGGACCGCTCTACGCCGCGACCGAGACGCTGATCGGCCGCATCCTCGGCAAGTTCGGGGTCAAGTGGCTCGACTTTCCCGCCGGTGCGACCCGCGAGGAGATCGACGCGGTGATGGCGGAGGCGGCCAAGGGCGAGGTCGCGCTGATCTATCTCGAAAGCCCGGCCAACCCGACCAACGCGCTGGTCGATGTCGAGGCGGTGGCGGCGAGCCGCGACGCCGCCTTCGCCGGGCGTGACGCGAAGCCGCCGATCGCGATCGACAACACCTTCCTTGGCCCGCTGTGGGCGCAACCGCTGAAGCAGGGCGCCGACATCGTCGTCTACAGCCTGACCAAATATGCCGGTGGTCACAGCGATCTGGTCGCGGGCGGCGTGCTGGGATCGAAGGAACACATCAACACCATCCGGCTGATGCGCAACACGATCGGCACGATCTGCGATCCCAACACCGCGTGGATGCTGCTGCGCTCGCTCGAGACGCTGGAACTGCGGATGAGCCGCGCCGGCGAGAATGCCGCCAAGGTATGTGCGTTCCTGCGCCAGCATCCGAAGGTCGAGAAGGTCGGCTATCTCGGTTTCCTGGCGGATACGCCGGGGATGGAGCGCCAGGCCGACATCTATCGCCGCCATTGCACCGGCGCCGGCTCGACCTTCTCGCTGTTCATCAGGGGTGGCGAGGCGGAGAGCTTCCGCTTCCTCGACAATCTCAAGATCGCCAAGCTGGCGGTCAGCCTGGGCGGCACCGAGACGCTGGCGAGCCATCCGGCGGCGATGACCCACCTGTCGGTCCCCGACGCGCGCAAGGCGGCGCTGGGCATCACCGACAATCTGGTGCGCATCTCGATCGGGGTCGAGGACGCCGACGACCTGATCGCCGATTTCGAGGCGGCGCTGACGGCGGTATAGGCCGGCCCGGCGGCGGCGGCCTCAGGCCGCGCCGCTCCGCCTGGCCGAGTCGGCCCCGGCGGCCAGCGTCATGGGAAGCGCGGTGGTCGCCTTGATCTCGGACAGGGCGACCATCGAGTTGATTTCCTGGATCCCCGGCACCCGGCTCAGCCGCTCGAAGAAAAAGCGTTCGTAGGCGTCGATATCCTCGGTCACCACGCGCAGCAGGAAGTCGATCGGCCCCATCATCACATAGCAATCGAGCACCTCCGGGAACTCGCGGATCCGGTCGGAGAATTGCTCGAGGTTCTGGCGGCCGTGCGCGTTCAGGCGCACCTGGGCGAACACCTGGGCGTTCAGGCCGATCTTGCGCCGGTCGACCAGCGCGACCTCGCCCTTGATCACCCCCGCCTGGCGCAATCGCTGGACGCGGCGCCAGCACGGCGTCGCGGACAGGCCGGCCTCCCGCGCCAGCTCGGTCAGCGGCAGGCTAGAATCGCGTTGCAGGGCGATCAGGATGCGGCGTTCGGCATCATCGAGCGTGACGTCGGCCAATTCATTCCCCTAAATCGCCATATATCGGAATTTTTTTCCGACATCCTGCGGCTCATGTCAAATTCGCGCCGGGATTTTTCTCCTCTGTCGCGACACTATTCCCGCAGGAGGAATCATGGTCGCATTCTGCACAGCGCCGCCGTCCGGCCACGCGATGCCCGGATCGGTCCTGGCGATCCGCACCCAGTGCGACGCGCAGGCCCTGTCGCGGGTCAACAACATCTTCGCGATGCGCGATATCGTACCGATCCAGATCAACTGCCGCCGCGCGGATCCCTTCCTGCTGATCGACCTGCAACTGACCGCCGCCGACACGCCGCGCGTCGCGGCGATCCTCGATCGGCTGCGCGAAATGGTGTGCGTCGACCGCGCGTTTCTGGTGCACGATGCGTGCGATCGCGGCGGGATCGCTCGCGACAGCGCCCCGTTGCGGCTGCACGCCCCGGAAGCCGACCATCGCGAGACCAATCAGGTGGCGTGACGGTCGCCCGGCGGCGGATCGTTCGGACGCCGCCCGCGAACCACCCTCGCGCGTTCGTCCGGCCGTCCCCGCACGATGCCAAATCCCCGGGCTGGATATTGCAATCGATTTGCAATATCGAAACCGCCGAGTCGGCGCGGGTCGCGATGCGCGATCCCGGCCGCTAGGGGAGTATCGTCTTGGTTGCTGGAAAGTCCGTGATCGCCCTTGCCCTGTCCGGCGTGGCCGCGTCGGCGATGATGAGTGGCGCGGCGTTCGCGCAGGATTCGGCCACTGCCGAGGCGGATGCCCCGGATATCGTCATCACCGGCACCAACATCCGCGGCGCGCCGGTGATCGGCAGCGCGGTCCAGCGGCTGACCGGCGAGGAGATCGCGCGCAGCGGCAAGGCGACGATCGCCGAACTGTTCCGCGAACTGCCCGCCAATTTCACCGGCGGCGTCGGCAGCCCGGACAACAGCCGTGGCGGACAGGACGCCAGCCCGGCCGGCCCCAATCTGACCGGCGGCGCGGGGGTCAATCTGCGCGGGCTGGGATCGCTGTCGACGCTGGTGCTGGTCAACGGCCGCCGCGTCGCCGCGTCGGGCCAGCTCGGCGATTTCGTCGACATCTCCAACATCCCGGTCGCCGCGATCGAGCGGGTCGAGATCTTTCAGGACGGCGCGTCGGCGGTCTATGGCGCCGACGCGGTCGGCGGGGTGGTCAACATCATCCTCAAGGATCGCCAGCAGGGCATCCAGGCGCTCGGCCGCGCCGGCATCGGCAAGTCGGGCGAGCTGGAATGGCAGGGCAGCCTGGTCGCGGGCGCCAACTGGGCGAGCGGCCACGCGCTGATCGGCTATGAATTCAACTATCGCGACAATGTCTCGGCCAACGACCGCGGCTTCAACGGCGGCGACCTGTCGGATCGCGGCGGCGTCAACTGGCCGATCCACACCAGCCGCGCCGGCGCGGCGGCCAACATCTTCGCCGGCAGCGCGGCGTTCAACGGCGCGGTCGCCTACACCGTGCCGCAGGGGCCGGGCACCGGCCTGACCGTCGGGCAGCTCACCGCCGCGACCGGCGGGTTCGGCAACAGCTACGACCCCTGGGCCGATCAGGACATCCTGCCGGAGATGCGCCGGCACAGCGTGTTCGGATCGGTGACGCAGGAGCTGGGCGACGTCACCCTGTTCGCGCGCGGCCGCTACACGCGCCGCGACGGGCATTACAGCCTGGGCTATGCGCCGATCTATGGCACGCTGCCGGCGACCAATCCGGCGTTCATCACCGGAGTGACCAACAATTTCGGCGTGCTGGTCGACGATCGCCCGCTGACCCGCGACGTCGCGGTGAACAGCTATGCCGGCGAAGCGGGGCTGCGCTATTCGCCGTTCGGCGACTGGACCGCCGAGGCGGTGGTTTCCTACAGCCGCGAGGAGCAGCGCCGCACGTCGACGTTGCTGCGTGACAGCAACGTGTCCGAACGCCTGTCCAACGGCACGTTCGCGCCGACCGCGATCGTCTGCGCGCTGTCCGGGCTGAACGCGGGCAACATCGGTTTGGTCACCAACGCGACCGAGGCGCAGCGTTATTGCGCCGGGCTCAACTATGCGACGTTCAATCCCTATTCGTCGCAGCCGCTGTCCGACCAGGTGCTGGACGAGCTGATCGGATACGAGACGCTGCGCTTCACCTCGCGCACGCTTCAGGGCAGCTTCAAGGTCGACGGGTCGCTGGTCGACCTGCCCGGCGGACCGGTCAAGCTGGCGGCGGGGATCGACTGGCGCCGCGAGACGATCGACGGCGATCTCGACTTCAATTACCGCAGCATCAACCCGCTTCAGGTGCCCTATGGCGTCACCCAGCAGCAGGTCTTCTCCGCCTTTGCCGAGGCCGCGGTGCCGCTGGTCGGCCGCCGCAACGCCATCCCCGGCATCGCCGCGCTCGATCTGTCGGCGGCGGTGCGTCACGAGCGGTCCGACGATCTGTCGGGGTTCGAGACGACCAACCCCCGCTTCGGGCTGCGCTATGCCCCGGTCGAGGGGTTCAACATCCGCGCAAGCTGGGGCACGTCGTTCCACGCGCCGCCGATGCGGTTCCAGTATGAGGGCGCCCAGCCGGTCGCGGGCGGCAACGGCATCTTCTACGCCAACGCCTTTTACACCGCGCCGTGCAACACCACGCTGGTCCAGCTCAACGGCTTCACCGGCACGCCGGGCGGCAGCGGCAGCTGCACCTTCACCGGCATGGTCATCACCGGCGGCGCAGGCCCGACGCTCAAGCCCGAGCGCGCCGACACGTGGAGCGTCGGCGTCGACATCGCGCCGCCGTCGATCCCCGGCTTCAACCTGTCGCTCAACTATTTCAACCTGCACGTGAAGGACCGCATCGTCCGCATCACATCGGGCGCGCTGGCGGGGATCCTGTCCAACTATTTCGCGACCGGCAGCAGCCCGTACATCGCCAACCTCGATTTCAACCCCGATCTGGCGGCGGTGACCGCGCTGTTCAACGACCCGCGCTTCCTGGGCGTGCAGGGCCCCGGGCCGGCGCGCACCCCCGACCAGATCCAGGCGATCATCCGCGCGACGCAGAGCAACCTTGCCGCGCTGAAAATGCAGGGAGTCGATTTCTCGATCGGCTACGGGTTCGATCTCGGCGCCATCGGGCGCCTGCGCCTGTTCGGCGATGGCACGCTGATCACCGAATACGCCTTGCAATCGACGCCGGGCGCGGCGTTCCAGGATCGGCTGGGCAAATATGAGAGCGTCGGCAATCCGGTGCCGCTGCGCTTCCGCGCCGGGCTGGACTGGACGACCGGCGGCCTGTCGGCGCGCGGCACGCTCAACTATGTCGAGGGCTATGAATGCGCCGCCGGCTGCTATGTCCCGTCAGCGACCGGCGCGCCGGTGCTGAGCAGCAAGCCGGTGCCGATCGACGCCTGGGCGACGGTCGACTTCCAGCTCGGCTATGATTTCGGCGAGGGCGGAACGCTGGGCGGTCTCACGGTGGCGCTGAGCGTCAACAACGCGTTCGACAATGATCCGCCGTTCATCGACACCGGCCGCGTCGTCACCGGCAACGCGCCGGAACCCTATGACGGGGCCAACGCCAATATCCTGGGCCGCACGGTGGCGCTGACCGTCTCCAAGCGGTTCTGAACGGGTCAGCGCGTCACGCCGTGCACGAAGCGAAGCGCCATCGGCAGCACGGCGAACGGGACCGATCCGTGATCCTCATCGGCGATCGTGGCGTGGGTGACCCGCGCGCCGGCGGCGGCCAGCGTATCGATCGCGGCGGGCAGGTCGGCATCGCCCTGCGGCTCGCGCGCGCCCCAGGCGATCAGGACGCGGACGTCGCGGCCGGCGATCGCGGCGGCGACCCGCGCCGCCAGGTCGGGCGCGCGCCAGAGCGACGGGCTGACCGCGATGCACGTCGAGAAATCGCGCGCGAGCGCATCAAGCGCGAATACCCCGCCGAAACTGTGCCCGAACAGCGCACGGCGCGCCGGGTCGACGGGCGCGAGCGCCGCGACATCGGGCAACACGCGCGTACCGAGCAACCGGTGCAGCGCATCGCAACCGGCGCCGTCGGGCAGAAGGTCGCGCTCGCGCAGTGCCGGATCGTGGCTCCAGCCCGCGCCCGAGGCGATGCCGACCACCACACTCGACCCGACCTCGGTCTTGCCCGGCCGCCGCGCGAGCGCCGCCGCCGCCGCCGCGACCGCATCGAAATGGATCGCGCCGTCCATCACCACCAGCAGCGGAAAGCCCTGTGCCGGCTCCGGGCCTTCGGGAACCGCGACGGCGACGTCATAGGCCGCGCCGTCCAGATCGTACCGCCGCAGATGAAAGCCGGTACGCGGTTCGCGGCGCCAGTCGGGGCCAAAGCTATCGCCAATCATCGCATCGGGTCCTAACTGACGACATGCCACCGCGTCGCCCCCAGGAAGCGAGCCTGCCCCCCATGCGCGCTTCGATCGATCCCGACCATCCCCTTTTGGCCGCGCATCGCCGGACGGCGCGGCGGCGCGACGCGATCGTCGCGGCACTGGCGCTCGCCTGCGTCGCTGCGCTGGTCCTCGACGTGGTCACCGGACCGGCGTCGCTTGGCGTGCGGACGGTGATCGACGGGCTGGTCAGGCCCGGGTCGCTCGATCCGACCGCGCACGCGATCATCTGGCAGATCCGCCTGCCGCAGGCGCTGGTGGCGATGCTGGTCGGCGCCGCGCTGTCGCTGGCGGGCGCGGAAATGCAGACGGTGCTCAACAACCCGCTGTCCGATCCGTTCACCCTCGGTGTCTCCTCGGCCGCGTCGTTCGGCGCCTCGCTCGCGATCGTGCTGGGGATCAGCATCCCATTCGTTCCGTTCGACGCGATGACGCCGATCAACGCCTTCGTCCTCGCGTTCGCCGCGGTGCTGGTGATCCAGGCGCTGGCACGCGCGCAGGGCGGGGGCGCGCAGACGCTGGTCCTGTTCGGCATCGCGCTGGTGTTCGCGTTCAACGCGCTGACCGCGCTCGTCCAGTTCATCGCCTCGCCCGAGGCTTTGCAGCAGCTGGTGTTCTGGACGATGGGATCGCTGTCGCGCGCCAGCTGGGGCGCGGTCGGCCTGCTCGGCGCGGTGCTGGTCGCGGTGGTGCCGTTCGCGCTGCTCTCCGCCCGGCAGCTCACCGCGTTGCGGCTGGGCGAGGATCGCGCCGCCAGCACCGGCGTCGACGTGCGCCGGCTGCGGTTCGTGTCGCTGTTCCGGGTCAGCCTGCTGTCGGCGACGGCGGTCGCCTGTGTCGGCGTGGTCGGCTTCGTCGGGCTGGTCGGGCCGCACATCGCGCGGCTGCTGCTCGGCGAGGACCACCGCCGCTTCCTGCCCGGCAGCATGTTGGTCGGCGCATTGCTGATGTCGCTGGCGGCGAGCGCGGCCAAGCTGATCGTGCCCGGCGCGTCGCTGCCGGTCGGGATCGTCACCGCGTTGATCGGCGTGCCGGTGTTCCTGGCGCTGATGATGCGATCCGGGGCACGCGCATGACCAGGCTGGAGATCGCGGGGCTGAGTGTCGGCTATCGCGGCCGCACGGTGATCGACGGGCTGTCGCTGCCGGCCATCAGCGGCGGCGGGCTGGTGACGCTGGTCGGGCCGAACGGCGCGGGCAAGACCAGCCTGTTGCGCGCGCTGGCCGGGCTGGTGCCGGCGGGCGGACAGGTCCGGCTGGACGCCATCGCGCTCGACCGGCTGTCGCTGCGCGATCGCGCCCGCCACGTCGCCTATATGCCGCAGACGTTGCCGCAGGGCGTCGCGCTAAGCGTGCTGGAGACGGTTGTCGCGGCGCTGCTTGCCTCCCCCGCGTCGGTCGCGGTCGCATCGGAGGCGGATGCCGCGCGGCTGGCGCTGGCACAGCTCGACGCGATCGGGGCGCTCGACCTTGCCGGCCGGCGGCTCGACGAGCTGTCGGGCGGACAGCGTCAGCTCGCCAGCCTGGCGCAGGCGCTGGTGCGCGGGCCCCGCGTGCTGCTGCTCGATGAGCCGACCAGCGCGCTCGACCTGCGTCACCAGCATGAGGTGATGGACGTCGCCCGCGATTATGCCCGGCGCACCGGCGCGATCGTGATCGCGGTGCTCCACGATCTCCAGGCGGCGGCGCGGATTTCCGATCGGGTGGTGGTGCTCGATCGCGGCGCGGTGGCGGCGGACGGCGCGGCGATCGACGCGCTCACCCCCGAATTGCTGGCACGGGTGTGGAAGGTGCGCGGGCGGATCGAGCGTTGCAGCCACGGCACGCTTCAGGTGATGGTCGACGGGATCGTCGGGTAACGGGGTCCACCAGGCAAAGTCGGATCGGGCGGCGGGATCGACCGACCCCGCCGCCCACCGGATCAAAGGCGGATTGTCGTCACGGTATCGCCGTTGGCATCGTCGACCGGCGCGGTGCCGGCCGGCGCGTTGCGGGGCAGGCCGCGCGCCTTGTTGCTCACGAACACGCGGTTGCCGGCGGCATCGACGGCCAGCGTCTGCGGGAAGGTGCCGGTCGGCAGGTTGGCGATCGACTGATAGGTGGTGGCGTCGATCACCGACACCGTGCCCGCCTGGCGATTGGCGACATAGGCCTGCTGCTTGGCCGGGTTGTAGGCGACGCTGAGAGCACCCTCGCCCGTCGGCACCTTGGCCTTCACCGCGCCGGTGGTGGAGTCTAGCACGGTCAGGTCGCCGCTCTTCTGGTTGGCGACGAACAGGCGCTTTCCGGCGCGATCATAGGCGATGTTGATCGGCGCCTCGCCGCCCGACGGCCAGCGCGACACGAGGTTGCCGGTCGCAGCGTCGATCACAACGACCTCGTTCGATCCCATGCCGGTGGCGAACAGCTTGCCGTCGCCCACCGTCAGGCCGGTCAGCCGATTGGTGTCGACCGAGATGACGCGCTCGAACTTGCCGGCCTTGCCGTCGATCACCCAGATCTGCTGCGGCTGCACCGGACCGTCGCCACGCTCGCTGCCCACCATCACCGAAGCATAGGCCTTGCCGGTCGCCTCATCGATCACGACCTCCCGCAGATGCGCGCCCTCGCTGCCCTCGGGCTTGAGAGCGGTGGTCTTGCCCGACTTCAGGTCGATCATCACCACCGCGCCGGTGCGGGTCGCGGTGCCGTACAGCAACTGCGCGCGCGTATCGATGCCCAGCCCGAACACGCCATCCGGCGCGACATCGATCGTGCGCACCGGCGCCAGCGTCGTCGCGTCAAGCGCCACCACCTGCGGGGCGTTGCTCCCGCGCTGACCCGTCGCGGCGACGTAGACCCGCTTGTCCGCCGGGTTGAACACGATTTCGTACAGGCCGCCCGGCGCGACCTTGGCCGATTTCTCGACGCTCACCGCGGCGCCGGCGGCGGCGGAGCCCGTCGGCTGCGCGATGGCGCCGGTGGCACCGCAGATGGCGATCAGGGCGGCGGTGGCAAGAAGATGCTTCATGACGATTTTCTCCCGATAAATGAATGAGTCAGGCGGCAAGATCGGCCCAGTAGCTGCCGTCGTAAGGGACCGCGAGGAAGCGGCTATTGATCTCGGCCAGCGTCGCGGCGGGATCGAGATCGCCGAACCTGTCCGGGTGGAGCCATTTGGCCAGCACCTCGACCGCGACGACGTCGATCGGCGAATTCAGCATCTGGTGCGACAGGCCATGGACCCGCTTCTCCCGCACCGCGCGCAGCGTCGAAATGCCGTTGCGTGCGATCACATGGCGCAGCCCCGCCTGCGACTGTTCGGCGGTGAAGCCCGGCCCGACCACGAAGCCGCCGGCCTTCGCCAGATGCGGCCCGCCGGTGGCGATGTAGATGTCGGGATCGCGCGAGATGACATATTCGAGGCTGAGCTTGCCGAATGGCTGCTTGATCTGATCGGCGCCGATGTTCCGGCCGCCGACGAAGGCGATATAATCGCCGACGTTGCCGCTGCCCGGCGAATTGCAGCAGTCCGGATTGAGCCCGGCGTGCGGCTCCATGAACACACTCGGACGCTCGGCATCGGGCAGCCCCTTGAGCCGCGCGGAGATGCGGTCGAGCCGTTCCTTGCGGAACGCGTTATAGGCCGCCGCCTGCTCCCCGCGTCCGGTCAGCGCGCCGAGCAGGGTCAGGCTCGCCGCCTGATTCTCGATCGGGTGCGAGAAGAAATCGATGAACGCGACCGAGACCCCCGCCCCCTCGAGCTGGGCGACCTGCGCGTCCGACGGCCCGGAGCCGAGCGAGACCAGCGCGACGTCGGGCCTGGCGGCGAGCACCGGCTCGACCTGGAACGGCAGGTTGGACGGCGGGACGGTCGCCAGCGTCGCCAGCGCGGGGAAGCGCTTCACATAGGCGTCATAGGTTTCCTTGCCGAGCCGCTGGACGTCCCCCGACCACGCGGCGAGCGTCGACACCGGATCGGGGTGGATCAGGCTGAGCGCGACCAAATAGCGGCCATCGTCGATCGACAGCTTCGCCGGGGTGACGCGCGGCGTTAGGTTGCGCTGGCGCAGGTCGACAAGCTGCGCCTTCGCCGCCGCGCCGTCCGACCCCCCCTTGCCGCACCCGGCGAGGAGGACGGCGACTCCAAGCCCCGCGCCCGCACCGATCAGCCCGCGCCGGGAAATGCCAACCACACCAATTCGACGGTCCATCACGTCCCCATTATTTTGATAACGACTCGCACTTGCGTTACGTCGTGACGGGGCAATGCACAATAGGGCGCCGACAGGACGGCCCGGCGGGTGCCGCGCATCGCGGCCTGACGACGCCGGATAACGTTCCGGCCGGGCTGCGCGAACCCGGGATGGTGGGCGCGTGCCCAGCGGGTTCGCACGTCGGATAAACGCCGATATCGCAACCGCTTGCCGGGGGCGGCGCGGGCGCGATAACGTTCGGCGCGCGCAATCGACGGCGGTTCGCGCAAGCGCGGGTATTTTCGGTTCTTTCTCATTGTTCTAGGAGCCTACCCGTCGCCTCCCGCGCGGAGGCGTGGATCGAAACGCTCGGCACGCAGTACAACGACGTCATCATCTCGTCGCCTCCCGCGCGGAGGCGTGGATCGAAACACCAAGATCACCCGCGTGTACATCACCGGGCATCTCGTCGCCTCCCGCGCGGAGGCGTGGATCGAAACGCGCAATGTTCCGCCATGCGATTCGGCAAAGAGGCGTCGCCTCCCGCGCGGAGGCGTGGATCGAAACTCCGGCCCGTTGACTTTTTGGCCGAACTGATTCGTCGCCTCCCGCGCGGAGGCGTGGATCGAAACACCGACAATCTGGTGGTGCCGGCAGGCGGGACGCACGTCGCCTCCCGCGCGGAGGCGTGGATCGAAACATCGCAGAGGTCAACAGCACCGTGGACCGGCTCGTCGCCTCCCGCGCGGAGGCGTGGATCGAAACTGCGGCCCAGCGCCCGCTAGCGTTGAAAACCACGGTCGCCTCCCGCGCGGAGGCGTGGATCGAAACGCCACGGTGATCGCGGCGTGCGTGCGCCATGGTGGTCGCCTCCCGCGCGGAGGCGTGGATCGAAACTGGACGGCGGCGGCTTGCCGACCGTTCGCGAGTGTCGCCTCCCGCGCGGAGGCGTGGATCGAAACAAAGCAGTTCCGCCGCGTTCTTCGGGAACGGCTCGTCGCCTCCCGCGCGGAGGCGTGGATCGAAACAGCGCAGAGCATTGGCTCGACGAGCATGGGCGCGAAGTCGCCTCCCGCGCGGAGGCGTGGATCGAAACCCGCCGCCGATTACTGGACCATGACGCCGCGATCGTCGCCTCCCGCGCGGAGGCGTGGATCGAAACCCTCATCGGCGCTTTGCGTGTCACGCTTGGGCTGTCGCCTCCCGCGCGGAGGCGTGGATCGAAACGCGCGTCCACCGAGCCGGCTCAAGTCATCGTCGAGTCGCCTCCCGCGCGGAGGCGTGGATCGAAACAGGGGATCGCCCGCGCTGCTCTCGGAGACCAGCCAGTCGCCTCCCGCGCGGAGGCGTGGATCGAAACACCTAGCTCGCGTCCGTCGGCGCGACAGGTGAGGCGTCGCCTCCCGCGCGGAGGCGTGGATCGAAACTCGCACATTCGCTGCGCCGCCCCCTGATTTCGCCTAGTCGCCTCCCGCGCGGAGGCGTGGATCGAAACGTCGCGTGCGGCGTCACCGCGCGCAGGAAGCCAGCGGGTCGCCTCCCGCGCGGAGGCGTGGATCGAAACACGGCCACCTCACAGCATATCCATTGCTGATCATGTCGCCTCCCGCGCGGAGGCGTGGATCGAAACACCAACTGTACCTTCGACGGCAACCGCCTGTCAGGTCGCCTCCCGCGCGGAGGCGTGGATCGAAACAACGACGAGGACAACGCCGTCGTCAACGAAGGCGTCGCCTCCCGCGCGGAGGCGTGGATCGAAACAAGCGGTCCTCGGTCCTCAAGGCGCACATGCGCGGTCGCCTCCCGCGCGGAGGCGTGGATCGAAACACCTCGCCCGAGGCCGCCATACGTGACCTGCGTTGTCGCCTCCCGCGCGGAGGCGTGGATCGAAACAGCATGGAGGGCGATCTGGTGTTCGACCCGTTCGCGGTCGCCTCCCGCGCGGAGGCGTGGATCGAAACCTGGCAGCCCGACGGACCAGCTTCGCGATGGCTTCGTCGCCTCCCGCGCGGAGGCGTGGATCGAAACGTTGTATCCGGTGGCGTATTGTACCGCGATGGAGAAGTCGCCTCCCGCGCGGAGGCGTGGATCGAAACCACGCGTCGCGCTGGCGCTGGGATGAGGCTATGCGTCGCCTCCCGCGCGGAGGCGTGGATCGAAACGTGATCAGGGTGACGGCGAGGCTGCATGGTTAAACGTCGCCTCCCGCGCGGAGGCGTGGATCGAAACGAAGGCCTCGGGCGCATCACCAACACGTTCGCCGGTCGCCTCCCGCGCGGAGGCGTGGATCGAAACCGGCTCGGCCTCGGTGTCCTCATCGGACTTTGGTTGTCGCCTCCCGCGCGGAGGCGTGGATCGAAACTGATGGGAGCGTCCCTTCTCTTGTGGCCGATCGTGTCGCCTCCCGCGCGGAGGCGTGGATCGAAACCCCTCTCCCCATCACCACGGTCCTCTCTGGGATAGTCGCCTCCCGCGCGGAGGCGTGGATCGAAACGCGACGCGCTTAATGCAGCGCCGTTCGGAGATACGTCGCCTCCCGCGCGGAGGCGTGGATCGAAACTGGAACATCGCCACCCAGGCGCGCGCCGCCTGAGGTCGCCTCCCGCGCGGAGGCGTGGATCGAAACAGGGCATCGCCCGCGCTGCTCTCGGAGACCAGCC
>Ga0182736_1001734_pt1 | contig 19409 bp, 13 predicted proteins | sample eDN5th30CKraftBY_FD_128882 | JGI IMG/M metagenome (GOLD analysis project Ga0182736, IMG submission 128882) | Enriched backyard soil microbial communities from Emeryville, California, USA - eDNA 5th pass 30_C Kraft BY (version 2) (version 2) | ecosystem: Environmental > Terrestrial > Soil >... | reverse complement strand
ATCGATCGCGCGATCGTCGATATCGTGGAGAGCCACGGCCGTATCGACATCGTGTTCGCCAACGCCGGAGCCGGCCAGGCCGCGCCGCTCGAAGCCGTGACGCCCGAACAGATCGAAGCGCAATTCTCGCTCAACTTCAACGGCGTGTTCTTCACGATCCAGAAGGCGGCGCCGCATCTGCCGAAGGGCGGCGCAATCGTCGTCACGACTTCGTTCCTGAATGAAACCGGCACGCCGGGACTGTCCATTCTTTCCGCGACGAAAGCCGCGCTGCGTTCGCTCGTTCGCACCGCCGGCGCCGAACTCGCGCCGCGTGGCATTCGCATCAATGCGGTGAGCCCCGGCCCGATCGCCACGCCGTTTCACACGAAACTGGGCTTGTCGGACAAGGAACTCGCCGATGCGGGCGCGGCCATCGAAGCCGCCGTGCCGCTCAAGCGTTTCGGCGAAGCACAGGAAGTCGCGCGTGCCGCCCTTTTTCTCGCGAGCGAAGATGCATCGTTCGTGACCGGCACCGAAGTCGTCGTGGATGGCGGACTGACGCAGCTCTGACGCATCGCCTTCGATGGCGGATGCACGCGTCACCATGATTCTGTACATTCACGAGATTCCACGGCTGAATGAAGAAACATGCGAGCGCCCAGCAATCTGAACGCACTGCGAGCCTTCGAGGCGGTCGCGCGGCATCTGAGCTACGCTGCGGCGGCGGACGAGTTGAACGTCACGCCGGCCGCGGTCGGCCAACTGATTCGCGGACTCGAAAGCTATCTGGATATCGAGTTGTTCCATCGATCGGCATCGGGACCGTCGCGTCTCACATTGACCGACGCTGCCCGCGCTGCGCTGCCGGATCTGCAAGGCGGCTTCGATCTGCTGTCGAGTGCCGTCGAACGGCTGAAGGCCAGCAAGTCGCGCATCGTCTTTACGCTGACCGTGCCGCCGGCTTTCGCGGATCGCTGGCTGCTCTGGCGCGTCGAACGCTTTCAGCGAAGACATCCTTACTACGACCTGCGGATCGACACGAGCGGCCGCCTCACCGACTTCACGGCCGAACGGATCGACGTCGGCATACGCTACGGCGCGGGAGCATGGGCGGGCCTCGTCTCTACGTTCCTGCTGCGCGACGAATTTTTTCCGGTATGCAGCCCGGCGCTGATGGAAGGCGAGCACGCGCTCGGAGCGCCGTCCGATTTGCAACATCATCCGCTCATCCACGATACGTCGATGACCGGCGCCGGTCTCTTCCCGACGTGGCGTTCGTGGCTGCTGCATGCCGGCTGCCGCTACCGCATCGATACCGACCGCGGACTGCAGCTCAACGATTCTGCGATGGGCCTGCAAACCGCGATTTCCGGTTACGGCGTGGCGCTCGGACGCACGACGCTCGTCGAACGCGATCTGGCCGAAGGCCGCCTCGTCAAGCCGTTCGATATCGTCCAGAGTTGCGAGTTGGCGTACTACCTCGTGCATCGGCCGGAAAGCGCGGCCCATGCACCCGTGATCGCGTTCAAGGAATGGCTGCTGGAAGAAGCCGGCGTTCGTTGAAACAGGCGCGCCCGTCGCCGGTCATCCGGGCGCGCGGCATCTTCTTTGCTAGGTCCACGGAGAAAACTTCAGAGACAATCAAGGACAAGCATGACGGTGCGACGCGACATTGCAGTCGTTGCAGCTTCGCAGGGCGGGTTCAAGGCGCTATGCCGGCTCGTGAGTGCGCTCGATCCCGACTATGAAGGCTCGCTTCTGATCGTGCTCCATTCGGGAATGACAGGGCCGCGTCTTTTGGGCGAGTGCATCCAGCGGCATACGTCGCTCACCGTGGAATACGGGCGTCACGGACAAAGCATCGAGCCCGGACGCATTTATCTCGCGCCGCCGGGCCGTCATCTCGTGGTATCGGCTGACGGCCATCTCGCGCTCGACGACGGTCCCAAGGTCCATCACGTGCGCCCGGCGGCCGATCCGCTCTTCGAATCGGCGGCGGCGTGCTTTCACGGACGCGTCGTGGGCGTCGTGCTGACGGGCGGCGGGGGCGACGGAACGCGGGGCTTGCAGGCGATCAAGGCGGCGGGCGGAATGAGCATCGTGCAACATCCCGCGCAGGCCGAAGCGCCGCAAATGCCGATGAACGCCCTGAATTTCGATAGCCCCGATCAGGTTCTGTCGGTCGCCGAAATCAGCCATCTGCTCGGACCGCTGGCGCGTCAGCGAGCACGCTCGCGGGCCGACCGCGCGGGAAGCGCCTGACGGATCAACGCACTTCGGTGCTGCGCACGTCCCAGCCGAACTTCACGGCGCCGCCGAGCGCGCCCTTGTCGTCCTGCGGCTTGTATTCGAACTCGATGTCCGCGTAGCTCAGATCGACCGTCTGCTCCGGATGGCCATTCGGCACGCAGATCAGCGAGACCTTCGTCACCGTGACCTGTTTCATCGTGACGGTGAGAAATTCCTTCTGCCCTTCGCCCGCCTTGCTGACGGTGAGTTTCGCGTTCGCCATGTGCTTGCCGCTCGCGCAGTTCTTCTTGAGCGTGGGCGCGGACTTGTCGTACTGATGCACGAACTGGAACACGCCGGGGCACGCCTTGCCGATGCCGCTGCCGCTGCCCGTCATCGGGTTGCTCGCGTTCGTCACGCCCCAGTTGAAACTCAGCACTTCGATCTGCCCTTCCGCCCCCTTGTGCTTCGACTCGCCGTCGATTCCATCGATCTTGAGATAACAGTCGGTCGTAGCCATGTGATCCTCCGTCGTGATCGGCTTTCGTTGCGCGCCGCGCGTGCAATCCACTGGTAAAACGAAACGCACCGCGCATTTTTGAACTTCAAAATCGCGCGATGTGCGCCGTCTTGTGTTCAGACCGTCGTCCACCGGATGAGCACGATGCAACCCAGCGATACGCGCCCCGACAGCCACCTCACGCTCGACGCCCTGCGCCAGTTCGATCTGCTCGCGCTCACGGAATCGGACGACATGTTCCTGCACGTCGTCCCCAAGCGCAGCAACACGCCGGTCAAGGGCGAAGCGGCCAAGCGCGGCGACTGGGACACGCCGATGCAGATCCACGGCTGGCGCTGGGCGCAAGGCTACGACGCCGCGCCGCACGCCGCCGCGCTCAATGCCAACGACATGCGCGTCACGGCGCTTTGCGTCATCAAGTCGGTGGACTCGGCCTCGCCCGTCCTCGCGAAGCTGTGCGCGCAGGCCGAACTGCTCGCGGTTGCGCATGTGAAGTGCTTCAAGGCGGCGGGCACGGACCACGGCGTGCAGATCGAATATCTGTCGATGAAGCTGGAGCAGGCGTACATCCGCAACTATCAGATCTACACGAGCGTGCGCCTTGCGCGGCCCTGCGAGGTCTTCGAACTGTCGGCGCAACAACTGACGATGACCTGTGCGCCGCAGACCGCGACCGGCAGCCGCGGGGCGGAAGTGACCTTCGCGCTCGATGTATCGACGCGGCGCGTGAGTTGAGCGCAAGGACCGCGCGATGAACGAGCCCAGCGCCGCCGACCGTCTGCAGCCCACGCTGCTCGACCGCCTGATCGACGACGATCCCGCCACGCGCGCCGATCCGCCCGGCGAGCGCTTCATGTCGCATCGCGGGCTGCGCGCGGCCGTGCTGCGCGACGTGTCGTGGCTCTTCAACACGACGAATCTCGGCGGCGCGATCGTCGAGGACGACTTTCCGCACGCGTTCGCATCGGTGCTCAATTACGGCTTGCCGTGTTTGTCGGGGCGATTCGCATCGACCATCGACACGGTATTGCTCGAACAGGCGATTCGCCAGGCGATCGGGCGCTTCGAGCCGCGCATCGATCCCTCGACGCTCGAAATCGAGCCGGTGCTCGACCGTTCCGTGCTCGACATGCACAACCAGATCGCGCTCGTGATTCGCGGCCTGCTCTGGGCGCAGCCCGTGCCGCTGGAATTCGCGCTGCGCACGCAGATCGATCTGGAAGAAGGCGGCATCACGGTGATGGAACTCCCGCGCTGACCACGACGACCACGCACATGGACCCGCGACTTCTGCGTCACTACAACACCGAGCTCGCGCATCTGCGGGAGATGGGCGCGGAGTTCGCGCAGCAGTTTCCGAAGATCGCCGCGCGCCTCGGCATGAGCGGCATCGACGTGGCCGATCCCTATGTCGAGCGTCTGCTCGAAGGCACGGCGTTTCTCGCGGCGCGCGTGCAACTGAAGATCGAAGAGGAGTTTCCGCGCTTCACGCAGCAACTCGCGCATGTCGTGCTGCCGCAGGCCGCCTGCCCGACGCCTTCGATGCTGATCGCCCGTCTCGCGCCCGATCTCGCGAATCCGAATCTCGCCGATGGCTTCACCGTGCCGCGCGGCACCGCGCTCATCGCCCGGCATGCCGCGAGCGCGCACATGACGCCGTGCGAATTCCGCACCGGCGCCGATCTCACGCTCTGGCCGATCGAGCTGACGGACGCGCGCTATGTCGCGCAGATGCAGGACCTGCCGCTCGCCGCGATTCCCGCGACGCAGACGCTCGCGCCGCGCGTGAAGGGCGCGCTGCGCATCCGCCTCGCGACGCCCGAAGGCCTGTCCTTCGACGCATTGCGTCTCGATGCGCTGAACCTGCATTTCGCGGGCGGCGACGAAACCGCGTATCGCCTGTACGAACTCGTGATGTCGGGGACGCTCGCCGTCGTCGTATCGACGCCCGAGCGCCCGAGCCGCGCGCTTGCCGCGTTGCCTGCCGATGCCGTCGCGCCCGCCGGTTTCGGCGATCGCGAAGCGCTCCTGCCCGTCACGCCGAACGCGTTTCAGGGTTATCGGCTGCTGCATGAGTATTTCGCGCTGCCCGAGCGGTTTCGATTCGCGCGCCTCGCCGGGTTCGCCGATGTGCTGCCGTCGTTCGCATCGCGCGAAATCGAACTGACGTTTCTGCTCGCGAACGGCGATGCGTCGCTCGAACGCATCGTCACCAAGGACAACGTGTTGCTCGATTGCGTGCCCGCGATCAATCTCTTCGCGAAGCACGCGGATCGCGCGCTCGTGACCGAAGCCGCCGCGCGCTTTCATGTCGTGCCGGACCGCACGCATCCGCTCGACTTCGAAGTGCATTCCGTCACTGCCGTCTCGGGCTACGGCGCGAACGACGATGCGGAGCAGACATTCCATCCGTTCTACGCGGACTTTCTCGCGGACCGCCCCGGCGAGGCCGCGTACTTCACGACCGAGCGCGAGCCGCGCATCGTGCCCGCCGGACGGCGCAAGAGCGGCGCGCGCACGGAATACGTGGGCAGCGAGACGTATGTATCGATCGTCGACCCCAACGCCGCGCCGTATCGCGGCTCGCTGCGGCAACTGTCGTTCGCGACGCTCTGCACCAATCGCGATCTGCCTTTGATGATGCCGCGCAGCGCCACCGGCGACGATTTCTCGCTCGACATCGCCGCGCCCGTGAGCCGCGTGCGCTGTGTGAGCGGCCCGTCGCGGCCCGCGCCCGCGAATCTCGACGCGGCGCGGAGCTGGCGGCTCATCGATCAATTGTCGCTGCATTACCTGTCGGTGTCGAACGGGCCGCGCGAAGCCGCCGCCGCGTTGCGCGCGCTGTTGATGCTGCATGTCGCGGACGCCGATCAGGCGGGGCGAAGCCAGGTCGCGGGCGTCGCCGCCGTGGATGCGCGCGGCGTCGTGCGCCGTCTGCCGATGCCCGGTCCGATCGCGTTCGGTCGCGGCCTCATGATCGACGTGCTCGTCGACGATCTCGCCTTTCAGGGCGGCAGCGCGTGGCTCTTCGGCTGCGTGCTGGACCGCTTTTTCGCGCGCTACGTGTCGATCAACGCGTTCGTGCAGACCGCTTTGCGCACGAGCGCGCGCGGCGAAATCCTGCGCCTGGCACCGCGATGCGGGACGAGAGCGATCTTCTGAGCGCGGCGGCGCTGCCCGAGCCTGCGCGCGCACTCGTCGATCTCTTCGATGCAGTCGCCGCCGAGCCGCATCGGCACGATTTCTATCGCCTGATGCGGCACGTCGAGGCACTGACGCCGCACTTGCCGCGTCTCGGCTGCGGCGCGCGTCCCGCCGACGAGCCGCTGCGTCTCGCGCAGGACGTATCGCTTTCGTTCGCGCCCGCGCCGCTCGCCGCGCTCACACGCGATGAGAACGCCCGCGCGCCGCGCCTCGAACAGCGCTTCTTCGGTTATCTCGGACCGAACGGCCCGCTGCCGCTGCATCTGACGGACTTCGCCCGCGAGCGCGCGCTGCATCGCGGCGACACGGCTTTCGCGCACCTGCTCGATACGCTGCTGCATCGATTCCTGCTGCTGTTCTATCGCGCGTGGGCGCAGGGACGGCCGGTAGCGTGGCTGGATCGTCCCGGCCACGACCGCTTCGCCTTCTATGCGGGCGCGCTGATCGGACTCGCGGATGAAGCCAGCCGCAATCGCGACGCCGTCTCCGATCACGCGAAGCTGCATTTCGCGGGCCTCGCCAACATGCAGACGCGTCCCGCCGACGCGCTCGAAGCGATCGCGAGCGCGCTCTTGCGCGTGCCGGTGCGCGTGGAGCCGTATCGCGGGCACTGGATGACGCTGCAACGCGACGAGCGCACTGCGTTGCGGCATCGGGCGATGCGCGGTCCCGGCGATCCAGCGGGCTTCGCCCAACTCGGACGCGGCGCGGTGCTGGGACGCGCGGTGTGGGATCGGCAGCACGCGTTTCGCCTCGCGATCGGGCCGCTGTCGCTCGCGCAGTTCGAGTCGCTGCTGCCGGGCGGCGCCGCGCTGCCGACGCTCGTCGCCGTGGTGCGCCGGCATCTGAACGGCGAGCTTGCATGGGACGCGCAACTCGTCCTCGCCGCCGACGACGTGCCGACCGCGCAGCTCGGCCGCTACGGACGGCTCGGCTATTCGGCGTGGCTCGGTCTCGCCGCGCGCCGCGCCGATTGCGCCGATCTCGCGCTCGACGCCGACGCGCATCTCGCCTGAACGCGGACACGTTGAAAAAAAGCCGCCGCTGCGCCGTCTTATCGGATGGAGGCGCGCCTTCGATCCGCGCGCATCGTAAAAAAAGGAGTCCGGCGATGGCGGAAATCAGTCGTGTCGCGCTGTTCGGCAAGCTCGACAGGCTCGGCTACAAGACCGTCGAAAGCGCGACGGTCTACTGCAAGATGCGCGGCAATCCGTATGTCGAGCTGGCGCACTGGATCATGCAGATTCTGGAGACGCCGAACTCCGACTGGCAGCGCATCGTCGCGCATTACGGCGTGGACGCCGCCGCCCTTGCGCGCGAGCTGACGGCGTCGCTCGATCGCCTGCCGCGCGGCGCGACGTCGATCTCCGACATCTCCGAGCACATCGGCGATGCGATCGAGCGCGGCTGGGTCTACGGCACGCTGCTGTTCGGCGCGAACAAAGTGCGGACCGGGCATGTGCTCGTCGGCATGCTGAAGACGCAGCGGCTGCGCAGCGTGCTCGTCGGCATATCGCGGCAATTCGAGCGCATCAAGCCGGAAGACCTGTCGGACAATTTCGCGCGCATCGTCGCGGATTCGGTCGAGGAAAGCGAAGCCGAGCCGCAGCCGGACGCGGCCGATGCGCAAGCCGCGCCCGCCGCCATGGGCCAGCAGGAAGCGCTGCGCAAATACGCGACCGATCTCACCGACAAGGCGCGCCGCGGCCAGCTCGACCCCGTTACGGGCCGCGACGACGAGATTCGCCAGCTCGTCGATATTCTCATGCGGCGGCGGCAGAACAATCCGCTGCTGACGGGCGAAGCGGGCGTCGGAAAGACCGCCGTTGTCGAAGGCTTCGCGCAGCGGCTCGCGCGCGGTGACGTGCCGCCGCCCTTGCGCGAGGTCGCGCTGCTGTCGCTCGATCTCGGGCTTTTGCAGGCGGGCGCGAGCATGAAGGGCGAGTTCGAGCAGCGTCTGCGTCAGGTCGTCGAGGATGTGCAGGCGAGTCCGAAGCCGGTGATTCTCTTCATCGACGAAGTGCATACGCTCGTCGGCGCGGGCGGCGCGGCCGGCACCGGCGATGCCGCCAATCTGCTGAAACCGGCGCTCGCGCGCGGCGATCTGCGCACGATCGGGGCCACGACGTGGGCCGAATACAAGCGGCACATCGAGAAAGATCCCGCGCTCACGCGGCGCTTTCAGGTCGTGCAGGTTCGGGAGCCGGACGAGGACAAGGCCGTGCGGATGCTGCGCGGCGTCGCGGCGGTGCTCGAAGGGCATCATCGCGTGCAGTTGCTCGACGAGGCGATCGAGGCGGCCGTGCGGCTGTCGCATCGCTATATTCCGGCGCGGCAGTTGCCCGACAAGGCCGTGTCGCTCATCGACACGGCGTGTGCGCGCGTCGCCGTCAGCCAGCACGCGACGCCGCCGCTCGTCGACGACTGCCAACGCCGTATCGAGGCGCTCGAAGTCGAGGCGCAGATCGTCGCGCGGGAGGCGAATGCGGGCGTCGATGTCGGCACGCGCGCAGCCGATGTCGCCGCGATGCTCGCACGCGAACGCGATGCGCTCGGCGGGCTCGAAGCGCGCTGGAACGAGGAAAAGCGCGTCGTCGACGAACTGCTTGCGCTGCGCGCGACGTTGCGCGAAGCCGCCGACGCCGCTTCACGCGATGACCAGCTCGCGCGCCTCGCGTCGCTCAAATCGCGTCTCGCCGAATTGCAGGCCGATGCGCCGCTGATTTTGCCGAGCGTCGACGCGGGCGTGATCGCGGGCGTCGTCGCCGATTGGACCGGCATTCCGGTCGGCAAAATGCTGAAGAACGAGCTGGCCGCCGTGCTCAATCTCGCCGATGCGCTCGATCGCCGCGTGATCGGCCAGCGCCACGCGCTCGAGATGATCGCGAAGCGCATCCAGACTTCGCGCGCGCGGCTCGACAATCCCGACAAGCCGATCGGCGTGTTCCTGCTCGCGGGCACGTCGGGCGTCGGCAAGACGGAAACGGCGCTCGCGCTCGCCGAAACGCTCTACGGCGGCGAGCAGAACGTCATCGTCATCAACATGAGCGAGTTTCAGGAAGCGCATACGGTTTCGACGCTGAAGGGCGCGCCGCCCGGCTATGTGGGTTACGGCGAGGGCGGCATCCTGACCGAAGCGGTGCGCCGCCGTCCGTACAGCGTCGTGCTGCTCGACGAAGTGGAGAAGGCGCATCCCGACGTCCACGAAATCTTCTTCCAGGTTTTCGACAAGGGCTGGATGGAAGACGGCGAAGGGCGTTACATCGACTTCAAGAACACGATCATCCTGCTGACGTCGAACGTCGGCTCGGAAGTCATCATGTCGATGTGCCGCGATCCCGCGCGCGCGATCGCGCCGGAGGAACTCGCGCGCGCGTTGCGCGGCCCGCTGCTCGACGTGTTTCCCGCCGCGCTGCTCGGCCGGCTCGTCACGGTGCCCTACTACCCGCTTTCCGACGCGATGATGGCCGACATCGTGCGGCTTCAGCTCGAACGCATCCGGCGGCGCGTCGCGGACAATCACGGCATTCCGTTCGAGTACGACGACGACGCCGTGCGGCTCATCGTTTCGCGCTGCACGGAAGCCGAATCGGGCGGCCGCGTGATCGACGCGCTGCTCACGAACACCGTCCTGCCGCGCATCTCGACGGAATATCTGACGCGTCTCACCGAAGGCGGCGCGCTGGCGCACATCCGGCTCTCGGCGAGCGCGGGCGACTTCGTCTACGCGTTCGAGTGAACCATGCTCACGCTCACGGTGACGCTTCACAACGGACAGCCGCCGCGCGTGCCGCTCTGGGCGACCTTCGATGCCGACGGCGGCACGGTCGGGCGTGCGGTCACGAACCGGCTCGTGCTCGATGACGCCGAGCGCACGGTCTCGCGTCTGCATGTGCAGATCGAGTGGCGCGACGGGCGCTTTCTGCTGATCGACCGCGGCAGCAATCCGGCGCTCGTCAACGGCGCGCCGCTCGATCCGGGCCAGGAAGTCGCGCTCGCGCACGGCGACGAAGTGCAGATCGGCGGCTATCAGCTGCGCGCGGATATCGGCGTCGATGACGATACGGTCACGGCCAACGCGCCATCGGACGATCCGTTCGCGGGATTGTTCGACGCGGGTTCGTCGGCGCCTGGCGATTTCGACGCCAACCTCCACACGCCGAAGCCGAAAGCTGCCGAACACTTCGACTTCGGCTTCGACGATCCGGCGGGCAAACGCTCGATCGACGAGTTGTTCGACCTCGCGCCGGGCGCGTCGTCCGACGGAGCGTCGATCACCGATCCGCTCGTCGAACCGCTTGCGCAGCCCAACACCGCGCACGATGCCGATCCGTTCGCCAGCCTGACGGCCGCGGCGCGCCCCGCCGGGACGCCCGCGACGCGGCCGGACGCCGGATCGGAACTGCACAGCGCGTTCACGCCGCCGCGTCCGCGATCGGCGCCGACGCCGTCAGCGGTTGCATCGAGAGCGGAGCTCGCCGACGATCGCGCGCTCGTCGATGCCTTCCTGCGCGGGCTGAACACGCACGGCGTGCGCATCGATGCGCTGACGCCCGCGCTGATGCAGCTTCTCGGCGAGCTGCTGCGCGAAGCGGCGCGCGGCACGCTCGAACTGCTCGCCGCGCGCGCCGCGCTCAAGCGCGAGATGCGAACGGGCGCGACGATGATCGAAGCGTCGGACAACAATCCGCTCAAGTTTTCGCCGAACGTGGAGGCCGCGCTCATGCATCTGCTCAATCCGCAGATGCGCGGCTTCATGCCGCCCGCCGCCGCCCTCGACGATGCGTACGCCGATCTGCGGGCGCATCAGGTCGGCATGGTCGCGGGGATGCGCGCGGCGCTCGACGGCGTGTTCGAGCGCTTCGAGCCGCAGCGCATCGAGGCGCGGCTGTCCGGGCGCTCGCTGCTCGACGGCGTGCTGCCAGGATTGAATCGCCGCGCGCGCTGCTGGGATCTTTTCATCGAGATGTACGGCCAGCTTTCGCGCGAAGCCACCGAAGATTTCCATACGCTGTTCGGCCGGGCGTTCGTCGCCGCCTACGAGGCGCAGATCGACGAGCTTAAACAACGCCGGTAACGAGAGACACGACATGCAATTGCAAACCGCGAGCGTGAGCGATGTGGGCGGCCGGTCGCGCAACGAGGACGCGCTGGCGACGTGGCGGCATGCGGCGCTCTTTGCGAGCGTGGTCGCGGACGGCGCGGGCGGTCACGGCGGCGGCGATGCGGCATCGCGCATCGCGGTCGATACCGTGCTCGCGGAATTGACGCGCGTGGCATCGGCGGGCGTCGCGCTGACCGGGCCGAACCTGTTGCGCGTGCTGCTGCGCGCGAACGACGCGATCATCGATGCGCAGGAGCACGACCGCGATCTTTCGCAGATGCGTTCGACGGCGGTGCTGCTCGGCATCGACGAAAGCACGGGCATCGCGGCGTGGGCGCATTGCGGCGACACGCGGCTTTACTGCTTCCGGCGCGGCGCGACGGTTGTGCAAACGCAGGATCACAGTCTCGTGCAGAGCATGATCGATGCGAATCTGCTGGAGAGCCGCGACGTGCGAACGCATCCGCGCCGTAACGTGCTGTTTTCGGCGCTCGGAACGGCGGATGATCTGTCGATCGCGGCGTCGGATGAGCCGTTTCTCATCGCGGAGGGCGACGCCTTTCTGCTTTGCACCGATGGGTTTTGGGAGTATCTCGACGAGTCGGTGATGATCGATGCGATCGGGCGCGCTCGGACGCCTCAAGCGTGGCTGGATCTGATGGTGGCGCATCTGCGTGAGGCCGCGCGGCCGGGGCACGATAACTTTAGTGCCAGCGCGGTTTGGGTGGGGGATGCTTCGCAGGTGACGGTGATGCAAATGCCCGCGACGTAACCATCGCGGGCATCATCCAACCAACCACGCATCAAGCCGCCTGCTTCGCCGAAGGCAACCTCGAAACCAGCCTGAGCGACACCGTCAGCCCTTCCAACTGATAATGCGGCCGCAAGAAGAACTGCGACGTGTAATACCCCGGCGCGCCCGGCACTTCCTGCACTTTGACCTCCGCGGCCGCGAGCGGCTTTTGCGCCTTCGTGTGCTCGGACGAATTCGCCGGATCGCCATCGACGTACTGCGTGATCCACTTGTTGAGCCAGATCTCCATATCCGAGCGTTCCTTGAACGTGCCGATCTTGTCGCGCACGATGCACTTCAGATAATGCGCAAAGCGGTTGCAAGCAAAGAGATACGGCAACCGCGCGGCAAGCGCGGCATTCGCGGTCGCGTCCGGATCTTCATACTCGAACGGCTTTTGCAGCGACTGCGCGCCGATGAACGCCGCGAAATCCGAGTTCTTGCGATGAATCAGCGGCATGAAGCCGTTCTTCGCCAGTTCCGCCTCACGCCGGTCTGAAATGGCGATCTCGGTCGGGCATTTCATATCGACGCCGCCGTCGTCGGTCGGAAAACTGTGCACCGGCAAACCTTCGACCGCGCCGCCCGATTCCACGCCGCGAATCCGCGAGCACCAGCTATACAACTTGAACGACCGGTTGATGTTCACCGCCATCGCATAAGCGGAATTCGCCCACGTGTATTTCGTGTGATCCGCGGAACCGGTGTCTTCCTCGAAGTCGAATTCATCGACCGGTTCGGTCTTCGCGCCGTACGGCACGCGCGCCAGAAAACGCGGCATCGCGAGACCGATGTAACGCGAATCCTCGGATGCGCGCAGCGATCTCCAGCTCGCATATTCCGGTGTCCCGAATATCTTGGTGAGATCGCGCGGATTGGCCAGCTCCTGCCACGAGTCCATCTGCAAGAGACTCGGATCGGCGGCGGCGATGAACGGCGCATGCGCCGATGCCGCGATCTTCGACACTTCGCCGAGCATCTCGACATCGGGCGGCGTCTGGTTGAAGTAGTAATCGCCGATCAGCGCGCCGAACGGCTCGCCGCCCAACTGCCCGTACTCGTGCTCGTAAATCTGCTTGAAAAGCGGACTCTGATCCCACGCGACGCCCTTGAAGCGCTTGAGCGTCTTGCCTAGATCCTTCTTCGAGATGTTCATCACGCGAATCTTGAGCATCTCGTCGGTTTCGGTGTTGTTGATGAGATAGTGCAGCCCGCGCCACGAACCCTCGAGCTTCTGGAAGTCCGCGTGATGCATGACTTCGTTGACCTGCTCGGTGAGCTTCGCGTCGATCTCGGCGATCATCGCCTGAATGGAGCGGATCGCATCGCCGGAAACGAGCTTCGTCTGCGAAAGCGCCTGCTGCGCGAGCGTCTGCACGGCCGTCTGCACGGCGCTCTTGGCTTCGTCGCTCTTCGGACGGAACTCACGGTTGAGCAGCGCGGCGAGATCGTCGCCTTCGAGCAGCGCGCCCTGCAAAGCGGAAGGCGCTTCGGCTTGCGGTTCGGCGGATTGCGGAATGTCGGACATGGTCGTTTCCTTTCAAGGCTCTCGGGTCTCATTCGGCTGCAGCAGCCGCGGATGGCGCAGCCGTGGCGAGCGTCTTGAGCAGCGCGGGATCGTCGAGCACGCGCGCGATCAGTTCTTCCGCGCCGTTCTTGCCGTCCATGAAGATGACGAGATTCGCGAGCTGCGTGCGCGCTTCGAGCAACTTCGCGAGCGCATCGACCTTGCGCGCGACGGCCGCGGGCGAAAAATCGTCCATGTTCTCGAACGTGATATCGACGCTGATGTTGCCCTCGCCCGTCAGCTTGTTCGGCACCTGAAACGCGACGCGCGGATGCATCGCCTTCATGCGGCTGTCGAAGTTGTCGATGTCGATCTCCTGGAACTTGCGCTGATCGACGGGCGGCAGCGCTTCGGCGGGCTTGCCGGAGAGATCGGCCATCACGCCCATCACGAACGGAAGCTGAATCTTCTTCTCGCTCCCATAAGTTTCGACGTCGTATTCGATCTGCACGCGCGGCGCACGATTGCGCCCGATGAATTTCTGACTGCTGGTTGCCATGACGTCTCCTTCGAGTGGGCATGAGCCACGCAATTAAAACGAACGAGTTGTGGCCGGATTGAAGACTCGATTCGAGAACCCGCGCTCACTGCGGCCTCGTCCCCGCGATCAGATGAATCTGCGCGAGGCTGTCGGGCGCGAGATCCTGCATCACCGCGAGAAAATCCTTGCCCATCAATCCGCGCGCGCGGCGGATCAACAGCGGCGCGGGATTGGTCGGCTCGGTGCGTTCGAGAAACGCGCACACCGCGTCGAGCGCGGCGAGCGCATCGTCGCGCGTCGCGATCTCGCCGGGGCGAGCAATCGCGCGACGAAGCGTCGGCGCTGCTTTCATCTTCGTGATGTCGGCGGATGCTTCGGGCGCGTCCGTCGAAGCGAACGCGCGAAACTGCGCGGCGACGTGACGCGTCGCGATCGTCAGCGCGGTCATCGAAGGCGCGCGTTCCGCGCCGAGCTTCTCCGTCAGGCAAGCGCACAGCGTCTGCACGGCGCGCGGCAGATCGAGCCCATTCGCGAGAAGCTCGGCATCCTGCGCCACGGCATCGGCGAGCATGCCTTCCACGCGCGCCGGCGTCGCGGCGTTCGCGCCTTCCTCCGGCGCGAGCCTGCCCTGCGCCACCAGAATGTCGCGCACGGCGAGCCGCTCGCCATGCACGCGACACACTTCGCATTCGCGCAGATCGTGCAGCAAGGTCTCGGCTTCCGCGAACGGCGTGTAGGCATCGGCGAGCGGCGCAAGCGCGTTGATGCGCAATACGGCATCGTTGTCGTCATCGTGATCGAGCGGCGGGAAGAGGCCGTCCCAATAGCGCTCGACGAGGCCCGTCAGCAGGCGCAAACCCGCATGAAAGCCCGCGAGTCCGTGGACATGCGCCGCCGCGCGCGTCCACGCAATCGCCACGCGCACATCCTTCGAGCGCGCGAGCAGCGCGTCGCCCTGCTCCAGCACGTCGTTCCACGGCGGCGGCTCGACGAGCACGTCGAACTGACGCTGCGGCATGCCGCGCGCGAGCGCTTCGAATTCGAGAAACGCCGGGTCGTATTCCAGATCGATGCCTGCGGGCGGCGTCGTTTCTGTCGGCGCGAGGAGCGGTTCGATGTCGATCATCGCGGCTCCTCAAAACTCGCCGCAGCCGTGCTGTCCGTTCACGACCAGACAGTTGTTCAGATTCGGCCGCGAGCGCACGCGCTTCCATTCCGCCGCGAGCGCGTCGGCGTCGCCTTCGGGCTGTTGCAGCGCGAGGATCGGCTCGTTCGTGCCGACGCAGATGTTGACCGCGCCCAGATTGCTCTCGTAGACGAAGGTCTGTTCCTGCGCCGTGAAAAGCGGCTGAAGTCCGCTGGTGTTGAAAACGGCGCCCTGAAGCTGCATCGGCGTGACGGTCAGCGTGCCCGGCTCCACGACGACGTTGTAGCCAACCGGCGACGAAAACGTGCCGTCGATGCCATACACGCCCGCCGCCGATATCGTCGTCGCGGACGAGCCGAGCCGCCCCGCGACGACGGACGTGCTGCGCCGATCGCCGGCCAGCAGACCGCTGACGTCGAAACCGAACGCGCCGTTCGCTCCGCCTTGCTCGCGCGTTTGACTGCCGATGGTGACGGTGACCGTCGGCCGGTCGGCGTAGACGAAGTGGTTGCCGTCCGCCGGCACGACGCTCTGCGACGGCTGCTTGTTCCAGCTACAGAATCCGCCGTAGACGCAGCCGTAGAAGTTCGGCAGCGCGCCGCCCGGATCGACGCCGTTGCGGTTCTCGCCGTTGCGCGTCGCCGCCCAGATGCGCCACGCGTTGCCCGCGCCGATCGTGCCGCCCGACGCGTTGTCGAAGACGCCGCGCTCCATCACGAGGTCGATGCTGCCGCCCGCGCTCAGGTGCGTCGGCGCGCCGGGCGTGCCGGGTGTGCCGGGTGTTCCGATCGCGATCGCGCCGCCATCGGAAATCGCGGTCAGGTTGCCGGTGACGTTCGGCTGCGATCCGCCGATTCTGGCGAGGTTGCCCGTCGCGCCGTCGAAACCATTGGCGCTCGCCGTGCCGATCGTGAAGCCGCCCGCCGTCGCAAACCGCACGTCATGCGCGCCCGACAGCGCGAGCACTTTGACGTCGTTGCCCGCGTCGGCGAGATCGAAGTCGCCGCCGCCCGCGAGCAAAAGCGTCTGCGCTTTTATGCCGCCCGGATCGGTGACGCGACCGGACGAATCGAGCGCGAGCGTCCTGTCCGGCATCGCGGCGCCCGACGGCAGATCGATGCCCTGGCTGCCCGCGCCCGTGTTCTGCAGCGTGAGGTCGTGCGCGAAGCCTTGCGGCAGGCTGACCGTGATCTTCCCGGTCTGGGTCGACGAGCCGATGACGACCGTCGCGATGTTCGACGCGATCGCGCCGAGCATCGACGGTCCGATGCTGAGGCCGCTGCTTGCGCCGAGCACGTTGATCGCCTGCGCGTTGTCGCCGACGATGTCGAAGTCCGCGCCGACCTTGCCGGGCACGAACACGACCGTGCCGAAGCGCGACGAGAACGTGCTGCCCGAATCGTCGAACACGAAGCCGTATTTGCCCGAGTTCGACGCCCGCACGACGATCGTGCCGTAGTCGCCCGCCGAGAGCGTCGCCCGGTTCATATACAGCGCGGTGGCGGCGTCGGCGGGTGTCGATGCCGTGACCGACACCGTCTGCGCGGGCGCGTTGGCCTGAAGCGTCACATCGGCGAGCGATACGCCTTTGCCATGCGCGCCGTTCGCGTCGAGCTGGCCGTTGGTGCCGCCGCGAATATCGATCGAACCGTTCGCCGAGCCGACGACGCCGCGATTCGACGACGACGTGCCTGCCAGCGCCACGCCGTCCGCGCCGCTGCCCAGACCGTAGATCGTGACCGCGCCGTCGGCGTGCAAGCCGAGCGCCGGGCTCATGCCCGCCACGAACACGCCGTAGGCGGCGATGCCATCGGGCGCGGTGCCGCGAATCGACAGCCTGCCGCCGCTTGCCGCGACATCCGATGCTTCGAGATGCACGCCGTCGAAATGAACCGGTTCTTCGCTGCCCTCGATCGCCGGAACGTAGCGCCGCTTGCCGTTCGCCGACGTGCCGGTGATCGACACGTCCGCGCCGGTCGATGAGATCCGCGCGTTCTGCGCGTACACACCCGCGCCCGCGACGGCGGCGCTGCCGCCGCCGGCCGTCGCGCCCGTTCCCGTAATGCTCATCGCGCCGCCGGTGCCGAGCGACGTGCCGATGATCCGCACGCCGTTGCCCCCGACACGCCCGGGCGAACGCTGCACGACCGCCCCGGTGCCGTGAACATCGACGTCGCCGCTCGCGGACAAAATCACCGGAACGATCCCGCCAGCGCTCGTGCTGAGCGAAGCCCGCAGCAGGCTCACGCCGTCGCCGGTCACGCTGCCGATGCCGGTCGACACCGAGGTCGAAGTCGAAAGCGAGGCCACGGTCTGCACGGCGGGCCCCTTGCCGTCGATCGAAATGCGGCCCGTCTGCGTCTGCACGAGCGGTGCGTTCGCCGTGCTGATCGAGTTGATGTTCGTGGAGACGGACGCCGCCACCATGCTCACGCCGGAACCCGACACCGATCCGGTGTTGAGCGCCTGCACCTTCGGCCCGTTGCCGTTGAGCGTGATGCTGCCCGCGCCGCCTGTGCTCAGCGCGACCGACGATCCGCCGATGGCGATGCCCGAGCCGCCGACCGTTCCGCCGCTCACGGTTCCCGTGACGCTCGCCCCGTTGCCCGTAACGAAGATATCGCCGGCATCCGAAACGACGGACGGGCTGAAGGGAAAGCCTTGGCCCCCGTCCGCCGCGATGCTCACGCCCGAGCCGGACAGCGTTCCCCCGTTCAGGTTCGCGATCGTGGTCGCGGAGGCCGAAATCGAGACGTTGCCCGAGCCGGTATGCACGAGCGGACCGACGCCCGAGCCGAGGAATTCCGGCCGCAACATCACGCCCGCGCCGCTCACGCCGCCGAACGCGGTGCCGATCGACATCCCGTTGCCGATGATGTTCACGTTTCCCGACCCGGTCCGTATGACCGTGGTGCTCTGGTCGAGGCGTGCCGTCGGCGCGATCAGGACGCCGCCGCCGCTCACCGAGCTGACCGCGCTATCCATCGCCGGTCCCGTACCGGTGATGGAAATGTTGCCCGTCGTGGTACTCAATAGCGCCGTCGACGGACTGAGCGATGCCGGACGAAGCGCGACGCCGTATATGTCGGTGAACGTCTGCACGCGCTCCTTGGTGGTCGGCGCGCTGCCTGTGATGCTGATGTTGCCCGACGACGTGCGCAGGCTCGATGTCCCGCCGATGGCGACGCCCGCCGGCGCCCCGAAGTCGCCGCCGGCCTGCCCCGACACGGAAATGTCGCTGACCGAAGTGGCGATGCTCGAACTGCTGATGGTGACGGGCGCATAGGCCTGGTTCTTCGTTAGGCCCACGTCCGTGTCGCTGATCCCGAAAATCGTGTCCGGAACCTTGAGCGTGCCTTGCCCGTTGACCGTCACCGAGCCGCTCGCGAGACCGGTCGGGCCTTGCGGCACGGTCGTGTCGATCCTGGAGTCGATGATGCCGACCGCCGCGCCGTCGAAGCGCTTCGCGGCCGCGGGCGTCCCGGCAACGCTTTGCGGCACGCCGATGGCCAGATAACCGCCATTCGTGCTGATCGACGCGCCGGAAAGCAGAATGTTGCTTTGCCCCGAGGCGCCCGTGTTCGCGTCGAGCACGACGTTCAGCTTGCCCGCCGGCCGCTGGTCGCCCGCCGCGCCGCCGATGGTTCCGAGCACGGTGATGGAGCCGTTGGCGCTCAGCGTGAGCGTGCCTTCGTTGTCGGCGGCGGTCTTTGTGATGCTCGTCCCTTTCAGCATCGTGATGTCGCCGTTGTATTCGCCTCCGCCGTCCTTGCTGGTCGAGATCGTCACCGACGCGCCCCGGTTCAGTTGCGACGTGATGTCCGACGCGAGCACGTAGCTGTCGCCCGCGCCCGGCGTGAACGTCACCGGATTCGTCGTCGTGGAAAGAGCCGGACCCAGGCTCGTGCTGAGCGCCTGAAGCGAGCAGCATGACGTGCTGTCGGTGGTGCCCGTGCTCACGCTCGACGGCGCCGTATTGACGATTTCGATGCTCGACGGATCGAGCAGCCATTGCCCGCCGTGCCCGCGCAGCGCCTCGACGTGAATCCGCGCACCGTCCGTCGCCAGATACTTGCCCGACGTCTCGACGAGCCCGCCGTTGCCGCCGCCCGGCCCGCCCTTCGCGGAAAGCTCGCCGTACACGCGCGCCGCTTCCGTCCCGAACATGACGATGTTGCCGCCGTCGCCCGCGACGAGCGCATCGGCCATGACGTGCGCGTTCGGGCTCATCCAGAGCGCATCGGCGTTGACGATGTCCGGCGCCTTGCCCGCCGCGCCGCCGCCCACACGCACGCGGCCGCCGCCGCCCGCGCCGCTCGCGTCGACACGCGCACCGTCGCTCACCGCGACGTGGTAGCCGGTCACGTCGATCTGTCCGCCCT
>Ga0182736_1001733_pt1 | contig 19425 bp, 19 predicted proteins | sample eDN5th30CKraftBY_FD_128882 | JGI IMG/M metagenome (GOLD analysis project Ga0182736, IMG submission 128882) | Enriched backyard soil microbial communities from Emeryville, California, USA - eDNA 5th pass 30_C Kraft BY (version 2) (version 2) | ecosystem: Environmental > Terrestrial > Soil >... | reverse complement strand
TTCCCCCTCAGCGCCCTGATCATGGGGCACACAGCCGATGCCAGCCAGCGGGCAGCCGGGGCTCGTCTTGAGGGGGCAGTACGGGTTGCGTAGCATCCGCGGCCCGATCGCGCGCGTACTGCTACCCCTCAGGATCGATTCACTGATGCCGCAACCTATCCCTCTAAAGGACCACGAAAAGGAAAGACACCTGGTCAACCGTCGGCTTCTGGCCTGCGCCGCCATGGTGTTCAGCCTGTGTGCCGTCCTGGTTGGCCGGCTCTATGTGCTGCAGGTGCTGCAGCACGACCAACAAACGGCCGTGTCGGAAAACAACCGCGTGCACGTGTTGCCCATCGCCCCCGAACGCGGGTTGATCTACGACCGCAACGGCGTGGTACTGGCCGACAACAAGCCCAGCTTCGACCTGACCATGACCCGCGAGCGGGCCGGCGGCGATTCGGCCAAAGTGCTCGACACCCTGACGCAGGTGCTGGGCCTGACCGAAGACGACCGTAAGCAGTTCGACAAGGACCTGCGCCGTGGCCGCAAACCGTTCGAGCCCGTGACCCTTATGGTGGGCTTGAGCGAGGAACAGATCGCCCTGGTCGCCGTGAACCAGTTCCGCCTGCCAGGCCTGGATGTAGAGCCGCAATTCATCCGCGAGTACCCACTGGCCGAGCATTTCGCTCATTCAGTGGGCTATGTGGGGCGCATCAACGAGAAAGAAGCCAAGACGCTCGACAGCACGGAGTACCGCGGCACCCAATCGATTGGCAAGACCGGCATCGAGCGCTTCTACGAAAGCCAACTGCATGGCCACGTGGGCTACGAAGAGGTCGAGACCAACGCTCAAGGGCGGGTGATGCGCGTGCTCAACCACAAGGACCCAACCCCAGGGCAGGACATAGTTTTAACCCTGGACGCCCATTTGCAGGTAGCCGCAGAAAAAGCGCTGGGTGACCGCCGTGGCTCGGTGGTGGTGCTGGACCCGGCCAATGGTGACGTACTGGCGATGGTCAGCAACCCCAGCTTCGACCCCAACCTGTTCGTCAAGGGCATCAGCTTCAAGCAGTATGCTGCGCTGCGCGACTCCATCGACCGCCCACTGTTCAACCGCGTCCTGCGCGGCCTGTATGCGCCCGGCTCGACCGTGAAGCCTGAAGTGGCCATCGCTGGTCTCGACAGCGGGGTGATCACCCCTGGCAGCCGGGTATTCGACCCGGGCTATTACGAGCTGCCCAACTATCACCACAAGTACCGCAACTGGAACCGCAGCGGCGACGGCTGGGTGGACATGTACACCGCCATCATGCGTTCCAACGACACCTACTTCTACGACCTGGCGCACAAGCTGGGCATCGACCGCCTGCACGACTACATGGCCGAGTTCGGCCTGGGCCAGAAGGTGTCGCTGGACATGTTCGAGGAGGCCTCCGGGCTGATGCCCTCGCCCGAGTGGAAGCGCGCTACGCGACGCCAGGCCTGGTTCCCGGGCGAGACACTGATCCTGGGCATTGGCCAAGGCTATATGCAGGTCACCCCCCTGCAGCTGGCCCAGGCTACCAGCCTGTTGGCAAGCAAGGGCGTATGGCACCGCCCGCACCTGGCCATGACCGTGGGCGGCGACACGCCGATCGACCCCCACCCCATGCCCGACATCGTTCTGCACGACAAGCATGCCTGGGACCAGGTCAACCAGGGCATGCAGATGGTCATGCACGACCCGCGCGGTATTGCCCGCGCCGCGGCCGCCGGTGCCCAGTACCGAATTGCCGGCAAAAGCGGTACCGCGCAGGTGGTGGCGATCAAGCAGGGTGAGCGTTACAACCGCAACAAGACCCTGGAGCGCCACCGCGACAACGCCCTGTTTGTCGGCTTTGCTCCGGCCGAGCATCCCAGCGTGGTAGTGGCGGTGATGATCGAGAACGGCGAGGCTGGGGGCCGAGTCGCAGGGCCGGTGGTGCGGGAGGTGATGGACGCCTATCTGCTGGATGAGCAAGGGCACCTGAAGCCGGAGTATGCGGGTGGCGCACCCACTCGGGGTGTGCCACACACCTGATTTTGCGGGGCCGCAGTGGAGACGGCCTTGGTCGCGAACGAGTCAGGATGCCGTGCGCGGCATCAGCTCATACGGGTGCTTCCACCCCGGCAGCGCCTGGATGCGGGCTTTCCAGGCCTCGATGTGGGTGAACTCTGCCAGCGGGATACCGGTGTCTTCTGGCATGAACACATACCCCGCCAACGACAGGTCGGCAATGGTCAACCGGCCACCGACCATGAATGGCGTCTTCGCCAGGTGCGCGTCGACAATACGGTAAGCCGCCTTGGCACGCTCGCGCAGGAACCTCGTGACATCGGTTTCACCGGTGTTCTTCAGGCAGAACAGAAAGCGCAGCATAGCGTAGTAGCTGGTGAACTTATGGTTGTCGAACAGCATCCAGCGCCAGATCTCGCGTTTTTCGTCTTCATCGCGGGGCCCGAACTGGCCGGTCAGTTCGGCAAGGTATTCCAGGATCAGCGCAGATTGGGTGAAGCGCTTGCCAGAGTGTTCCATCACCGGCACCTCGCCTTGCTCGTTCACCTCATCGCGCCAGGCTTGCTCACGGGTCTGGCCATGGAAAAAGTCGACGAACACCGGCTGCCAGTTCTGGCCGGTGAGTTCAAGCATGAGCGCAACCTTGTAGGCGTTGCCGGATTCGGCGAAGCAATGCAGCTTGTAGTCGGACATGGGCGAACCTTCAGTTTCCTTTGAATGATCGGCAGGGCCCTGTGCGGGCTTGCCCGTGAAGTGCCATCCACCCAAGCAAATCACGCGCATCCCGACGCGGTCAATCCATGACGCACTCCGCCGGCACCTTGAAAACCGTGAGTTCAGCCGCCTCGTCAGCGGCAGGTGCACTTTCCCTCTCGACACGCTCCACCCAAGAGCAGGGAACTACCTGAACGCCCCGGCCGTCTTAGACACTGAGTGGTTTATTTCCCTGTGCTTCACGCTACTGGAGAACACGACATGCGCCACCTACTGCTCGCCCCTGCGCTGCTGCTCCTGATGCCTGCCGGCGCTGCCCTGGCCCGCGTCGATGCGGGCGACGTCGCCACCTCGGCCGGTATTTCCGCTTCGCTGTATTCGACCTTCAAGGATGACAAACGGATCATCCCGGCCCGTGACGAACTTTCAGCGTTCGTCGCCAGCGGCGGTGCCATCCGCGGCGCCTATGTGGAGTCGGCGCTTGAACAGGCCCGCAAGGACCATCCAGGGCTGCAGGCCAATGATGAGGAGCTGGCCCGGGCCATCCTGTCGCAGGATGACCCTCTGGCTGACCATTGAGTAAACCTGCACCGGCCCTTTCGCGGCGGTTCGACGCGAAAGGGCCGGTACAGTGCCGCTTCACCCCCAGCCATCCATGCGCATGGTCGCCCTGACCAGGCGCTGCTCTTCCTGCTCGATCTCCTGCAAACTGTCGCGTATGCCGTAGATATGCTCACGCGCCGCCCGCTGCGCCTGCTCGGGCATTTGCTCCATCACCGCGCGATACAACCGCGCATGCTGCCGATCAATCTGGCGTTTCTGCGCTGGCCGGCAGTACAAATTGTTGACCGAAGCAAACACAGTGCTCAACGTCAGGTCACTGAGCGATTGCAGGGTATGCACCAGCACCGGGTTATGCGACGCCTCACTGATTGCCCGGTGAAAGGCATGGTCACGACGGGCATGCTCACGGGCATCGAGCGCCGGCGCAGCCTCGTGCGCAGCCAGCATTTCTTCATAGCGCCGGCGGATCAGCAGGCGGTCGACGTCGGTAGCGCGCAACGCAGCCAACCGCGCCGACTCAGCCTCCAGCAACGCCCGGACCTCCAGCAGGTCGAACAGCGTACGCGGTTGCGAACTGAACAGGTGCATCAAAGGCGTAGCACCCGCCTGCCCGGTGAGATCGGCGACAAACGAACCCCGCCCCTGTTCGGTGTCGATGATGCCGCGCCCGCGCAAAACGCGCAGTCCCTCCCGTAACGCCGAACGTGAACAGCCAAGCTTCTCCACCAGCCGCCGCTCCGATGGCAGCGCCTGCCCCACCTTGAGCACGCCCTCGACGATAAGCCGCTCGACCCGTTCGGCCACCTGGTCGGCGACCTTGACCTTGCCTTCAGTACCCACTGCACACACTCCTGCTGGTAGGACCACTTTGACTTATAGCGCCAATCTAGCCGGACAGAGCCGTGAGTAAACAGCACTGGCAGAAGAAACTGGTAGGACCAGTCAAAATCTCACTCGACCCCGGCCGCTAGCACGCGCACGCTGCATCGGTGACCGCTTTGCCAACAACAATAAAAACCGTTGCCGAGTGAGCCGATGAATATCCTGTACGACGAACGCGTCGATGGCGCGCTGCCCAACGTGGACCGGGCCGCCCTGTTGCAAGCGCTGCGCGATGCCCTGCCGGATCTTGAAATCCTGCACCGCGATGAAGACCTCAAACCGTACGAATGCGACGGCCTGTCGGCCTACCGCACAGTGCCACTGCTGGTGGTGCTCCCCGAGCGCCTGGAGCAGGTGCAGACGCTGCTGAAGCTCTGCCACCAGCGCGGCGTCCCGGTGGTTGCGCGTGGTGCCGGTACCGGCCTGTCGGGTGGTGCCCTGCCACTGGCCAAGGGCATCCTGCTGGTGATGGCGCGCTTCAACCGTATCCTCGAGGTAAACCCTCAGGGGCGTTACGCCCGCGTGCAGCCGGGCGTACGCAACCTGGCCATTTCCCAGGCCGTCGCCCCCCATGGCATGTACTACGCACCAGACCCTTCCTCGCAAATTGCCTGCTCGATCGGGGGCAACGTCGCCGAAAACGCCGGTGGCGTGCACTGCCTCAAGTACGGCCTGACCGTACACAATGTGCTCAAGGTGGACATCCTTACGGTCGAGGGCGAACGCCTGAGCCTGGGCAGCGATGCGTTGGACAGCCCCGGCTTCGACCTGCTGGCATTGTTCACCGGCTCCGAAGGCATGCTCGGTATCGTCACCGAAGTCACCGTCAAGCTGCTGCCCAAGCCCCAGGTGGCGCGGGTGATACTGGCCAGTTTCGACAGCGTCGAGGACGCCGGCCGGGCAGTCGCCGACATCATCGCTGCCGGCATCATTCCCGGTGGCCTGGAGATGATGGACAACCTGGCGATCCGCGCCGCTGAAGACTTCATCCATGCCGGCTACCCGGTGGACGCGGCGGCGATCCTGCTGTGCGAACTGGATGGCGTGGAAGCCGATGTTCACGACGACTGCGAGCGCGTCGCCGCCGTGCTGACGCAAGCCGGGGCCCGCGAAGTGCGCCTGGCCTGCGACGAAGCCGAGCGCGTTCGCTTCTGGGCCGGGCGCAAGAACGCCTTCCCGGCCGTGGGACGCATCTCCCCGGACTACTACTGCATGGACGGCACCATCCCGCGCCGCGAGTTACCACGGGTGCTCAAGGGCATCAGCGACCTGTCCGCGGAGTACGGCCTGCGGGTGGCCAACGTGTTCCATGCCGGCGACGGCAACATGCACCCTTTGATCCTGTTCGATGCCAACCTGCCCGGCGAGCTGGAGCGTGCCGAAGCGATCGGCGGCAAGATTCTGGAGCTATGTGTGAAGGTGGGCGGCAGCATCACCGGTGAACACGGCGTGGGACGCGAGAAGATCAACCAGATGTGCGCGCAGTTCAACAGCGACGAAATCACCCTGTTCCACGCGGTGAAGGCCACCTTCGACCCTCAGGGCCTGCTCAACCCCGGCAAGAACATTCCCACCCTGCACCGCTGCGCCGAATTCGGCGCCCTGCACGTGCACCAGGGGCAACTGCCCTTCCCCGAGCTGGAGCGCTTCTGATGAGCATGGACCGCGACATGAGCCAGACGCTGTTGGAGCAGGTCAACCAGGCGCTGAATGAAGGTACGCCGCTGCGCATCCAGGGCAGCAACAGCAAAGCGATGCTCGGCAACCCGGTGGCGGGCGAAGTACTCGACACCCGCAACCACCGCGGCATCGTCAGCTACGACCCCACCGAGCTGGTACTCACGGCCCGCGCCGGTACCCCTCTGCGCGAGATCGAGGCAGCCCTGCACGAGGCTGGCCAGATGCTGCCCTGCGAGCCACCCCACCTGGGCCCCGAGGCCACCTTGGGCGGCATGGTCGCGACGGGGTTGTCTGGCCCTCGACGGCCGTGGGCCGGGTCGGTGCGCGACTTTGTACTGGGTACACGGGTGATCACCGGCCACGGCAAACTGCTGCGCTTTGGTGGCGAGGTGATGAAGAACGTCGCCGGCTACGATGTGTCACGCCTGATGGCGGGCAGCTTCGGATGCCTGGGGCTGCTGACCGAAGTTTCGCTGAAAGTGCTGCCACGGCCGCGCCTATGCCTGAGCCTGCGCCTGCCGATGGGGCGCAATGAAGCGCTGGCCGAGCTGGCCGAATGGGGCCAGCAACCGCTGCCGATCAGCGCCGCCTGCCATGACGGCGAAACGCTGTACCTGCGCCTGGAAGGCGGCGAAGGGTCGGTGCAGTCGGCACGCCAGCGGCTGGGGGGCGAAACACTCGATAACCGCTTCTGGAGCGACCTGCGCGAGCAGCGCCTGGCGTTCTTTACCGACGCCGCCCCCCTGTGGCGCCTGTCCGTACCCACCATCACCGGCGAGCTGGAAATGCCCGGCCAGCAACTGATCGACTGGGGGGGTGCCCAGCGCTGGCTCAAGACCTGCGCACCAGCGCAGGCCATTCGCGACCAGGTGGCCAAGGTAGGTGGCCACGCCACCTGCTACGCCCCCGGTGCAACCAGCAGCCCGCCACTGCCGGTTGCACTGATGCGCTACCACCGCGCCCTCAAGCAGCAACTCGATCCCCAGGGGGTGTTCAACCCTGGCCGCCTGTACCCGGACCTGTGAGGCCAGACCATGCAAACCAACCTTAGCGAACCATCGCGCCGCCTGGCCCGCGCCGACGAAGCCGAGCGCATCCTGCGCACCTGTGTACATTGCGGTTTCTGCACAGCCACCTGCCCCACTTACCAGTTGCTGGGCGACGAGCTGGACGGCCCGCGCGGGCGCATCTACCTGATCAAGCAGATGCTCGAAGGCGAGCCGGTCACCGCCAGCACCCAACTGCACCTGGACCGCTGCCTGACCTGCCGCAATTGCGAAACCACCTGCCCATCCGGGGTGAAGTACCACGATCTGCTGGACATCGGCCGCGCGGTGGTCGAGCAGCAAGTGCCACGCCCGCTCAGCCAGCGCCTGTTGCGCCTGGGCCTGCGTGCGGTGGTGCCGCGCCCGGCACTGTTCAAGGCCCTGACCCGCAGCGGCCAGGCGCTGCGCCCGCTGCTACCGGCCTCAGTCAAACGCAAGTTGCCGGCGCAGGTCACCCCACCCGGCCAGCGTCCGGCAGTGCGCCACGCGCGCCGGGTACTGATGCTGGAAGGCTGCGTGCAGCCGGCCCTGTCACCCAATACCAATGCCGCTGCTGCGCGGCTGCTCGACCGCCTGGGCATCAGCGTGCAACCGATCCGGCAAGCCGGATGCTGTGGCGCGGTGGACTATCACCTGAATGCTCAGGCGCAAGGTCTGCAGCGGGCACGGCGCAATATCGACGCCTGGTGGCCCGCCATCGAAGCGGGTGCCGAGGCTATCGTGCAGACCGCCAGCGGCTGCGGTGCGTTTGTCCGCGACTATGGGCACCTGCTGGAAAAAGACCCCCATTACGCTGTCAAGGCCGCCCGGGTCAGCGCCCTTTCCCGCGATCTGGTGGAAATCTTGCGCGATGAGCCGATCGAACAATTGGCCCTGTGCGCCGAACAGCGCCTGGCCTTCCACTGCCCATGCACCCTGCAGCACGCCCTGAAGCTGGGCGGTGCGATAGAAGCGTTGCTGACGCGGCTCGGCTTTACCCTGACCTCAGTGCCCGATGGCCACCTGTGCTGCGGCTCGGCGGGGACCTATTCGCTGACCCAGCCTGAACTGTCACTGCAACTTCGCGACAATCGTCTGAATGCGCTGGAAAGCGGTAAGCCGCACCTCATTGCCACAGCCAACATAGGCTGCCAGGCCCACCTCGACGGGGCTGGACGCACGCCCGTGCGCCACTGGATCGAAATTGTCGAAGCAGCCTTGAACCCGGAGCCCGCCCATGCTTAGCAAATCCGTTATCGGCCAGGCCGAAATCGCCCGCGTACTGAGCGCCGCCCGCCAGGAAGCCCAGGCCCGGCAATGGAGCGTGACCATCGCCGTGGTCGACGACGGCGGCCACCCACTGGCCCTGGAACGTATGGACGGCTGCGCACCGGCCAGTGCCTACATCGCGCTGGAAAAGGCCCGCACCGCCGCACTGGGGCGCAAAGAGACGCGGGATTATGAAGAGATGGTCAATGGCGGCCGTACGGCATTCGTGACCGCGCCCCTGCTGACCAGCCTGGAAGGTGGCGTACCGCTGCGGGTGAAAGGCCAGGTGGTGGGCGCCATCGGTGTATCAGGCGTCAAATCCGAACAGGATGCCCAAGTGGCCAAGGCTGGGGCTACCGCCTTGTAGATCCTGCGATTCGCCCCCGCCTCAGCACCTTAAAGGCATTTCCTACACGAGCCTCAGAAGCGCCTTACTTGATGTCCCTACCCAGAGAAAACATGATCGGCGCTGGAGGACGCAAGGTCGCGATCCAGAGGAGGCTCCGCATGCACCCGTACGCCCGCCCCATCGCCGAACTGCGCAGCAGTCTGCGCGAAATGTTGGCCCATGACATGACCAACCCCGACGACGACCCGCATTTGTCGGGCGTCATGTTCTTCTGCGCCACCGATGAACATTCACGGCAATTGATCGAACGTATCGAGTTGCTGGCCAGCGAGGTGTTCTTCGACGCGAACGGGCGGGCCATTTCAGAGCATATGAAGGCTTCGACGGTAGAAGGCGTGCGCATCAAGCGCAACCGCAACGCGCCGGAAGATGAAACCGTGATACGCATTTCCCTGGCAGAAAAAGGCTATATCACTGTCAGTACCGCCCGGTTCTGAGCGGTTGACGTGGCATCATCGCAGCCTGTGACAAGCACCTGAGTCGCAGCCAATCCGCTATCCTGAGCAATCCTCCGCTCCGGACCCGACCATGGAACTGCACATTCGCCTGGAGGGCCGCAAAGGCCTGGCCGATCAGCTTTACCAGCAACTGCGCGACGGTATCGACAGCGGCCACCTGGCCGCCGGCTCCCAAGTGCCGCCTACCCGTCTGCTGGCTGAACAACTGGGCGTATCGCGCAAGACCGTGGCCGAGGCCTATTCGCGGCTGACCTACGATAACCTGCTCAGCGGCGTGGTCGGCCGTGGCACATTCGTCACCCCGCGCCATCCGCTGCGCAGTAACGAATCAGCCACCCTCCCCCTGGCCGGCGCCGCCTCCCTCGAGCGCTGGCAGCAGCGCGCCACCGTGCTCAGCCAACGCCAGTTGCAAGCGCCATCGCGCTATGACTTCGTCGGGGGTGCTTCGAGCAAGGCACAGTTCCCGTTCGACCAGTGGCGCAGTTGCCTGAACTACGCCCTGCGCCGTAGCCAGCGCCACCCCGAGCGCCAATTCCCGGCCCAGGGCTTGCCGGAACTGCGCGAAGCCATTGCCCACCACATCGCCTACTCGCGCGGGGTGCACTGCAGCGCAGCCGACCTGCTGGTGTGCAACGGCGCCCAGCAGGCGCTGGACCTGATTGCCCGGGTACTGGTCGAACCGGGCTGCCAGGTGGCCATGGAAGATCCTGGCTACCCGCCGGCACGGCAATTGTTCCTGGCCCTGGGTGCACGCCTGCAATCGGTGCCGGTGGATGATGAGGGCCTGTGCGTGGAACAGATCGCTGACGGCACCCGGCTGATCTACGTAACACCCTCGCACCAGTTCCCGCTGGGCATGCCGATGAGCGAGCCACGCCGGCATGCCCTGCTTGCGCGGGCCGCCGAACTGGGTGCACTGATCATCGAAGACGACTACGACTGTGAGTTCCGCTACCACGGGCCAGCCTCGGACGCGCTGCAGCGCCTGGACCGGCATGGGCTGGTAGCCTACGTCGGGACCTTCTCCAAGACCTTGCTGCCCGAGCTGCGCCTGGGTTATGCCGTATTGCCGCCTGCCGTACTGCAGGCCGCTTGCGTGGCCAAGCACCTCAGCGATTGGCATAGCCCAACCCTGCTGCAGTGGGCGCTGGCGCGCTTTCTTGGCGAAGGCCACCTGAACAAGCACATCCGCCGCTGCCACGAGGTCTACAGCGCACGCCGCGAGCGCATACTGGCGCGCCTGGGCGGCGATCTGGCACCGTGGTTCCGCACCATCCCGGCCAGCGCCGGCTTCCACCTCAGTGCCTTGGCTACACCTGGGGTGGATGTGGAGTTGCTGGCCAATCTCGCACGCAAGGTAGAAGTCGGCCTGTATTCACTGGCGCCCTTCTTCAGCGAGGCGCCGGTACGGCCGGGGCTGTTGATGGGCTTCGGCGCCATCGAACTGCTGGATATCGACCCGGCGCTGGACCGGGTGCGCGATACCCTGCAACGCCTCAGTTGATTGCTGCGGTCTTGCCTGTTGCAGTCGGGCGGGCGATGGCTGCCGTATAGCCGCGCGGGTTGAAGCACGCGGTCACCAGCAGCATTGCCAGCACGGTCACGGTCAACAGCGTCCAAGAAGCCTGGAAGTCGCCACTGACATCCCGCAACCAACCGGTGATATACGGCACGATGCCGGTGATGATAAAGCCGATGCCCTGTACGAACGCCGCCAGGCTGCCGGCCTCGGCAGGCGTTTTCAGGTGTTCCAGGGTCAACGTCAGGCACTGGCTGAAACAGGCACCCAAGCCAAAGCCGATCATGGCTACCCAAAACCCGGAAGCCGCCGTAGGTATCAACAGAAGCCCCAGGAAGCCCGCCAGCTGGATCGTCAACGCCAACCACAGCCCTGGGCGCCTGTCTGTCCAACGTCGCAGCAGCAGCGGCAAGCCGAGCGCACCGAGCACCTGGAAGACGGTCATCAAGCCCACCAGGTCGGCGCCGCCCTGGGCGCTGCCGCCGTGTTCGATGTGGTAAGCCGGCAACCAGGCCACCATGCTGGTATAGCCGCCATTGATCAGGCCGAAGTACAGGGCCAGCAACCACGCCCGGCGGGTGCCGAACCAGTGCCCGCCTGCGGCCCCAGACAGCTTTGGCGCCTCCTGCCTTGGCCGCAGCACGGCCCAGGCCAGCACCGCCAGCACGGCCGGGACAGCCCATACGCCCAGGCCCGCCTGCCAGTAGCCGAAATGGCCGCTGATGTGTGGACCGAGTACTGCAGCCAGGCCGCCGCCGCTCATCAGTGCCGCCGAGTACAACCCCATTGCCCCGGCCAGACGCCCGGGGAACCAGCGGTTGACCAGCCCCGGCATCATGCCCTGCACCACCGCCACGCCCAGGCCGGCGACCAGCGCACTGGCGATCAGCGCCCAGGCACTGTCCAGTTGCAGGCGCCACAGGCAGGCCAAGGCAATCGCGGCCAGGCCTGCAAGCATGCCGCCATGCTCGCTGACCCAGCGTCGCAGCCACGGTTGCAACAGGGGCACCAGGCCCATGCACAGCACCGGTAGCGCCGTCAGCAGGGCGGCCTGCTGGTAACCCAGGCCGGTGCTGGCGCGCATGGGTTCGAGTAACGGGCCGATACTGGTCAGGATCGGCCGCAGGTTCAACGCCAGCAGGATCACCAGCAACAGGTTCAATGCAGCTCTCATTGTGAATCGGTTCTCTTGAAGCAGGAACTGGCCATTATCCCGGCTCGGCTGGCTTGGCAGAAATGAAGAGATTGGATGCAGGTCAGTGGCCACCTGAATGGGCGATTGGCCTCCCGCTTATGCGCAAAATTGGCTATCGGGGTGACCAATGAGCGGCGCTACAGTAGCGCCATACCCACCCCGCACTTTGGAGACTGCCATGCACAACCGTATCGAATGGGCCAGACACGCGCCGCAAGCCTACAAAGCCATGGTCGGCCTGGAGCAGGCCCTGGCCAACAGCGGCCTTGAAAACTCGCTGCTGGAGCTGATACGCCTGCGCGCGTCGCAGATCAACGGCTGCGCCTACTGCGTCAACCTGCACGCCAACGATGCACGCAAGGCCGGTGAGACCGAAGCACGCTTGCAGACCCTGTGCGTGTGGCAGGAAACCAGCTACTTCACGCCGCGTGAACGTGCTGCGCTGGCCTGGGTCGAGAGCCTGACCCGCTTGCCAGAGCAGGGCGCGCCGCAGGCGCAATATGAAGCGCTGCAGGAACACTTCGAGCCAGCCGAGGTGGCCAACCTGACTTTGGCAATTGCCACCATCAATGCCTGGAACCGGTTCGGCGTCGGCTTTGCCATGGTGCCGGCCTGATCCTTTCGGGTGGCCTGTGCAGGCCTGTTCGCGGGCAAGCCCGCTCCCACAGGTACAGCGCAGCCGTCAAGGTCACTCGTTACCTGTAGGAGCGGGTTTACCCGCGAACACCGGCAGAGCCGGTGCCATCCACCGCGTTGGTTTCTTCGCGGGCAAGCCCGCTCCTACAGGGACAGCGCAGGTTTCAAGGTCACTCGGCACCTGTAGGAGCGGGTTTACCCGCGAACACCGGCAGAGCCGGTGCCATCCACCGCGTTGGTTGCTTCGCGGGCAAGCCCGCTCCTACAGGGACAGCGCAGGTTTCAAGGTCACCCGGCACCTGTAGGAGCGGGTTTACCCGCGAACACCGGCAGAGCCGGTGCCATCCACCACGTTGGTTGCTTCGCGGGCAAGCCCGCTCCTACAGGGACAGCGCAGGTTTCAAGGTCACCCGGCACCTGTAGGAGCGGGTTTACCCGCGAAAGGGCCGGCACAGACGACACATCAACGGCCGGCCAGCCGCGCCCGGTAGCTCCCAGGGCTCTGCCCGGTCCACTTCTTGAACGCCCGGTGGAAGGCACTCGGTTCCTGAAACCCCGCCTGCTCGGCAATTTCGGCAATGCTCAACGCGCCTTCGCGCAGCCGCTCGAAGGCCATGGCCCGGCGCACTTCATCCTTGATCTGCTGGTACGAACGCCCTTCCCGCTCCAGCTGCCGGCGAAAGGTACTGGCACTGATCCCCTGCTGCTGCGCCAGCGCGGCCAATGTCGGCCACTGCCCATAGCGCAATGCCCGCAGGTGCCGATACACCTCAGCCACCAGCCCATTCTGATTGCGAAAGCGGATCACCAGGCCCTGCGGCGCGCTGCGCAGGAAGGTCTTCAAAGCCGCCCGGTCCTGCACCACCGGCAGGCGCAGGTAAGCACTGTCGAACTCCACCTCGGTGCGTCCGCTGCCCAGGCGCAGGTCCGGCCCCCACAGCAGCAAGTCGTCCTCCTGGGCCGGGCGCGACACTGCGAGCTCCGTGCGGTCGATGGCAATCCGCCGCCCGGCCAGCCAGCACAGCATGCCGATCATCAGCACCAGGTAGGTTTCCTCGGCATAGACCCGGGTCAAGGGGTCGGCAATGTTCGACTGCACACTGATCAGCGCCCGCCCGCCACGTACCGTCAGGCTGCCATGCAGGTCACGCAGGAACAGGCCGAAGCCCCCCATGCACTGGCGCAAGGCCTTTTCCAGGTTCGGCTCGAGGATCAAACCCCGACAAATCAGGGCGAAACTGCCCAGCGGCATGCCATGGCTGTCGAGGCCAAAGAACTCATCGTCAAGGCGCTGGATCAACGCCAGCCACAGCTGGGCGAACGCCTTGGCCGGCACCCGTGCCTGAGGCTGATCGAGCAGCTGCGGGGCGATGCCCACCGCAAGCAGCTGGGCATCACGCTCGGCGGGGGTGTCGCGCAAAGCGTGGAGCATGGCGTTGAGAAAGTACACGGCGACTGAATCGCTTTCGCGCATGGCGGTTTTCGCTGTCTATGCTGAGTGGCAAAAAGTGCCAGGTTCTTTGAACAGATCCGGCATAGGCTGCAACAGAGCCTTTGCCTAGACTCGAACCCACTTCGGGGCCGCCGACCATTCTCGCAGAGCCTGGCCCGGTCCCGCCACGCCTTCGCAATCGGAGCCCTTATGAGCAGCGCAGAAATCTACGTCGTCAGTGCCGTCCGTTCAGCCATTGGTGGCTTCGGCGGTTCCCTCAAGGACCTGCCACTGGCCGACCTGGCCAGCGCCGTGACCCGCGCCGCCATCGAGCGTTCGGGCCTGGCCGCCGAGCAAGTCGGCCACCTGGTGATGGGCACGGTAATCCCCACCGAACCGCGTGACGCCTATCTGGCACGGGTAGCGGCAATGAACGCCGGCATCCCCAAGGAAACGCCGGCATTCAACGTCAACCGCCTGTGCGGCTCTGGCCTGCAGGCCATTGTCTCTGCGGCCCAGGGCCTGTTGCTGGGCGACACCGACGTGGCCGTCGCGGCCGGCGCCGAATCCATGAGCCGTGGCCCTTACCTGCTGCCACAAGCGCGCTGGGGTGCACGCATGGGTGATCTGCAAGGCATCGACTATACCGTCGGCGTGCTGCAGGACCCGTTCCAGCACTTCCACATGGGCATTACCGCCGAGAACGTTTCGGCCAAACACGGTATTACCCGCGAAATGCAGGACGAATTGGCCCTGACCAGCCAGCGCCGCGCTGCTCGGGCCATTGCCGAGGGCCGCTTCGCCAGCCAGATCGTTGCGTTGGAGCTGAAAACCCGCAAGGGCAGCGTGCAGTTCAGTGTCGACGAGCATGTGCGTGCTGATGTAACCGCCGAGCAACTGGCCGGTATGAAGCCGGTATTCAAGAAAGACGGTACCGTCACCGCCGGCAACGCCAGCGGTATCAACGATGGCGCCGCCGGCCTGGTGTTGGCCACAGGTGACGCGGTACGCCGCCTGGGCCTGAAGCCACTGGCACGCCTGGTGGGCTATGCCCACGCCGGGGTGGAACCTGAGCTGATGGGCCTGGGGCCGATCCCCGCCACCCGCAAAGTGCTGGAAAAAACCGGCCTGAACCTACAAGACCTGGATGTGATCGAGTCCAACGAGGCCTTCGCCGCCCAGGCCTGTGCCGTTGCCCGCGAGCTGGGCTTCGACCCGGAAAAGGTCAACCCCAACGGCTCGGGCATTTCCCTGGGCCACCCGGTGGGTGCCACCGGTGCGATCATCGCCACCAAGGCCATCCATGAGCTGCAGCGCATCCAGGGCCGCTACGCCCTGGCCACGATGTGTATCGGCGGTGGCCAAGGTATCGCCGTCGTGTTCGAGCGCGTCTGAGGGAGGCTGACACATGAGCATTGAACAGATCGCCGTGATCGGCGCTGGCACCATGGGCAACGGCATTGCCCAAGTGTGCGCAATTGCCGGCTACCAGGTGCTGCTGGTGGATGTTTCCGATGCAGCGCTTGAGCGCGGCGTGGCCACCTTGAGCAAGAACCTTGAGCGCCAGGTCAGCAAAGGCACCCTCGACGCCGACAAAGCCGCAGCCGCCAAAGCCCGCATCCGCACCAGCACCGACTACACCCAGCTCAGCACTGCCCACCTGGTGATCGAGGCGGCTACCGAGAACCTGCAGCTCAAGCAGCGCATCCTGCAGCAGGTGGCAGCCAACGTCGCCGCCGACTGCCTGATCGCCACCAACACCTCGTCGCTGTCGGTGACCCAATTGGCCGCCTGCATCGAGCACCCCGAGCGCTTCATTGGTGTGCACTTCTTCAACCCGGTACCGATGATGGCGCTGGTGGAGATCATTCGTGGCCTGCAGACCAGCGACCACACCTACGCCCAGGCGCTGGTGGTGACCGAAAAAGTCGGCAAGACCCCGATCACCGCCGGCAACCGCCCGGGCTTCGTGGTCAACCGCATCCTGGTGCCAATGATCAACGAGGCGATCTTCGTGCGCCAGGAAGGCCTGGCCAGTGCCGAGGATATCGACACCGGCATGCGCCTGGGCTGCAACCAGCCGATCGGCCCGCTGGCCCTGGCCGACCTGATCGGGCTGGACACCCTGCTGGCGATCATGGAGGCCTTCCATGACGGCTTCAACGACAGCAAGTACCGCCCTGCTCCACTGCTCAAGGAAATGGTCGCGGCCGGCTGGCTGGGGCGCAAGAGCGGTCGCGGTTTCTTCACCTACTGAGGACCAAGCACCATGCCCCCGGTCAATGCCGCAATGCGCTGTGCCAACTTTGAGGAGCGACGTGACCGGGCCATGGCATTGTTTGCCGAAAAGGGCTTTGGCCAGGTCAGCATGCGCGAGCTGGCGGCCCATGTGGGGCTGACCGCCGGCTCGCTGTACCATCACTTCCCCAGCAAGCAGGACCTGCTGTACGACTTGATCGAAGAGTTGTACGAAGAGCTGCAAGCCACGCTGGACCAGGCCCGTCGGGCCATGGCCCGTGGGGCATCGGCGTTGAGCTGCCTGATTGCTGCGCACTGGCAGCTGCATGCCGAGCGGCCGCTGCAGTTTCGGCTGGCCGAGCGGGATTTGTGTTGTTTGAGTGAGGCGCAACAGGCGCACCTGGCAGCGTTGCGCAAGCGTTATGAGGCAGGATTGCTGCGCCTGATCGCACCGCAAGCGAAACTGCCGGGGCAAGCGTTGGACGCCACAGCGCATGTACTGGCGACGCTTCTCAACCAACTGCCGGGGTTACTTAAAGCAATGCCTGAAGAGCAGGGGTTGGAGCTGATGGAAAACTTGCTGGTCGGCGGGATTGAGCGGACGCTGCGATAGCCTGCCATGGCCTCTGCGCGGGCTTGCCCCGCGAAGAGGCCGGATGCCTCAGCGCAACAGCGACTGGATCTGCTCGTGCAAGGTATCCAGGTCAAACGGCTTGGCCAGGATAGGTGCCTTGCGGGTGATCGGGCTACCAGACTCGAGAATCTCCGCCGGGTAGCCGCTGATGAAGATCACCTTCAGGTCTGGCCGCAACTTCACCGCGGGCTCGGCAATATCCACGCCCGAGATCCCCCCCGGCAAACGGAAGTCCGTCACCATCAGGTCCAGGTGCGGTTTGCTGGCCAGGATGGCAAACGCCTGCTCGCCATCTTCAGCCACCAGGACGTGGTACCCCTCACCCGCCAGGTAATCGCGCAAAATCATGCGAATTGCCGGTTCATCCTCGACGACCAGAACCACATCTTGTGCATCTTCACTCATGTTAACGCCTTGAAATACTTACAGTTGGCCATCAGACCCCAGGCTTACACAGAGGTTGCCCGAGCCTGGTCGTTTTGTTCTTTGAATGTTGCCAGCGGCAATTGCAGGGTGAATGTGGCACCCTTGCCCTCCTCGCTTTCAACCTGTATCCGGCCACCGTGCGCCTGGACGATCTGCTCGGAGATGTACAACCCCAGGCCCAGACCTCCGCTGGCCTGCTGGGCAGCGACCCGCTCGAACTGCTGGAAGATCCGCTGCTGATTGACGGCGCTGATACCGATGCCGTGATCCTGTACCTGCACCCAGGCCATGCCGTCCTGCTCGAACACCCGTACCTGCACCGGATTGCGCTCGCCGTAACGCATTGCATTGGACAACAGGTTGGCCACTACTTGTTCAATCCGGAATTCGTCCCACTCCCCCTTCAGCGCTTCGCAACGCTGCAATTCGATGTGGGTGTCCAGCGCCATGGCCTGCGCCGTGAAGTTTTCCACCAGCCCACGCACCAGTTGGCCCAGGTCAAACAGTTTGGGCCGCAGCGACAATTTACCGGTACGGATGCGCGAAACATCAAGCATGTCCTCGACCAACCGGATCAGACTGTTGATCTGCCGTTCGTCGCGCTCGACCATGGCCTGCAGCTTGTCGACACTGAACGCGTCCAGGTTGCCCCGTGCTAGGTGCATCTTGCGCAACTGGGTTTCCAGGATCAGGCCATTGAGCGGCGTACGCACCTCGTGGGAGACGATCGACATGAAGTCGTCACGCATGCGCACGGCATGCTCCAGCTCACACCGCGCCACCTGCAGCTGGCTGAGCAGCAGCTCCTGTTCCTGGCGGCTCTGCTCCAAGGCTTCCAACTGCCGGCCAAGTACCTTGCGCTGGCGGAACAGGTCGACGAACACCGAGACCTTGCTTTTCACTGCCAGGGTATCGAGCGGCTTGTGCAGAAAGTCCACGGCCCCGCTCTCGTAGCCCTTGAAGGCATAATTCATCTCGCGGCCCGCCGCACTGACGAAGACGATCGGGATATGCTTGGTCTTGTCGGTGCCGCGCATCAGCTCGGCCAGTTCGAAACCGTTCATGCCCGGCATCTGCACATCGAGAATGGCCAGGGCAAACTCGTGCTCGAGCAGCAACGACAACGCAGCCTCGGCAGACTGGGCCTGGTGCACCTCACGGTCCTCGCCCTGGATCAGGGCGTCGAGCGCAAGCAGGTTTTCCGGCAAGTCGTCGACAATCAGCAGTTTGGCGATGGTGTGGCTTAGCATGCGCTGTATTCCAAGGTCGCGAGCAACTGCCCGATACCGCTCAGAGTAAGGATATGGTCGGGCTGGTGCAGGGCCAGAGCAGCCTCCGGCATCAGGGCAACCTGTGCGTCACGAGGGTCCTGGACGATCGTGCGCCCCCCATTGTTCTTGATGTAGGCAAGGCCCCTGGCGCCGTCTTCGTTAGCCCCGGTGAGCAGCACACCCAGCAAGCCGTCGCCATAGGCATCGGCCGCCGAGATGAACAGGAAGTCAATCGCGGGGCGCGAGAAATGCACCGGTTCTTCCTGGCTCAGCGACAGCGTCAGGTCGCGCTCCACCGACAAGTGGTAACCCGGCCCCGCCACATAGATCTGCCCGCTGCGGATCCTCTCCTTGTCACGTGCCTCGCACACCGGTCGATGCAGCCGCCGCTGCATCACGCCAGCCAGCTGGCTTTGGCGATCGTCCGGCAGGTGCAGCACGCAGAGCACCGGTATGGCGAACGCCGATGGCAACGTGCCGAGCACCTGGAACAATGCCGCCACGCCACCCGCCGAGGCGCCGATCACCACTGCACGTACGCCGTTCATGATTTACGGAAGATCCGTTGGGGCTTGACCAGCGGCTCGAAACGTTCGCTGTAGGCCGAAAAGTCCACCGACTCCTTGCTACCCAACACCAGGAAACCGCGGTGGCAGAGCGATTCATGGAACAGGCCCAGCGCCCGATCCTGCAGGTCCTTGTTGAAGTAGATCAGCACATTGCGGCACGACACCAGCTGGGTCTCGGAGAACACGCTGTCGGTGGCCAGGCTGTGGTCGGCGAAGGTCACGTTGTCGCGCAGGCTGCTGTCCATGATGGCGTTGCCATAGGCGGCGGTGTAGTACTCGGCAAAGTCACGACGGCCACCGGCCAGGCGGTAGTTTTCCTCGTATTCGCGCATGCTCTGCATCGAGTAGATGCCCTGCTTGGCCTTGTCCAGCGAATGCGGGTTGATGTCGGTGGCGTAGATGATGGTGCGTTCAAGCAGCCCTTCCTCACGCAACAGGATGGCCATGGAATACACCTCTTCCCCCGTGCTGCACCCCGCGATCCAGA
>Ga0182736_1001732_pt1 | contig 19439 bp, 12 predicted proteins | sample eDN5th30CKraftBY_FD_128882 | JGI IMG/M metagenome (GOLD analysis project Ga0182736, IMG submission 128882) | Enriched backyard soil microbial communities from Emeryville, California, USA - eDNA 5th pass 30_C Kraft BY (version 2) (version 2) | ecosystem: Environmental > Terrestrial > Soil >... | reverse complement strand
CAGCACGAAAGAGCTTCGGCACAGCGCTACGCGCTGCCGCCGGGTATGCAAGGGAAACCAACGTGCGGCACTTGCGGAGAGATGGAGACGTTAGTAGAGAAGCACGCGCAGACCCGATTGACCGGTCGGCCGCGAAGCGGGCTGGAGCTATTTGGTGCTGAACCAGTTTGTTGTGTGGTGCGATGTGGCAGACCGTGCGCGAGCCAAGCCCGATTAGGTGTTTGAGGGCACTCTTTAGGCAGCCCACGATGGACGAGAGGACTACCCAAATTGCGTGTGACCGCGGGCGTATCGGGAGCTGCTTTCTTTGCTTACTTTCTTTGCAGCAGCAAAGAAAGTGAGTGCCGCCCCGCACAGGGGCAGTGCTAACAGACCGACACGAAAACGGGATCCAGCGAAATCGCAAGCGAACCACCACAACAAGCGCCAGCAAGAACCCCAAAAAATACCATGCCCCGCCCAACCCCAGAAGAACTCCTCGACAAAGTCCACCGCGAGGAAGAAAAACGCGAGCGCGGCAGACTGAAGATTTTCTTCGGCGCATCGGCGGGCGTAGGCAAGACCTTCGCGATGTTGCAGGCCGCACGCCGCCGCCGCGATGAAGGCGTGGAAGTAGTCGTCGGCCTGGTCGAAACGCATGGCCGCAAGGAAACCCTTGCACTGGTCGAAGGCCTCGAAACGCTCCCGCCCGCGCGCATCGAACACCGCGGCCGTCTGCTCGCCGAATTCGACCTCGACGCCGCGCTCGCCCGAAAACCGCAACTCATCCTCGTCGACGAACTCGCGCACTCGAACGTGCACGGCTCTCGCCACATGAAGCGCTGGCAAGACGTGCAAGAACTGCTCGACGCGGGCATCGACGTCTATACGACCGTCAACGTCCAGCACCTCGAAAGCCTCAACGACATCGTCGGGCGCATCACCGGCATTCGCGTCTGGGAGACCGTGCCCGATCGCATCTTCGACCTCGCCGATGAAGTCACGCTCGTCGACCTGCCGCCCGAAGAACTGCTCGACCGTCTGCGCGAAGGCAAGGTCTACCTGCCGGCGCAGGCCGAGCACGCCGTGCGCAACTTTTTTCGCAAGGGCAATCTGATCGCGCTGCGCGAACTCGCCTTGCGCCGCACGGCCGATCGCGTCGACGCGCAAATGCGCGAATACCGCGCCGATCAGTCGATCGAACGCATCTGGCGCGCGCGCGAACGGCTCATCGCGTGCATCGGCCCGGGACCGGAAAGCGCGACGCTCGTGCGCGCGGCCGCGCGGCTCGCCACGGCGCTCAAGGCCGACTGGCTCGCGGTGTACGTCGAGACGCCGAAGCTGCAGCGCCTCTCCGACGATCAGCGCCGCCGCACGCTCGACGCGCTCAAGCTCGCCTCCGAACTCGGCGCGGAAACCGTCACGCTCGATGGCGCCGATGCCGCCGCGACGCTCATCGACTACGCGCACATGCGCAACGTGTCGAAGCTCGTGGCGGGCGCGTCGGCGAGCGCGGGATGGCGGCGTCTCATCGCTCGGCCGGTGAGCGAGCGCATCATCCGGCAAGGATCCGATATCGACGTGACGCTCGTGTCGACCGGCACACGCGACGAGCCACGCCGCAGGATCACGCAAGCCTTCGGCACCTGGCGCGACGGCGCGCACTCGCCGCCGCGCGCCTATCTTCATGCGCTCGCGATCGGCGGCGGCATCACGCTCGTCGCCGACATGCTCGCCGCCCGTCAGTTCGCAATCACGAATCTCGTGATGCTGTATCTGCTCGGCGTGATCTTCGCGGCCGTGCGGCTCGGGCGCGGTCCCGGCGTGATGCTGTCGTTTCTGTCGGTCGCCGCGTTCGACTTCTTCTTCGTGCCGCCCGAGCTGTCTTTCTCCGTGACGGACACGCAGTATCTGCTCACGTTCCTCGTCATGCTGCTGACCTCGCTCACGATCAGTCATCTGACGTCGAGCCTGCGGCGCGAGGCGCGCATCGCATCGCAACGCGAGCGGCGCACGGGCGCGATGTACGCGATGACCAAGGAACTCGGCGCCGCGTTGATGACCGAGCAGATCATCGAGATCGGCACGCGCCACGTCGCGGAAGTGTTTCAGGCGAAGGTCGCGATGCTCCTGCCCGACGCCGCCGAGAAAGTGCGGCAGAAAGTGGACGAACCGAATCCCGATGTGACGCTCGATGCCGCGCGTCTCGATCTCGACATCGCGCAATGGGTCTATGACCAGCAGAAACCGGCCGGACGCGGCACCGAGACCTTGCCCGCGACCCAGGCGCTCTATCTGCCGCTCAAGGCGCCGATGCGCACGCGCGGCGTGCTCGCGCTCGTGACCGGGCGCGAAGCCGAACTCGCGGTGCCCGAGCAGCGCCGCATGATCGAAACGTTCGCGTCGCAGATCGCGCTTGCGCTGGAACGCGTGCATTACGTCGAAATCGCGCAGGACGCGCTCGTCAACATGGAATCGGAGCGCCTGCGCAACTCGCTTTTATCCGCGATATCGCACGATCTGCGCACGCCGCTCACCTCGATCGTCGGCTTCGCTTCGGTGCTGGAGGAAGAGGCGCGGGAAGCAGGCGGCCAGAGCGAGGCATCGCAGGAACTCGTGCACGCGATCCACGAAGAAGCGCTGCGCATGAGCGGCCTCGTGATCAATCTGCTCGACATGGCGCGTCTGCAGGCGGGCGCGATCCGGCTGAATCGTCAATGGTCGATGCTCGAAGAAACCGTGGGCGCCGCGCTCGCGAGTTCGCGCCGCGTGCTCGCCGGGCGTCCCGTACAGACGCGCGTGCCGGCGAACTTGCCGTTGCTGCAACTCGACGCCGTGCTGATGGAGCGTCTCTTCGCCAACCTGCTGGAAAACGCCGCGAAGTACACGCCGCCCGCGACGCCGATCCGCATCGGCGCCGCGCTCGCGCACGACGGCGATGCGCGCTTCGTGCGCGTGTGCATCGACGATGAAGGGCCGGGCGTGCCGGCCGGCATGCAGAACCGTCTCTTCGACAAGTTCACGCGCGGCGAGAAGGAATCGGCGCAACCGGGCATCGGGCTCGGTCTCGCCATCTGCCGCGCGATCGTCGAGGCGCATGGCGGGCACATCGGCGTCGAGAATCGCGCGGACGCGAACGGGCGCGTTCTCGGCGCACGATTCTGGTTCACGCTGCCGGCCAACGATGCGCCGCCCGAAGAATTGCCGCCCGACGAGGATGTCGACTCGAAGGCGGCCGCGCCGGGAACGGACGATGTCTGACGCGGCGAATTATGATGTCGGCTCACGAGCAAACTGCAAACCAACGATGAGCCAACCGACTTTGAACGGCGAGCGCGTGCAGCTTCGTCCGCTGCAACGCGAGGATCGCGCCGCCTTGCTCGATGCAGCCGCCGACGGCGAACTCTGGAATCTGAGCGTGACGGTCGTGCCGAACGAAGACACCATCGATCGTTATATCGACACCGCCCTCGCGGGCCGCGATGCCGGCACCGTGATGCCGTTCGTGATCGTGCGCGCCAGCGATGCGCGCGTCGTCGGCAGCACGCGTTACTGGAAGATCGACCGCGTGAACCGCAAGCTCGAAATCGGACATACGTGGCTCGCGGCATCGACGCAGCGCACGGGCATCAACACGGAAGCGAAGTTTCTGCTGCTCGCGCACGCGTTCGAAGCAATGCGTTGCGTGCGCGTGCAGTTCACCACCGACGAGCTCAATGCGAAATCGCGCGCGGCGATACTCGGCGTCGGCGCGAAACAGGAAGGCATCGTGCGGCACGAGCGCATCATGCCCGATGGCCGCAAGCGCAATTCGGTGCGCTTTTCGATCATCGACGACGAATGGCCCGACGTCAAAGCGATGCTGCTCGCTAAGCTCACGCGTCGAGCGTAGCGCGCGCCTTCAGCGCTTTCACGCGCGCCTTCATGAACGCGACGAAGCGGCGCGTGACGGTGTCGTCGCGTTCGTCTTGCCATGCAAGTCCGACGCGCCAGCGCGCCGCTCGATCGCGCAATGTCAGCACGCGCGCATCGCGCAGCAAGTACTGCGCGCGCGATGGCAGGAACGCCGCGCCCACGCCGCCCGCCACCGATGCGAGCACGGACTGGATATCGTCCGCTTCCTGAATCACGCGCGGCGCGAAATCGTGCTTCGCGCACCAGCGATCGATCTGCGCAGCAAGCCCCGGCCCGCGCCCACGCGACAGCGCGATGAATCCCGGTTCGTTCAGTTCGTTCAGATTCGCGGGCAGACGCTTGTAGCGCGTGTGCTCGGGCACGGCGAGCGCGAGCGTTTCATCGAGCACGGTGAAGCCGGAAAGCCCGGCGCTCGCGGGCATCCGCATGAATCCGACATCGAGCTTGTTCGCGAGGATGCGGCGCGTCTGTTCGTGCGACGAGAGATCGTGCAGCGTGATGCTCACGTCCGGATTCAGCGCGCCGAATTCGGCGATCAGCTTCGGCACATGCGTGAGCGTCGACAGGCACAAGCCGACGCGCAGAAATCCGCGCGCGCCGCTCGCGGCTTCGCGTGCGCGGGCCAGCACGGCGTCGGCGTCGCGCACGAGCGTTTGCGCATCGCCGATGAAGCCCGCGCCGAACGTCGTCAGATCCGCGCCGTGGCGTCCGCGTTCGAAGAGGCGCGCGCCGAGGCTTTCTTCGAGCGACGCAATCTGCTTGCTGAGCGCAGGCTGGCTCAAGTGCAGCGCTTCGGCGGCACGGCCGAAATGACGCAATTCGGCGATGGTGAGAAAGGAGCGCAGGAGTTTCAATTCCATTTGGCGATCGAACACGTCGAAACATTCATTTTACTTATCGATTGCCGAGCGCTTCAATGAGGATACTCACTCGTCACATCGGGAGTTCCACTTGGATGCCGCATCGTTTCGTGTCGCCGTCATCGCGCTCGAATCGCGGAAGGGCGATGCCGCGCTCGACTGTCGATTCATCGCCGCAAAGCTCGCCTATGCCGCGCGCCAAGGCGTGTGGCTCGCGCTGTTTTCCCCTTCGGGTATCGACGATTCGCGCGCCGATCCGTTCGACGATCCGTCGATTCACGCGATCGCCGCCGCCGTCGATGAAAGCGGCGTCGCGGCGGGCGTCGGCTGGATCGAGCGCACCGAAGACGGCGGGCGCTTCGACAGCTACGCGATATGTTTTCCCGGCGGCGCGCGCGTGCGTCATCGCATGCCGAGTGCGGCGCGGCGCGGTTCGCACAGCGGCAGTCGCCTCGGCGTGTTCGACGCGCATCCGCTTGCGCACGAGACGGAACGCACGACGGAACGCACGATGCCGCGCGGTTCGCTGCCGCTCAGTTTCGCGATCGTCGGCCGTCATCGATTGACGGGTTGAATCGCGCCTCCGCACGGCTTTTATGTCCCGATACAATCGGACGAACAGCCCGGCACGGACGTTTCGCACATGGATTTGATCATTCGCCGCGCGGCGCTCGCTCACTCGCGCGAACTCGTCGACATCGGCATGGAGGCGGGGCGCATCGCCGCGATCGAGCGGCATCTTGCGGCCACCGCGCGCGAGGAAATCGATGCGAACGGCTCGCTCGTCACCGCGCCTTTCGTCGACGCGCACTTCCATATGGACGCGACGCTTTCCTACGGCCTGCCGCGCGTGAATGCGTCCGGCACGCTGCTCGAAGGCATCGCGCTATGGGGTGAATTGAAGCCGGATCTCACGCAGGAAGCGCTCGTCGAGCGCGCGCTGCAGTACTGCGACTGGGCCGTCGCGCGCGGATTGCTCGCGATCCGTTCTCATGTCGATGTGTGCGATCCGCGGCTTCTGGCCGTCGAAGCGCTCGTCGAAGTGAAACGGCGCGTGAAGCCGTATCTCGATCTGCAACTTGTCGCGTTTCCGCAGGACGGCGTGTTGCGCAGCCCGGGCGCGTTCGACAATCTGAAGCGCGCGATCGCGATGGGCGTCGATGTCGTCGGCGGCATTCCGCACTTCGAGCGCACGATGGCGGACGGCGCGGCATCGGTGAAACTGCTGTGCGAATACGCGGCGGAGCAGGGCTTGCGCGTGGACATGCACTGCGACGAGTCCGACGATCCGATGTCGCGCCACATCGAAACGCTCGCTGCGGAGACGCATCGGCTCGGCTTGCATGGACGCGTCACCGGCTCGCATCTCACGTCGATGCATTCGATGGACAACTACTACGTCAGCAAGCTCATTCCGCTGATGCGCGAGGCGGGCGTGAATGCAATCGCGAATCCTCTCATCAACATCACGTTGCAGGGGCGCTCCGATACTTACCCGAAGCGGCGCGGCATGACGCGCGTGCCGGAACTGATGGCGGCGGGCATCACGGTCGCGTTCGGGCACGACTGCGTGATGGATCCGTGGTACAGCTTGGGTTCGGGCGACATGCTCGACGTCGCGCACATGGGCTTGCACGTCGCGCAGATGACGGGCGTCGACGCGATGCGCGCGTGCTTCGATGCGGTCACGAAAAATCCTGCGCGGATTCTCGGGCTCGAAGGGTATGGCATCGAAGTGGGCTGCAACGCGGATTGCGTGGTGCTGGATGCGCGCGATCCTGTCGAAGCTATTCGGCTGCGGGCGGCGCGAACGGTTGTTGTCAGGCGCGGAAACGTGGTGAGCCGGAGTCCGGCCGTGCGCGCGACGCTGGCACTGGAAGGAAGGCCGGGGGAGGTGGATTTCAGGATCGAGAGGCGATAAAAAAAACCCGGTCCTCGCGGACCGGGTTTTCGCATCAATCGGCAGGAGGCGTCAATGCACCGTCGCGCCCGACATCCCGTTATGCCTCAACAACGCGTCGATATCCGGCTCGCGCCCACGGAACGCCTTGAACGATTCCATCGCCGGACGGCTGCCGCCGACTTCCAGAATCTCGCGACGATAACGCGTACCCGTGGTCGCATCGAGCACCGAACCGCTTCCGGCCTTCGCGGCTTCCTCGAACGCGGCGTACGCATCGGCGGATAAAACTTCCGCCCACTTGTAGCTGTAATACCCCGCCGCATACCCGCCCGCGAAAATATGGCTGAACGTATTCGGCCAGCGCGAGAAGGGCGCCTGCGGGATCACATGGAACTTCTCGTTGATCGCGCGTGCGAGATCGTTGACGTTCTGCGTCGCGTTGGCCGGATCGTAGGACGTGTGCAGCACCATATCGAACATCGAAAAGACGATCTGGCGCAGCGTGCCCAAACCGCTCTGGAAGTTCTTCGCGGCGAGCATCTTGTCGAACAGTTCGCGCGGCAGCGGCGCGCCGGTTTCGACGTGCGCGGACATGTCGGTCAACACGTCCCATTCCCAGCAGAAATTCTCCATGAACTGCGACGGCAGTTCGACCGCATCCCACTCCACGCCGTTGATGCCCGACACGCCCAGTTCGTCGATGCGCGTCAGCATGTGATGCAGCCCATGCCCGAATTCGTGGAACAGCGTGATGACTTCATCGTGCGTGAAGCATGCGGGTTTGCCGCCCACCGGCGCCGAAAAGTTGCAGGTGAGATAAGCAACCGGCGTCTGCACGCCGCCTTCGCCGCGCTTGTGACGCGAGCGCGCGTCGTCCATCCATGCGCCGCCGCGCTTGCCTTCGCGCGCGTAGAGGTCGAGATAGAACTGCGCGACGAGCGTGCCGTCCTTGTTCTCGACGCGGAAAAAGCGCACGTCCGGATTCCACACGGCGGCTTCGTCGCGGCGGATCGACACGTTGAAGAGCGTCTCCGTCACCTTGAAGAGGCCCTTCAACACGGCTTCTTGCGGGAAGTACTGCTTCACTTCGTTTTCCGAGAACGAATAGCGCTTCTGACGCAGCTTCTCCGCCGCGTACGCGATGTCCCACGGCTGCAACTCGGGCATGCCGAGCTCGGTCGCGGCGAACGCGCGCAGTTCCATCCAGTCGTTTTCGGCGTAGGGGCGGGCGCGCTTCGCCAAGTCTTCGAGGAACGCGATGACCTGCGCGGGCGATTCCGCCATCTTCGGCGCGAGCGACACTTCCGCGAAGTTCTGATAACCGAGCGTCTTCGCTTCTTCCTCGCGCAGCTTCAGATGCTCGACGACGTTCGCCGTGTTGTCCCATTCGGCCTTGCCGTTGCCATAGGTCGCGCCGAGTTCGGACGCGCGCGTGACGTACGCGCGATACATCGCCTCGCGCATCGGACGATGCTCCGAATACTGCAGCACCGGGAAATACGACGGGAAATGCAGCGTGAACTTCCAGCCGTCCTTGCCGTCGCGTTGCGCGGCTTCGTGGGCGGCTTCGATCACGTCGTCGGGCAGACCGGCGAGATCGCTCTTCTGCGTGACGATGTACGCATAGGCGTTGGTCGAATCGAGGACGTGATCCGAAAACGCCTTCGACAGCGCCGCCTGTTCTTCCTGCAACTGCGCGAAACGCGGCTTGCGGTCTTCGGGTAATTCGGCGCCCGAGAGACGGAAATCGCGCAGCGAGTTTTCGAGGATTTTTTTGCGCTCGGCCGACAAGCCCGCGAATTCGGTACCGGCGGCGATCGCCTTGTACTTTTCGTAGAGCGCGAGATTCTGTCCGACGCTCGCCGAGAATTCGGTCACGCGCGGCAGGTTTTCAGCGTGGGCGGCGCGCAGTTCGGGCGTATCGGCGACGGCGTTCAGATGGCCGACGATGCCCCACGCGCGCGACAATTTTTCCGATTCCTGCTCGACGGCCTCGACGACGTCTTTCCACGTCGCAGGCGTCTCGGGCGCGCTTGCACGGTCGACGGCGGCCTTGGCATTGGCAAGGAGCACATCGAGCGCGGGCGTGACGTGCGCCGGCTGAATCTCGCCGAAACGCGGAAGATCGGAGAAGTCGAGCAGCGGATTGGCCGCTGCCGCTTCGGACGTGATGGCTGACGTGGTATCGCTCATGGCTCTCCCGTGCTGATATTGGATGACGCCGCACGGGTGTCGCGCCCCGCGCCGGCTCGTTCGGAGATTATTGGGGCGGGCGCGGCAAATTCCAATCGTTTGTTTTTAAGGGGCCGATTAAGGCAATGCCCGGCATTCCCCTACAACCCGCGGCCGCCCCACGCCGCTCAAGCCTGCGCCGCGCGCTCGGCCGCTTCGATCGTGTTGACGAGCAGCATCGTGATGGTCATCGGGCCGACGCCGCCCGGCACCGGCGTGATATAGCCCGCCACTTCCTTCACGCCCGCGAAATCGACGTCGCCGCACAGCTTGCCTTCGTCGTTGCGGTTCATGCCGACGTCGATGACCGTCGCGCCCGGCTTCACCATGTCGGCGGTGAGGATGTCGCGGCGGCCGACCGCGGCGACGATCACATCGGCGTCGCGCGTATGTTTGGCGAGGTCGCGCGTCTTGCTGTGGCAGATCGTGACGGTCGCGCCCGCTTCGAGCAGGAGCAGCGCCATCGGCTTGCCGACGATGTTCGAGCGCCCGATCACGACGGCGTTCGCGCCTTTCAGGTCGATGCCGTGCGCTTCGAACATCTTCATCACGCCGTAGGGCGTGCACGGGCGAAAGAGCGGCTTGCCGGTCAGAAGCGCGCCCGCATTGGCGACGTGAAAACCGTCGACGTCCTTTTCCGGCGCGATCGCCTCGATGACCTTGTGGCTGTCGATGTGGGCGGGCAGCGGCAGTTGCACGAGGATGCCGTGGATCGACGCATCGGCGTTGAGCTTTTCGATGTGCGCGAGCAGTTCGTGTTCGGCGAGCGTCGCGGGGAAACGGTCCATCACCGAGTGCAGGCCGTTGTCCTGGCAGGCCTTCACCTTGTTGCGCACGTAGACTTCGCTCGCCGGATTGTCGCCGACGAGCACGACGGCCAGGCCCGGCTTGTGTCCACGGGCGGAGAGGGCGGCGGCGCGCCGGGCGACATCGGCGCGAAGGGTCTTGGATAGGGCGTTGCCGTCGATGAGTTGGGCGGTCATGGCGAATCGGATCGAGGATGGGCGAGGGCGCGCGAGGGCGTGAAGCCGACGCCGTGCCCGCCGCTCTGATCGGCGACGGTGCGCGGCGCTCGCGCAAGGTGCTGGGCGCTTGCTTGGCCGCTGTGCGGCAAATGCGCCCTTGGGAAGGGCGAAATTATACCGCCGGGCGCGCTCGGGAGTCTCGGCGGGTCACCGACGTGAAACCAGAATCTCGGATCCGCTGCGTGCTGATGAGTCTTCGCCCAGCGCTTGTCAAATTACTTGCCGCTTACCAGTAAACCACCGTTCTTCCGGGATACTCCCTGCCGCGTTATTTACCGATGCTTGCAGGAGAAAATCAAGAATGTCTTTCGGAAAATGTGCAGTCATATCATTGACGTTTAGCAGTGTCGTTTTGCTTTCCGCCTGCGGTGGCGGAGGCTCCGGCGGCGCGGATGAGAACCGTCAGCCCGCCAGCGCGCCCGCCGCGGCCGCACCGGCCAGCGCGGCGTCGTCGACGGTCCCTTCGACAGATTTGCCGACCAGCGCCAGCGCGCCTGCTGCGGCGTCTTCGCCGGCAACGGTGGGGGAAGCACTGCCGAGCCTCGCGAATCCGCAAGCAGGATCGACGGCGCAAACAGGAACGAACGCCGAAGGAATCTGGACGACGAATTCGCTGACGAACCGCACCATCGCGCTAGTCGATCCGGACGGCAATATCTCGTCGCTCAATGCGATTGGGTCGATCGTGACCAGCGCACTCTATGGCGTCATCTCATACTCGCCGCAGGCCTGGACGCTGACGTCCGGTCTGTCTTTCAACAACATGCTGTTCGCGTATCCGACGAGCTCGGGAAGCGGAACCTACTCGCCGCGAAACACTTTCAGCGGGAGCTACGTGGCGAATGGAGCGACCACGGAGTTCTCGTCGAACTACGATGCAGCGAACGCATTGAGTGTCACGCAGCAGAGCGTCGCGGGCACCTGGACGCAATCGTCGACGTCGCTGACGATCGCCGACGACGGCTCTTTCACAGGCAAACTAAGCGGTTGCGACGTCAGCGGAAAAATGTTGCTGGCGACGCCCGGCAGCAATCGCAACATGTACGCCGTGACGATGAGCGTGGCGCCCGCCACTTCCTGCTCGGTGCCCGCCGGCACGACCTATACCGGCAACGCGGCCATTCTGTTCGTGCCGATCACCGGCAGCAATGGTTATCGCCGAACGGTTCTGTACAACGTGCATAACCTGAACGAACTTCGTTATGCCTACGGCCAGTTGACGAAACAATAGTCCTCTCGCCCTGAGCCGCGCGCCACCCCGCGCCCGCTCAGGGCGTCACCACCTTCCACGACGAATCCGGGTTGAACGACTTGATCGCCGCCGCCTTGCTTGCGGAAGCCGGGCCCAGATCCTTCTCGTAGATCTGTCCGTCCTGATTGACCATGAACGTCATCACGCCCGTCTGGCCGTAGCGCGCGGGCGTCGCGATGACGCCGAAACCCTGCGTCAGCCGTCCGTCCTGAAGATAGTTCTTCGCGCCGCCCGGTGCGTTCGAGCCTTGCGACGTCAGAATGCGGTAGTGATAGCCGTAGTAGCCGTCCTTGTCGGTCGGCTTGTTCGGCATCGTCTCGGCGAGCGGACCGAGCGGGCTTTCCGGCTCGCCCGGCGCCGTGTCCCAGTAAAGGCCGTCGTGCTTGCCGGGCGTGCTCACGAAGCGGTCGGCGTAGCGCCCCGCCGTCTTGCGATAGTCGCCCTGCGCGGCGACGACCGCGAGCGCGACCTGCATCGCCGATCGCTCGTTGCGCCCGATGCGCCTCGTCAGCAGCTCGTCGCGCGCGGCGCGCATGTCGAAGCGCCAGCCGTTCGCGACCTTGACGAGCGGAATCGGCAGCGTCCAGCCGTCCGTGCCCGCTTCGATGCGCGCTGAAGGATGTCCGTCGACCGTTTGCGCATCCTCGACGATGCGATGCTGCTGCGCCCACGCGCCGAGGTACGCGTAGATATCCTCCCGGCCGATGCTGCCTTCGGGCACATATCGGCGATGGTCCTTGCCGAGCACTTTGGCGAGCGCGGCTTCGTCGTTGGTGGCGATGGCGTCGGTGAACGCTTGCGCCGCCGCTTCGGGCGTCGGATAAACGGCCTGCGCGTGCGCGAGCGACGCGCCGAGCACGAGCGACGCGACCGCGAACGCGCGCAGGACGAGCTTCTTCGATGAGGCGAATGGTTTCATGTCGGGCTCCTGGATCTGGCGTTCGCCGCATTCGCGGCGTTTGACGATGGAATCGATCATCAACGGCGGAAGCCTCCGCCGCCGCCTCGATGGAACCCGCCGCCGCCTCCGCCACCGCCGTGGAATCCGCCACCGCCGCCTTGAAATCCGCCGCCGCCACGTTGCACGCCGCCTCCGCCCGCGCCCAAACCACCGCCACCGCCACCGCCCGCCTGACGCTGAACACCGCCGCCACCCGCGCCGGCGCGCTCATGCGACTGATTGAACGACTGCCGGCTCGCCTGTCCGCGCTGCATGTCCTGGCGCGCGCCGTTGCCGTCGCCCGCGCCGCGCAGCGCGTTGTCGCGATTTACGTCCTGCGAGCGCTGACGAAGATCGCTCGTCGTGCGCGCGTTCGGTCCGCCGCCCTCCCGGATGCTCTGCGCGCGCTGGCTCGCCGATTCGTTGAGGTTCTGGCCGGTGCGCTGCTGCAAGGTCTGCGCGGCTTGCGCGCGCGCATCCTCGCGGCCCCGGAACTGGTTGCCGTTCGCGCCGAGATTGGCGTTGTTCAGGTTCTGGCGGTTCGCGGCGACGTTCGTCCGGTTGAACTGCGGATCGTTGCGGTTCCAGCGCACGTTATTGCTGTTCGCATTGATGCGATTGGCCGTGTTGATGTTGTTGTAGCGATTCACGTTGACGTTGACATCGCCGTGACCCCAGTTGCAGTTGCCCCACAGCGAATTCACGACCGCGACGCCTGTTGCGAACGCCATGCCGGTCATGAACGCCGACCCGATCGCATATCCCGGAGGCGGCGGCACATAGACCGGCGGATACGCGGGATATGGCCACGTCCCGTACACGACCGTCGGGTTGTAGGTCGGCACGTAGACGACTTGCGGATTGGCGGGCTCGATCTGGATCACCGTAGTGCTGGTGGTCGTACTGCCCGCCGGCGCGGGCGCGCTCGTGACTTTCTGCTGCTCGTTCGTCTTCAGATTGCCCGCGCTTTGCGCCGCGCGCCGCAGACGCTGAACGGAGTCCATCACGTCGCTCGGCTGCGCGATGAACGCGTTGCCGAGCTGCGTCACCCAGTCGATCTTGGAGGCCATCGTCGCGAGCGCCTGCGGGAAAGCGACGAGCGACTGCACGCTCGGGTCCCACGGCTGCGTCTGCACGGCTTTCACGGCGTCGTCGCCCTTGACGTTCGGATTCGCCTTCGACCAGTCGGCCGCTTCGGTAATCTGCGACGGATACGTCGACGCCATCAGCACTTGCGCGAGCAGCGCATCCGGATAGAGCGCGACCGGCGCGGTCAGCGCGTCGAGTTGCTGGTTCGTGAGTTTCTGGCCGGCCGGCGCGGCGTTCTGCGCTTGCGCGTCGAGCGGATGCGCGGCGAAAAGCGGCATCGCGGCGAGCGTGACGGCGAACGCGATCGCTCTTGCCGTGCCGATTTGCGAACCAATGACACCCATTCGTTTCGACATCGAATCCCCCCGTGCGAGACGTTGCGAGATCGTTGCGCGTAGCCGGGATTGAAGCGAGGAAATCGGGTAGTGATCCGGCGTGATTCAGCCAATATCACTTTTCAGTTCGGCGTTCAACGAACTTTGCCGGGAAGGAGATTCGGGCGCATTCGCTCGCGAGCGCGCCGATAAACGCGCGGCCGGCATGACGATGCCGGCCGCGAAGGGGAGAGCCGAAGCGCTTATTGCTGCGGCTTGTTCGACAGCGCGAGACGCAGCAGATCGGCCACCGTGTTCACGGAAAGCTTCTCCATGATGTTCGCGCGATGCGCTTCGACCGTCTTGATGCTGATGCCGAGATCGTCGGCGATCTGCTTGTTCAGCCGCCCGGCGATGATGCGTTCTAGCACCTGATGCTCGCGCGCCGTCAGCTTGCCCAAGCGCTCTGCGGCCGCGCGCTGCTGCTGCACGCTGGTGCTCTCGCTGCGCGCCTTTTCGAGCATGCGCTCGACGAGCTTGCGCAGTTCGGCTTCGTCGAACGGCTTCTCGATGAAGTCCATCGCGCCCTTCTTCATGGTCGAGACGGCCATCGGGACGTCGCCGTGCCCCGTCACGAAGATGATCGGCAAGAGCGAGTTCTCGGCGATGAGCTTCTCCTGCAGTTCGAGCCCCGTCATGCCGGCCATGCGCACGTCGAGGATCAGGCAGGAAATCGCGCCGGAATGGGCGATCGGCAGGTAGACGTCGAGGAACGATTCCGCGCTGGAGAAACACTGAACGCGATAGCCGTTTGCTTCGAGCAGCCAGCGCAAGGAATCACGTACGGCTTCGTCATCGTCGACGACGAAGACGGTTTCCTGAGTGGTGACTGTGCTCATAGTTCTCCCGTAACTGTTTGTTGTCTCGTATGTTCGTCCTGCGCATCCGTGCCGCCCGTGTCCGAGCCGCCTTCCACTTCGCCGATCGGCAGGCTGCAGTGGAAAGTCGCGCCGGTCACGTGGCCGTCCGCTTCGACGTTGTTGACCACCCAAAGGCGCCCGCGATGCGACTCGATGATCGAACGGCAGATGTTCAACCCCATGCCCATGCCGTCGGACTTGGTGCTGTAGAACGGCTCGAAGAGACGCTCGGCGGTTGCTTCGTCCACGCCCGGACCCTGGTCGACCACGCTGATGCACACGAAGCCGCCGTCCATGCGCTGCACGACTACGCGTATCACCGGATCGACGGCGTGTGGTTTCGCATCATGCATCGCCTCGGCCGCGTTTTTCAACAGGTTGACCAACACTTGTTCGATCAAAACTGGGTCGACGTAGATGACGGGCATCCGCGAACGGATTTCGGTGACGATGCGGATCTTGCGTTTGCGCGCCTCGATCTCGGCGAGACCGACCGCGTCCGCGACGATATCCGCGACGCGCGCCGCCTGGCGCTTCGGTTCGCTGCGCTTCACGAACTCGCGGATGCGCTTGATGATCATGCCCGCGCGCACGGCCTGCTGCGCGGTTTTTTCGAGCACCGGAAGCAGCGTTTCCTGCGTCATGCGGCCGGATTTCACGAGCGCGACGCAGCCCGAGCAATAGTTGTTGATCGCGGCGAGCGGCTGATTCAACTCGTGCGCGAGCGACGACGCCATTTCGCCCATCGTCATCAGGCGGCTCGTGAACTGGAGCTTTTCTTCCTGCTGATGCGCGAGTTCCTGCGCCTGCTTCCTCTGCGTGATGTCGGTGGCGATCTGCATCTGCGCGAGATGGCCGTCGACCCACTGAATGTACTGGCGGCGCACCTCGAACCACTTCTGAATGCCTTCGACGTAGACCTCCTGCGCGTCCGCCGAGCTTTCCGTGAGGGCGGTGGCGGGCAGGCCCGCGTAGGTATCGACCATGTCGATGGTGTCGGACGAGCTCTGCGAACCGCCGTCGAACGCCGCGCCCGCGAGTTCCAGATGGCCGTCCGGACGAATGCCGAACAGATGCCGGTAATAGCGGTTCGCGAACAGCAGTTCGGCTTCGTCGGCGGCGAGCACGGAGACGGCGGCGTCGAGACTTTCGAGGACGGTGGTGAAGCGCTCGTGCGCGGCGGCGAGTTCCTCACGCGCGCGTTTCGGTTCGGTGATGTCCGTCATCGACGACATCCAGCCCGTCTGACGGCCGGAACTGTCGATGAGCGGCGAGACATAGAGTCGCGCGTGGAAAAATGACCCGTCTTTTCGGCGCACACGCAGTTCGAAACCGGAAGAGGGCGCTTTGCCGCGCAGCGTCATGTCGAGCTGGCGCTGCATCTCCGGATACGCGTCGCGCGGCCAGTACGGGAACGGCGCGTTCTTGCCGACGAGATCGCTTTCGTCCCAGCCCGTCATCCGGCAGAACGCCGGATTCACGTGCGTGATGCGGCCGTGCATGTCGAGCACGCGCATGCCGATCAGCACGGAGTTTTCCATCGCGCGACGGAAGAACGCCTCGGCGTAGAGCGCCTGCTGCGCCTCGAAGCGCTGGCGCGTGTGCTTCCACAGACTCCAGAGACTCCACAGCACGAAGCACGACAAACCGGCGACGAGCCAGACGAGCGTGTTGTTGGTGAAGTTCGTGAGCTGCGGATACGAGTACACGCGCACCGACAGGCCTTGTCCGGGCGGGTCGAGCGGCAGGTCGTAGAACATGTCGCGCGGCAGGCGCGGGCGGCTCGATGTGGTCGCGAGCTCGCGGTTGTTCAGATCGGTGATGGAAATCTTGTATTTCGCCGACAATTCGCTCGGAATGTCGTGCTTCAGTATGCCTTCGATCGAAAACACGGCCGCGATCGAGCCGAGGAATTCGCGGTCGCGGAAAACCGGCGTCTGCAGCGTGATGTAGCCGTTGCCGAGATCGTCGTACAGCAACGGCGAGTAGACTTGGCGGCGGGTGGTGCGCGCTTCGTCGAAGGCGGCCTGCACGGCCTCGTCCATCTGCGTGTCGTTCGGTTTGGCGAGGCGCGATCCGAGCACGGGCAGCGGCGTATTCGGCCAGCGCGGCTTATGCTCGCTCGTGTACCAGTTCATGTAGAGGATCTCGGGATGCCCCTGCATGATGTCGGTGGACGATGTCTGGAAGGTTTGCGGATCGCCGTGCCCGGTCGCAATGTCGCGCGCGAGCGCCTGGATCTGCTCCTGCGCACCGGTCATCGACAGGCGAATTTGTTGCTGAGCCCACGCGACGTTGCGATAAAGCGTGTCTTCCTGCTGCTGTTGCTCGCGCCGGTTCAGGCTCCAGAGAATCAGACTCATCACGATCAGAAACACCAGGATCGAAATGAGCGGCGTGAGTAAATAGGAGTTCGACCACCACGGTCCGTGGTGCCAGCGGGAGGGCGAGGCGTCGGTCGGCTTGCGCGCGGACCTCGCCGAGCGTTTGATCAGCCGTTCGGTCAACATGGAGCGATTGTAACGCACCACCTGATTGTTAAATGGCGTAAAAAGACGGTAAAGCGTGCTCAGTTGCAGGAAAAGGAGGAGAAACATCTGAACAAAAAAGTCTTATCGGACGGTGCGTTGCAGCAATTTTTCGCATGGTGAGATTGGCTCTCATGATTTGAAAAATTCCTTGCGTCATGGTCTGGACCCTCTTTAGAATTGCCGGCACGCGGCCAGTGCCCGCTTTTCCGCGTGTGTTCGCGGGCGTGCGCCGGCGGTTCTCATCGAGTGTTCCTCACATCAGGAGACGAGCATGTCCGCTGTACCCGACGAAGTTCTCAAATATGTCGCCAACGCCAAGGACGACGATCCTCAGGAAACCGCCGAGTGGCTCGATGCGCTCGACGGCGTGATTTCCGCGGTCGGTCCTGATCGCGCGCACTACCTGATCGAGAAACAGATCGAATTCGCTCGCGTGCATGGCGAGCACCTGCCGTTTTCGGCGAACACGCCGTACATCAACACGATCCCCGTCGCTTCGCAGGCGAAGATTCCGGGCGATCAGGACATCGAACACCGCATCCGCTCGTACACCCGCTGGAACGCCATCGCGATGGTGCTGCGCGCGGGCAAGGACACGAACGTCGGCGGTCACATCGCTTCGTTCGCATCGGCCGCGACGCTCTACGACGTCGGCTTCAATCACTTCTGGCACGCGCCTTCGAAAGATCACGGCGGCGACCTCGTCTTCGTGCAGGGCCACTCGTCGCCGGGCGTCTATTCGCGCGCGTTCCTGCTCGGCCGCCTGACCGAGAAGCAACTGAACAACTTCCGCCAGGAAGTGGGCGGCGAGGGCATCTCGTCGTATCCGCATCCGTGGCTGATGCCGGATTTCTGGCAATTCCCGACCGTGTCGATGGGCCTCGGCCCGATCATGGCGATCTATCAGGCGCGCTTCATGAAGTACATGGCCGCGCGCGGCATGGCGAAGACCGAAGGCCGCAAGGTCTGGGCGTTCCTCGGCGACGGCGAAACGGACGAGCCGGAATCGCTCGGCGCGATCGGCATGGCCGGCCGCGAGCGTCTGGACAACCTCGTGTTCGTCATCAACTGCAATCTGCAGCGACTGGACGGCCCGGTGCGCGGCAACGGCAAGATCATTCAGGAACTCGAAAGCGAATTCCGCGGCGCCGGCTGGAACGTCATCAAGGTCATCTGGGGCAGCCGCTGGGACGCGCTCTTCGCACGCGACAAGACCGGCGCGCTGATGCGCCGCATGATGGAAGTCGTCGACGGCGAATATCAGACGTACAAGTCGGAGTCGGGCGCGTTCGTGCGCGAGCACTTCTTCAACACGCCGGAACTCAAGGCGCTCGTCGCCGACTGGTCCGATGACGACATCTGGAACCTGAACCGCGGCGGCCACGATCCGCACAAGATCTACGCGGCCTTCGACGCAGCGACCAAGACGAAGGGCGCGCCGACCGTCATCCTCGCCAAGACCATCAAGGGCTATGGCATGGGCGAGCATGGTCAGGCGATGAACATCACGCACCAGCAGAAGAAGCTGCCGATCGACACGCTGAAGAAATTCCGCGACCAATTCCGTCTGCCGCTTACCGACGAGCAGATCGCCGACGTGCCGTATCTCACGTTCGAGGAAGGCTCGAAGGAACTCGAATACATGCGCCAGAAGCGCATGGACCTGGGCGGCTATCTGCCGACGCGCCGCGAGAAGGCCGAATCGCTGCCGGTGCCGGCGCTGTCCGCGTTCGAGCCGCTCTTGAAGGGCACGGGCGAAGGCCGCGAAATCCCCACGACGATGGCGTTCGTGCGGATCCTCAACATCCTGCTGAAGGACAAGGCGCTCGGCAAGCGCATCGTGCCGATCGTCCCGGACGAGTCGCGCACGTTCGGCATGGAAGGCCTCTTCCGCCAGATCGGCATCTGGAATCAGGACGGCCAGAAGTACATCCCGGAAGACTCCGACCAGCTGATGTTCTACAAGGAATCGGAGACGGGGCAGATCCTGCAGGAAGGCATCAACGAAGCCGGTGGCATGTGTGACTGGATCGCGGCCGCGACGTCGTACTCGACGCACGGCGAGATCATGATCCCGTTCTACATCTTCTACTCGATGTTCGGCTTCCAGCGCATCGGCGATCTGGCGTGGGCCGCGGGCGACATGCGTTCGCGCGGATTCCTGCTGGGCGGCACCGCTGGCCGCACGACGCTGAACGGCGAAGGGCTGCAGCACGAAGACGGCCACTCGCTGCTGTGGGCGGCATCGATTCCGAACTGCGTGAGCTATGACCCGACGTTCGGTTACGAACTCGCCGTCATCATGCAGGACGGCCTGCGCCGTATGGTCGCGGACCAGGAAGACGTGTACTACTACATCACCGTGATGAACGAGAACTACGAGCATCCGGCGATCCCGCAAGGCGATGCCGTGGCTTCGGACATCATCAAGGGCATGTACGCCTTCAAGAAGGCCGATGCGCCGGCCAAGGCGCACGTT
>Ga0182736_1001725_pt1 | contig 19561 bp, 14 predicted proteins | sample eDN5th30CKraftBY_FD_128882 | JGI IMG/M metagenome (GOLD analysis project Ga0182736, IMG submission 128882) | Enriched backyard soil microbial communities from Emeryville, California, USA - eDNA 5th pass 30_C Kraft BY (version 2) (version 2) | ecosystem: Environmental > Terrestrial > Soil >... | reverse complement strand
TTTTGATGCACTGCTTCTACCACTACGATAGCATCATCAACCACAATACCTATGGCTAATACCAATGCAAACATGGTTAAAACGTTGATGGAGAAGCCAAATAGTAGCAAGAAGAAAAAGGTACCTACTAAGGATACCGGAATCGCAATAGCAGGAATTAAAGTAGAACGAAAGTCTTGTAGGAAGATGAATACAATAATAAATACCAGAAAAAAGGCCTCAAATAAGGTGTGTTTTACTTGGCTAATAGATTCATCAATCTGATCGCGAACGCTATAGGTAATTTCATATTTAATGCCTTCGGGAAAGGATTTCTCTAATTTCTCCATCACCTTTCTTATCTGGCCATCTATTTCTACAGCATTGGAACCGCTGGTTTGAACGATGTTGATCGTTAAACCGGGAAATCCATTCACTTTGTTATCCGCCCCCACATTTGTAGCACCTAATTCTATGCGTGCAATATCTTTCAAATAAAGCACGGAACCATCTTTATTGGCTTTTATAACTAGGTTCTCGTAATCTTCTTGTTTGCTAAAACGGCCGCGGTGTTTTAGTACGGTTTCGAAAACTTCATCAGATCCTTCGCCAAATTTTCCCGGAGCAATTTCAAAGTTTTGACTTTTAATGGCTTCGATAACGTCTTGTGGTACTAACCCGTATACGGCGAGTTTCTCGGGGTTTAGCCAAGTACGCATAGCATAATCCCGCGCACCAATACGGGTGATGGCGGCTACCCCGGATACCCGTAGCAATTCACGGTTAATATTGATCTGCGCAAAGGCCTGAAGGAAGGTCTCGTCATATACTGTGTCTGGGTGATCGCTATAGATATTCATCGTCATGATTACCCCATTCTGTTTGGGCATAACGCTAATACCAGACTCATTAACTTCGGCCGGAATCTGACTGGCGGCTTTTGATACACGGGTTTGTACATTTACAGCTGCTTGGTCTGGATTGGTGCCCGCCTTAAAAAAAATATTAATGCTCCCTGATCCTGTATTGGAGGCAGTAGAGCGTATGTAGGTCATGTTATCAACCCCATTAATAGCCTCTTCTATAGGTAAAAGAACACTTTGTGCCACCGTTTCTGCATTTGCACCGGGATAGGATAGGGTTACACTTACACTAGGTGGTGCAATTTCGGGAAAACGGGTAACAGGTAATTGCAGCATACCCACAATACCTAGCATTACCAAAATAATAGATATTACGGTGGCTAGTACGGGTCTGCTTATGACAGTTTTTAACATATTTTTTGATTTTGTATAACGAAAAGCATCTGCATTTAGAGCTGTTGGGGAGCTATCCCCTTTTTGGGTTTTGTAACTGAGGGTTTATAGCTAAACCATCTTCTAAACGTTCAAAGCCAGAAAGCACTACACGATCACCAGGTCTTAATCCATCTTTTACAATATAATTAGAACCGCTAACGCCATCTATTATTACGGCTCGCATTTTTACAGTATTGTCTGGCGTAACGATATATACAAAAGTTTTATCCTGTAATTCTATAGCGGCCACCTGTGGGATTAACAGTACACCGGGTTTCCTTTCTTCCATTTTCAAGGTACCTGTGTTCCCTTGTCGAAGAACATCATTTGGATTGGGGAAACTTGCCCGAAGTGAAATAGAACCTGTCGTGCGGTTAACTTGTCCCTCTATTGCGTCTACCACGCCATTCTCTGCATACTCAGTTCCGTCAGCTAACATTAAGCGCACATAAGGAATTAGTTTATCATTATGGGCAAGCGAGTCGTTCACCCTTCCGCCTTTGGTAAAATGCAAGAAATCTGCCTCACTCATCGAAAAATAAACATAAACCTCGTGTGTATCGGATAGAACGGTTAAAGGCTGCGAATCACTTTTGGTAACCAAGTTGCCTATTCTTTTTGGAATCCGACCAATATAACCATTTGCCGGTGCTTTAATATTGGTAAACCCCATATTGATTTTTGCGGTTGCTACAGCCGTTGCAGCTTTAGCGACAGATGCTTTGGCAACCTCGTCATTCGCTTGCGCTGTGCGAAGCTGAACGTCTGAAATGACGTCATTTTCTACTAAAGGTTTTAAGCTTTCTACTTCCAATTGAGCATTTTTCTGTTTTGCCTTCTCTACGGTTTCTTCGGCCTGTGCATTTTTTAATGCTTCGAGATAGGGCTGTTCGTTTATCTTAAATAGATTTTGCCCCTGTTTAACATAAGCACCTTCATCGACATAGATTTTTTCGAGCATGCCCTCAACCTGTGGACGGATTTCTACATTTACTTTCCCTTCTATAGTTCCTAAATAATCCCTTACGGTTAAAGCAGTTCCAGTATCGACCCTAAAAACAGGCAAGGAAAGACGGCTTTTGGCTTCGTCTTCCGGTTTTGAAGAGCCCATATTGCAACCTGTAAAAACTGGTATCAAAAATGCGGATGTGATTAGCGCTAGGAGGGTTTTGATATTTTTTCTTTCGTGAATAATCATTTAAATTTTTATCGTTATATGGGTAAAGCCATTTGTTGCTTCTAAACAAATTATGGCACATTAAGTTTGTGTGCTATGGCCTAATCGTTTATTGTATTCGTTTCAGAATTGATGCCAAACATAAAAACGGGCTTAAAGCGCGTTTATTTTCAAATCTGCTGCAAGTTTTTTTAGATCATTCCACACACTGTCTATAATTGGTATTCCAAGTACTTTTCTTTTTGCCTCAGCCTGTAATTCCGGTTCTCCGGGAATAACCACTGGCTGCTCGCTGTCGATAGGTGTTGCCTGCTTAAATCGTGTTATCCAATTATCCATATGCGTTTTAAATTCCTCCATTGGACGAAAACCGTCTGGCCGGATAGCACCCAAAAAGTGCCCTAGTCCTTCGCCAACAGGATTAGGATGGGGTTCTAAATAGGCTACAAAAGGAGGTGCCCAGGGCCCGTAGTTAGCACCAGAAAGTACCGCACTTAAGATATCAACGGTAGCACTCAGTCCAAATCCTTTATGGCTGCCATGTGCTTTGTCGCCCCCTAATGGTAATAATGCACCCCCTTGTTTAAGTTCATGGGAATTGGTTGATGGTATTCCTTCGGCCGTTTGTACCCAACCCGAAGGTATCGCAGCGCCACTGCGCTGTGCAATCTCCAGCTTGCCATTAGCAGCGGCAGACGTGGCCATGTCTACTACTACGGGTGGATGTTGTCCTGCAGGGAAAGCATAACAGATTGGATTTGTACCCAACATACGTTCTTTACTGTAGGTAGGAGTTACTAATGGACTTGCATTGGTCATCGCGTAGCCGATCATATCTTTTTTAACTGCGAGTAGGGCGTGGTAACCGGCAATTCCGAAATGGTTGGAATTACGTACTGCCACCCATCCTGACCCGTATGTGCTTGCTTTCCTTATAGCGACTTCCATGGCGTAAGGCGCTACTACTAATCCCAATCCCTTATCACCATCAACAGTTGCAGTAGTTGCCGTTTCATGCACAATTTTGATATTCGGTGTTGGATTAAGTCGATCTTGTTGCCAAAGGCGTATATAACCACTTAATCGAGCTGTTCCATGAGAATCGATTCCCCTTAAATCTGCTTGTAGCAATACATCTGCCGCCAACACTGCATGTGCCTGGCTACAGCCTATAGCTAAAAACACCTGCTCGGTGAATTGACGTAGGCGGGCTACAGCTACAGTATGAAAATTATTTTTCAAATTAAAAAGTCAAAATTAAAAAGTCAAAATTAAAGAAATTAAAAAGTAAAAAGTAATAATTCAAAATTAAAAAGCTTGCCTCCCGTAGGGATGGTAAAAAGGTAGAAGGCTTAAAGCAAAAAGCCAACTGTTACTAAAAAGGTCTTTATCCCAAAACAGTATAGGCACTCATAGCTGGCAACCTAAAGCTTCCGCTCTTATAACGTATAACTCAAAACTTACAACAAAAAATGAACGATCATGCAACCTTTTTCCTTACTTTCACATCTAAGATAAAAAGCACAAACACTTGGAGCAGGTATACGTAATAGATGATTTATTGGAGGGCTGTAAACGCGGGGAGCGCAAGGCACAAGAAATGCTCTACAACAGTTTGGCCGCTAAAATGTATAATGTTTGTATACGGTATGCTTCGAGTGATGTTGAAGCGGAAGATATGCTTCAGAATGGTTTTGTTAAAGTGTTTCAATCCATATCAAACTTTAGAGGAGAAGGTTCTTTTGAAGGATGGATTAGAAGGGTTATGGTAAATACGGCAATCGAGTTTTATCGAAAACATATAAAAAAATATCAGGCGATAACAATAGAGGAAGTATTCGACAAAGAGCAGCAAACATTTGATATGGATAGTCTGGAAGTTCAAGACCTGATGAAATTGATTCAGCAATTGCCAGACGGATATCGCGTAGTATTTAACATGTATGCTATTGAAGGATATTCGCACAAAGAGATAGCAGCGGTTTTGCAGATAAGTGAAGGAGCCTCCAAATCGCAACTATCGCGGGCGAGATCTTGGTTGAAAAGTAAATTAGTACTAATAGAAAGAGGGGGTAATTATGGATTCTATGCAGGATAAGCAGTTTGATGATCGCTTAAAGGAGAAGTTAGGTGCATTTGAACCGCAGGTGCCAAGGCATACCTGGGAAAATATTGTAAGCAAGTTGGATGAAAAGAAAGTCATCCCATTAGCGAGGAAACAACCGGGATTCTTATGGCTAAAAGTGGCTGCTGCTGTGATAGCAGTGATGGGTGCATTAATGCTTTATGTGAACAGGCCGAAAGAAATTATTTATCTAACGGCAAATAAGAAGTTAGAAACGCCACAGGAAAATAAACCGGCGGCCAAACCAATTGTAGGAAACATTAATGTGCAGCCTATGAGGCAGCCCGCTATTAAACCAGCTACGCAAACCGTTGTAGATGTAGTTAATGTTAAAAATGTTACAGAGAAAACCATAGCGACGTTCTCGAGGAATATTTTAGAGGAAAAGGCCAAGACTCCCGATTTAGCAGACATGGAGCCAAAATTAGCGTTAGCTGAACTTAGCCTTGACGAGTTAATCGATAAACGGGCGTTATATGTTTACGAAGCACAACAATCACCTTTGGAAGAAAATGCACCAGCTATCGGTGCTAAAGAACCTTTAAAGGAAAAAAGGAAATTTGGAGTGGGCGATCTGTTAAACTATGTCGTTTCATCGGTTGATCAAGGGAAGGAAAAGGTAGTTTCTTTTGCCAACGACGATGAAGGAACCATAAAGGTTGCGGTTAATTTTAAGGCTTTGCGGACGCGTTTGTAGTTATAAGAGTAAGTTTTAAGTGATACGTTATAAACAGCAGGAAGCACAAAGCTTAAAGCACAAAGCATAACGTCTCTGCGAGCAGGAGTATCGGAATGAGTGATGGCGCGGAGCAGTCTTAATAGTGTGGCAAGCGTAAACCAACAACTAACAACGAGTAACGAACAACAAATAACAAATATATGAAACATATTTTATTAACCTGTTTAACCACTATAGGGATAAGTGGCGCTACCTTTGGATATGCAAGCGGCTTAGCAGATAGACCGGCTATTGCTACTGTTCAAGACACTACGGTTATGGATACCGTGAAAGACAAATACCAGAAAAAGCGTAAACTTAAAATCAGCCTTGGGAATGGTGTGGATAATACCATACAAATAGAAAAAATTGATAGCACTGATCATAAGCAGAACGACGACAGCGGTATGCTGCGTGTACATGGTAAAAAACCCAAAGTAATATTAGGAGTTACTTTTGCCCGGTTTGATTTAGGTTTAGCGACTTTATTAGACAATGGGAGTTTTACGCTAAGCCCCGAGAACGATTTTCTGAAAAATAGAACCTGGAAAACCATTAATGTTGGCTTTGATGTTTTTCAGTTCGGTTATCGTTTCAATGAAAAATTTAGATTATTTATGTCGGCCGGTTTCGACTGGACGCATATCCGTTTAAAGAATGATATTATCTTTGAACGGAATACCAGTCCGCTTACCTATACAGAATCAGACATTCACTATAGTAAAAACCGTTTCAGCTCCAGCTATTTACGGATACCGCTTACGTTTGAGCACCGTATTGGGCCGGATCGCGATCTGCGCATTGCTTATGGCCCTATTGGTGGCTTTTTGCTTAGTGGTAGCCAAAAGTTTAAAAGTGGAGAAGAAGGTAAAAGAAAAGTGAAAGATGATTTTAACTATGCTAAATTCCGTTATGGGGCTTTTGCAAGAATAGGTTATCAATGGGTGGGCCTGTATGCAAAATACTATTTCAATGATATGTTTGAAAATAGCCCGGAACAGGAAGGATTACGTAACATGTCTTTTGGTTTAATGTTCTTCTTTTAGGGAAGGTTGAGTAGTTAAATGGTTGAGTAGTAGCGTAGTTATTAGCCAATTAGTTAATGAGAAAATTAGCTCATGTAGTGATAAGTATTGAATGGTCTCTTCGTCACTTTGAACGTAGTGGAAAAGTCTAGAAGTAGCAGTGGCACGTGCAGTAATTAAGCTTTTCGCTTTAGGCTTTAATGCTTTCCGCTTTTTTTATATCTTCGTTTGCTAAACGTGCGATGTTTGATGGCAAACGATACTTCCTCTTCCTCCTGTGCTATTCCAGTTTCTAATGAACAGAAACCGGGGCTAGCCTATATTCAAGTAACGAATTTAGCTAAGCGCTTTTCGGACAAACCCGACAGTTTGGGCTTAACTGATTTATCGTTTGGAATTGATGAAGGGAAAATTACGGCTATTATAGGGGAAAGCGGTAGCGGGAAAACAACCTTATTACGTTTGATTTATGGTTTGCTTAAGCCAGATGCAGGCGAAATTCGCTTTAAGGGATGGAGAATTCCCAATCCGGAAGATAAATTGATACCTGGGCACGACTCTATGCGCTTGGTGTCGCAGCATTTTGATGATTTGAATACCTATGCCAATGTTTGGGATAATGTGGCTTCCCGTTTATCGAATACTAATTTGCAGGCAAAGCACGACAAAACGGAAATGGTGTTGAATAGCTTGAATATACTGCGATTGGCAAGACAACGGGTGGCTGATTTGAGCGGAGGTGAGCGCCAACGGGTAGCGATTGCACGGGCTTTAGTTACCGGCCCAGAAGTGTTGCTCATGGACGAACCTTTTAATCAAGTAGATGCTTCTTTTCGAGATCATTTGCAGCGTGACATCCGGAAGATTGTAGACGAAATAGGACTTACTGTTATCATGGTATCGCACGATCCAGCTGAAGTCTTGGCCATGGCCGATGCTTTGTTGGTATTAAAAGATGGTCAATTAATGGCTTCTGGTAATCCGAAAGCACTATATAATGATCCTCCTAATGCTTATACGGCAAGCTTATTGGCAAGGAGTAATGTGTTAACCGCGACAGAAGCGGGCTCTTTTTTTTCGGAAATAAAAGGGAATGAAGCGGGCATTCATCCGGAATGGATTGAACTTGAACCTGCTGCCGAAGGTCTGTTTGTTATAGAAGCTATACTGTTCAAAGGTTTCTATGAAGAACTTGTCTTAAGCGGTAAAAACATAAAACTACGTGCCCTTAATAAATTTCCAGGCCGCTATACGGTGGGGCAACGTGTAAGCGTAACTATAAAAAAGCATGTTAGTTATTAAGTGCTATGCCCTAGACTTAATCTATCTATATACTAAATACGTTGTACTAAGTACTTATTATCACTGTACCATCTTATTGGCGCAGGTTGAACTGGCGAAGGCTTCTGGTTTTGCCTTAAAAACAAAGCCCATGCTGAGAATATACCCCATGGCTTCATGCAAAGCTTGATTAGACTTGAACATAGGATTGGTGTTGATGTCGGCATGTACTTCGAGGTCTACATGGTATTGATCCAATAGGTCACATAGGGCATAAGCGGTTTCTATAGATCGTTGCACTTCTGCTAACATGCGTTCTTTGATGCTCATCTTTAAAAGGCTGCGTTCCTGGTGAATAAACATAAAGCCACCTTTTTTTTCGCGGATAAAAGCGATCACGGTTGCGAAATCCGTACTATTGCCTTTAACTTGAGAATCGGTGCCTATACAAACTTTAAGCTTATTCCCTAAAGCATACTCTCTCGAGATCGCTATACCCACTTCATCTAAAAGAGGTTGGCGAATGGGTTCGCCACTAAATTTTTTCCAGGTCATCATAAATAAATATGTGGACTACGTGAAATTAATTGCCTGTCTTATCGCATGTTCTGCTATAAAGTTAGTGGATTTATATTAGGCGTAGGTAAAATTTAGGCTGTTTTTTTGTTAACATTATCTTAATTATCAACAAGTTGCTTTTTTTGGTACCTGCGATAATATGACAGCATGATGTAGGGCTTTTTAAGCTTGTTTGTAAATTGTTTTTATGTGAATTAGCTTCAGGTTTATTCTACTTTTCGAAGCAAATACGAGCTAATCCCGAGCTATGTGCGCTCGTTGTAGAACGTTTTAAAGCAAAATTATTGAAATAAGATGTTAGATTGAGGTGCTAAATTGCACTGCAATATACTTTTTTTCGTTACAATTACTTTATTTTTTCATAATTTTTAGAACTTTTCTAAACAATTCCGTTACTTAGCTGTATTCAATGTATCAATCTAATAAATACGTATTGAAAAAATAGCAAAAAAATGAAATTTAAATCTCACTTTATGACATTAACTGCCGGAGCATTTGTGGCAGTAGCATTGTCGGCTTGCAACCAATCAGGGAATAACGCAGCAAATGATGCCGATAGCACGGCGATGACAGCCGAGGCTTCAACACCAATTTCGATAACACCTGTTGCCGACTCTAAAGCTTTTCCGGGAGCAGAATTGGCAGTTTCTTCTATCACGGCTACTCCAGGTACTTCTGATGATTCAGTAACCTTAGCCGTTAAGTATAATGTAAAGAATTTTAAACTCACGGAGCATACCATGGATCATAATGCCGATCAAATGGCCAACTCGGCCGAAGGGCAGCATATCCATTTTATATTGGATAACACACCCTACGTGGCATTATACAAACCAGAAAATAGTGTGAGCATTAAAAAAGGTACCGACCATTATTTATTGTCTTTCTTGTCGCGTTCTTATCATGAGTCTATAAAAGAACCAAAGGCCTATGTGTTGAAACATTTCAAAATTACAGACGACGGTAAATATCAGGAATTACCCATTCCAGCTGATGCTGCTTTATTTTATAGCCGCCCTAAAGGCGAATATAAAGGTAAAGACACTGAAGCTTTGTTATTAGATTTTTATTTAGTTAATACAGATCTATCTGCTTCCGGCAATAAAGTAAAAGTAGATATTGGTGATACCACCGTTACCTTGGATAAATGGGGGCCTTATCAAATTACAGGAGCGCCAAAGGGCGATGTAAAGGTTAAATTAACCTTAGTTGGACCTGACGGTAACGAATTAAAAGGAGATAATACCACAATTACCAGGGATGTTACCCTAAGCGAGTAATTCGCATTCTAAAAAAATAAAAAAGGGCGTCGAAAAAGCGATAATCAATTTTTCGACGCCCTTTTTATGTCAACTAATTGCTGAAGCCTCATTCGGATTCTTGTCCGATTTTTGTTTGATCGTTTACTTTCTTTATTCGGATTAACTTATGCCTTTCTTCATAAGAAAGGCATAAGTTGGTTAGATCTTGTCTATTTCTTGGTATTTGACAAAATAAATACGATTCCTAAGCATTTTGATACAGAATTGAGAGGAAGTAGCAGGTTTTTGCGCTAATTTTGAGAAAATAATGCAACCAATTATGCGATCAAAGAATCTTCAACTGTATTTGTTTTTCCTATTATGGCTGGCAACTAATCGTATTGCTGCTCAAGACAAAGTTAGTCTTTCTTCTTTATTATCCGAATTGGTGGATCGCAGCTCGATAGCCCAGCTTCCCGATCCTGCCTATGTTTTAAAACAGGTAAGCAGTTATGATAGGCATTCCGTTTCACCTCATGAGGCAGGTTGGTTTGCCAATGATGATCGTTCGCAGTTTTTGCGTGTGGAGACAAAGGCGGGTAGAAAAGAATATGTATTGCTGGACGAAGAAGGCCCCGGAGCCATTGTGCGCTTTTGGGAAACCACCTTTAAACGGCCCGGTACTTTTCGTATTTACTTCGACAATGAAGCTGAACCTCGGATTAGTATTCAGGGATACGACTTGATGAAGTTTCCGTATCAGTTGGGCAGAGCGCTTTTAACACCTCATTCTAGCTACGAGCCTTTGGAAAAAGGAGGAAGTACCCTGTACCTTCCTTTACCTTATGCCAAGCATTGTAAAGTAACGTGGGAAGATGTGGATGATCCCATTAAAGAGCCACGGTATTATCAGCTAAATTTTCGGAAGTATAAGCAAGGAACGCTAGTGGAGACCTTTAGTGAAGCGGCTTTTCAGGCTAACAGAGAGCTGATTAACCGCGTTAATGATGAGCTGTTGCATCCGTCAATTGCTGAAAAGGGAAGTCGCATAGATAAGCAGGAAAAGATTTCTGCTGATCGCGAATTCTCCTTGGCACTTCCGCCTGGATCAGCAGCTGTTCAGTGGATTACCCTCAGATTAGGAGATAAGCAAGATTATACTGATAAACTATTGCGGCAATTGTACATTAAAGCAACGTTTGACGGTAAAGAAACCGTATATTGTCCGGTAAGCGACTTCTTTGGCAGTGGTGCCGGTAACCAAGCGATAGCCAGCTGGTATCGCACCGTCATTCCGGAAGATACTTTTAGCTGTTATTGGATAATGCCTTATCGTCGTCGTGCCAGCATTTCCTTGGTCAACAAGAGCGGCAGTGCCATTGACGCCTCTTTGCAGATACAAGTCGGCTCTTGGAAGTGGGATGCCCAGAGTTTATATTTTCATGCTGATTGGCGTTCAGAGCGAAATGTACCCATTCGGCAATCCGAAGCCGATCACCCTTTGGAGTGGGATTTAAACGTCATCCAAGGAAAAGGTGTATTTGTTGGTGAAACAATGGCTGTAAATAATCACATGCATAAATGGTATGGCGAAGGTGATCAAAAGCTTTGGGTGGATAAAGAAACATTCCCCTCAGAATATGGCACCGGACTGGAAGATTATTACAATACCTCGTGGGCACCTGTTGTGTTATACCAAACGCCCTTTGCCAATGCACCACGAGCAGATAATCCCGATTCATTCGATCAAAATACCTTTACCCGCACCCGAAATTTGGACGCCGTACCTTTCCATACTCATTTTAGGTTTAGCGTAGAAATGCTCGGCTGGGATAATGGTACAGCTGATGTTTCGGCAACGACTTATTGGTATGGGAGCAAAGATGCAAAGTCGATACGGGTGCATAAAGAATGGTGAGTTGCTCCCTACTTCTTTGTATTAATTCTATGCGTTCTCCGTACAACCTTCGACAAACGACCAGGTTTTCGTACGGAGTTCGTTCGTAGATAGTTATTGATTGCCTAGTGCTGCTTTTTTCCGTTTACTCAAATTTCCCTTACCTTTGCTCTCCGATGACAACGAAATAACCATGCAACAGAATAACGGACTTCGCTCACTGCTGAAAGCGCTTGATTTAGATGAAGCTTGCGAACAACTATTGGAAATAACTGAAACGAGCAAAATTGAACAATTAACCGACGTTCAACAGGTCTATGAACTGATCAGCCACATCGGTCAGCTGTTTGATGTGTCGGCTAAAGCAGAAGAAATAAGAGAAAGCTTAGCAGAACGCATTAATATTATCATCCATAAATTGAAATTTATTGCCGAGGACCAACGTCCGCGGGTTGCGTTATTACGTAATGGCAATGAACTGGTTCGCGACAATTATCTCTATACCTTGGTAAAAACGGCAGGCGGGAGAATCTATGAGCCCAATACCGCGGATAATGAAGCATCTGCAGACTTACTGATCTTTCTTGCCGAAGGCATGTACCAGCTTCTAGGTGAATTGCCGGTTATTGTAGATCAGCCTATCTGGAAAGAGAGTGATGCTATCAAGAAAAATAAGGTGTTCCTCATAGAAAGCAACAACCATTTACAGGGAAACCTTTTACAGATAGCCGACGATATTGAGCTATTGGCGGAAATCATATATCCCCAATATTTTGTATATGGAGAAAATGGTGAATCCTGGATGAAGTTTGAACTGTAATTCGTTATCCGTTGCTCGTTGTTGGTTATTAGACTCGCGAACTTTGTCAATACCAACAACAAACAACCAAAAACCAACAACTAGATTATTTAACTAGCTTCTTATATTTAATCCGTTTGGGGGCAAGATCACCTAAACGCTTTTTACGGTTTTCTTCGTATTCGGAATAATTTCCTTCAAAGAAGTAGACTTGCGAATCTCCCTCGAAAGCTAGTATGTGTGTGCAGATCCGATCAAGGAACCACCTATCGTGTGATATGATAACGGCACAGCCGCCAAAGTTTTCTAAGCCTTCTTCTAAAGCACGCAAGGTATTTACGTCAATATCATTAGTAGGCTCATCGAGCAACAATACATTTGAGCTTTTCTTTAGTGTAATAGCCAAGTGTACGCGATTGCGTTCGCCTCCAGAAAGCACATTTATTTTCTTTTGTTGATCGCCTCCATTAAAATTGAATTTGGAGACATAAGCTCTAGAATTAATGGTACGGCTCCCTAGTACGATATTATCATGCCCGTCGGTAATGTTTTCCCAAACCGTTTTATTAGGATCGAGGTCATCATGTAATTGATCTACATATCCCAAGGCAACAGTTTCTCCCACTCGGAAAGAACCGCTATCAGGCTGTTCTTGGCCTGTAATTAGTCGGAATAGGGTGGTTTTTCCGGCGCCGTTTGGTCCGATAATGCCCACGATACCCGCAGGTGGTAAGGAAAATGTTAAATCTTCAAATAAAACCCGATCACCATAAGATTTGCTTACACCTTGAGTTTCAATTACAACATTGCCGAGACGTGGGCCGGGAGGAATAAACAACTCTAATTTTTCCTCGCGTTCTTTTGTTTCTTCTGAGGCGAGTTTCTCGTAGTTGGATAGACGGGCTTTCGATTTGGCGTGGCGGGCTTTGGGAGCCATTCGGGCCCACTCTAACTCTCGCTCCAACGTCTTTTGACGTTTGCTCTCTGTTTTTTCTTCCTGTGCTAATCGTTTTGCTTTTTGATCTAACCAAGACGAATAATTACCTTTCCAGGGGATACCTTCGCCTCGATCGAGTTCCAGAATCCAGCCAGCTACATTGTCTAAGAAGTAACGATCGTGCGTTACAGCAATTACGGTTCCTTTATATTGTTGTAAATGTTGTTCCAACCAATCTATAGATTCGGCATCAAGGTGGTTAGTTGGCTCGTCTAGTAATAAAACATCAGGTTCTTGCAATAGAAGCCGACATAATGCCACTCGTCTACGTTCGCCTCCTGACAAATTGGCAATTTTAGTATCGGGCTCTGGACAACGGAGGGCATCCATTGCTCTTTCCAGTTTGTTGTCTAATTCCCAAGCGCCTGTAGCATCGATTTTATCTTGAAGTTCACCCTGGCGGTTCATGAGTTTCTCCATTTCATCTGGATTTTCATATACTTCGGGCAAACCAAATTTTTCATTAATCGCTTCGTATTCCAGTAAAATCGATTTGGTTTCGGCAACACCCTCTTCAACGATTTCTTTAACCGTTTTTTCGCTATCCAAAACGGGTTCTTGTGCTAAATAGCCCACAGAAAAGCCCGGAGAGAATACTACTTCACCTTGATAGGATTTATCCAAACCCGCTATTATTTTAAGGAGCGATGACTTTCCCGATCCATTTAAACCAATAACACCAATCTTTGCTCCATAGAAGAACGATAAATAGATATTCTTTAATACTTGTTTTTGAGGCGGGTAAATCTTATTTACTCCTGCCATAGAAAAAATTACTTTCTCGTCTGACATGCTTATTTTTAAATTCTCTTACAAAGATGGTGATATTTAGTCATAATGAAGTAAATTAGGTATGGTAAATACTGACACAACATTATACTATTGGTAAATGGCGTAATTGTTGATAAAAGTTACAGAAATGCTCGATGTTTAATTAATAATTTTTATACATTTAGCACATAAAAGAAAGGTAAATACATTCATGGAAGCAAAATTCTCGCCACGCGTAAAAGACGTTATCTCCTATAGCAGGGAAGAAGCGCTTCGACTTGGACACGATTATATCGGCACTGAGCACCTCTTGCTGGGCCTAATCCGCGAGGGGGATGGTTTAGCAATCAAAATATTAAAGCATGTGGGGGTGGATACTGCGCGCTTACGCCGCTCTATTGAAGAAGCTGTGAAAGGCACTTCTTCCACCACAGCAAATCTGGGAAACATTCCACTAACAAAACAAGCGGAGAAGGTACTTAAGATTACCTACCTGGAGGCTAAAATATTTAAGAGTGAAATAATTGGTACAGAACATCTATTACTCTCGATCTTGAGGGATGAGGATAATATTGCATCGCAAATATTGCAGCAGTTCCATATCAATTACGACGTTTTTAAAACTGAGGTAGAACAAAATAAAACGGAAATTACGGATCAAGCCACGGGGTCAACCGCTGGCGATGATGATTACCGTGATGAAGATAGTTTCAGTCAGCCTAAAAAAGTGTCGGATATTAAATCAAAAACCCCCGTGTTGGATAACTTCGGTCGCGATTTAACTAAAGCTGCTGAAGAAGGGCGTTTGGATCCAATTGTTGGACGTGAAAAAGAGATCGAACGCGTATCTCAAATCCTTTCACGTCGTAAAAAGAATAACCCTATTTTAATTGGTGAACCTGGGGTTGGTAAATCGGCTATTGCCGAAGGTTTGGCCTTGCGTATCGTACAACGTAAGGTGTCGAGGGTGCTCTTTAATAAAAGAGTGGTTACCTTAGATCTGGCTTCATTGGTAGCTGGCACTAAATACCGTGGGCAGTTTGAAGAACGGATGAAAGCCGTAATGAACGAGTTGGAAAAATCACCGGATGTTATTCTATTTATCGATGAAATCCATACTATTGTTGGAGCAGGGGGAGCTTCTGGCTCTTTAGATGCATCCAATATGTTTAAGCCAGCTTTGGCTCGCGGAGAAATCCAATGTATTGGCGCAACTACTTTAGATGAGTACCGCCAATATATCGAGAAAGATGGGGCTTTGGATCGTCGTTTCCAAAAGGTGATGATTGAGCCGGCAACCCATGAGGAAACCATTGAGATTCTGAATAGGATTAAAGATAAATACGAAGAACACCATGCGGTAACTTATACGCCAGAAGCTATTGGAGCTTGTGTAAGTTTAACTACTCGGTATATTACTGATAGATTCTTGCCAGATAAAGCTATTGATGCTCTGGATGAAGCCGGTTCGCGTGTGCACCTTACCAATATCCATGTTCCGCAAAGCATTATTGATATCGAAGAGAAAATTGAAGATATCAAGGTGGAGAAAAATAAGGTTGTGCGGAGCCAAAAATATGAAGAAGCAGCCAAGCTTCGCGATACCGAGAAAAAGCTATTAGAGGAGTTAGATCGTGAAAAGCAAGTTTGGGAAGCGGAAACAAAATCTAAACGCTATACGGTAACAGAAGATGATGTGGCGCAGGTGGTATCGATGATGACTGGTATCCCGGTACAACGTGTTGGGCAAACCGATAGTCAGAAATTACTCGGAATGGCCGACTCGATGAAAGGGAGAATCATTGGTCAGGACGAGGCTGTACAAAAATTGGTAAAAGCCATCCAACGTACACGTGCGGGACTTAAAGATCCTAAAAAACCGATTGGGTCTTTCATTTTCTTAGGGCCAACAGGTGTAGGTAAAACAGAATTGGCCAAAGAACTGGCGCGTTTCATGTTTGAAAGTGAGGATTCGCTGATACAAATCGATATGAGCGAGTATATGGAGAAATTCGCAGTTTCCCGTCTGGTGGGAGCGCCTCCGGGCTATGTGGGCTATGAAGAAGGCGGACAGCTAACGGAAAAAGTACGTAGAAAACCTTATGCGGTAATCCTGTTAGATGAAATTGAAAAGGCTCACCCAGATGTATTCAACTTGTTATTACAGGTGTTGGATGAAGGTCAGTTGACGGATAGTTTGGGTAGGAGAGTAGATTTCAGGAATACCATAGTGATCATGACTTCGAATATTGGTGCACGCCAGCTGAAGGATTTTGGTCAAGGTGTTGGCTTTACAACAAATGCCAAAGCTACGCAGGCCGAAACACATTCACGCAGTGTTATTGAGAATGCGTTGAAACGCGCTTTCGCACCTGAATTCTTAAACCGGGTTGACGATGTAATTGTATTCAACTCTTTAGGAAAAGAAGAAATTTTCAAAATTATTGATATTGAGTTGAAGTCCTTATTTGATCGGATCTTGGCATTGGGTTATACGGTTAACTTAACCCTTGGCGCTAAAGAATTTATTGCCGATAAAGGTTTTGACAGTAATTTTGGTGCCCGCCCGTTAAAACGAGCTATCCAAAAGTACTTGGAAGATCCTATCGCGGAGGAGATTCTTAAAGGTGACTTAGCTGATGGTGCTACTTTGGCGATCGACTACAATAAAGAAAAAGAAGAAATTGTAGTAAACGGGTCAAACAAAACGGCAAATAAAAAGTCTTCGAAACCAACAGATATCGAGAAGGAGCATGAAGATGAAAAAGATGAAAGTGAAAAGAAGGAAGGATAATTTAATTAGCCAATTTTTAGTTAGCTAGTGAGCTAATGCGAGGGCTGAAACAATTTTCAGACTTAATAAAGAGAAGGCGTTGCTATTAAAGCAGCGCCTTTTTTTTGTTTTAGCGTTATAGTGATTCTTGGTTCACCAACTCTTTATCCGAACCAATCGTTTCTGTTTTATCCCCTTATTTTAGGCTGTCGATGGATTTTCGTAAGATATCCACCGCTTTTTCCAATTCCTCTTCGTGGAGTGACGCAAACCCGAACCGGAAGGCATTATATGGCACGCTCTTTTCTCCAGAATATAAGCTTCCCGTTATCCTTAAGCCCATAGAAGCCGCTTTTTTAATAACCTTTTCCAAAGAAAAATCTTCAGGAAATTGCAGCCACAGTGCCATTCCGCCATTTGGCCTCTGAAATTCAATCACACTGCCTAATTGTGTATGTATTAAATCTGCCAAAAAATGGCATCGTTGCCTGTATAATTTATTAGCTTTCTGGATCAATCTCGTTAGATCTCCGTTCCTGATCAGTCCGGTAACGACATCTTCCATGAAAACATCGCCCCTGAGGTCGATGAGCGCTCTCCACTTGGCTGCGGCTTGCACGAATTTTTTCGCAGCAACCATATAACCTAGCCGAAAAGGCGTTCCGAGCACTTTGGTTAATGATCCGATGTAAATGATGTTGCCTTCATGATTGCCACTAGCTAAGGGTAAATAGGGATCATACTGAAATTGGAAATCATAATCGTAATCATCTTCAATGACTGCCAACTTATAGTCCCTGATTAACTGAAGCAAATGATTGCGCCTTTCCATATTCATGGTTACCGTAGTAGGATGGTGATGATGTGGAATAACATAAAGCAATTTAATCGTATGCTTTCGAAGCACCTCTTCTACTATATCGGTACGCATACCTTGGTTATCAACAGGAATACGGATCAGTTCTGCTCCAAGCCTCTCAAAAACCAAGTCTGCAAAGAAATAACTGGGTTCGCCGACAATTATTTTATCTCCCGGTTGAATAATCATTGATGCTGCAACATAGATTGCCATCTGTGCTCCTCTTGTAGTAAGCAGATTCTCCATCCGGATATCGATTCCTCTTGTCTGATTCAGAAAAGCACAGAGGGCGCTTCTAAAATCTGCCGATCCTTCTAATTGCCAACCTGAATTCCTTTTTAAAGCGGAGTAGTCCAACACCTTTCTGTATTCTCTGAGCATAGCTTCTACCGGAAGTAGTGCCATGTCAGGAAAACCATCGTCAACAACAATGTCTGTTTTTTGGGCGGAAAAAGTAGTGTGACTAAAACTGTCTAGTGCCTTATACGGAAATCCCGGATCGGATTCATAGGATGCCAGCCGATTGGTATGATAAGACTTTGGTCTCACCACCGGTAAGCGCGGAGATACGATAAAACCCCTGCGGGGCAAACTGTCAATCCAGTCTTCAGAAACCAGTGCATTGTAGGCGGCCATAACCGTTTTTCGATGGATTTCCAAATCAAATGCCAGCGCACGGGTACTGGGCAGCTCTGTGCCTGGTAGGAGCTTTCCTTCCTGGATCAGGCCAATAAACTGCATGGCAAGCTGTCTAAAGACGGCCACTTGGCTGTTTTTATCAACAATAAGTAGGTTTTTATAAGGAAGCATAATAAGAGTGTAAAAGACAGCAGGAAACGAATATAGCTATCGTGTGGGGTAAATCAAAATACAAATACTGCAATATCATATTGATTTCTGTGCTGCATTTGTAAAGAAGGTGGTAGGCTTTGGGGATAATAGGCTTACCGTTATTGTCATGTAAATCTCAAAATAGACTGGACTACTTGGGTATTGTTTTCTGGTACATCATATATGTTTTTATGTGGGATATCTTTGTTCCAATCAACACAAATATAGTATGAAGACAATTTATCCAATTACGCAATTGCTTTTCCGATGTTCTATAGGAGTCGGTTTTTTATTGCCGGTGCTAGACCGTATCGGGTTCTTCGGTGCGCCCGGTGAAGCTAACGTGGCATGGGGAGATTGGGCAACTTCGTAGCTTATACACATACCTTAATGCCTTATGCTAACGTAAGTATAGCTGCATTTTTCGGTTTTGTGGCCACCGTTGGAGAGGCGCTATGCGGTATACTGCTTCTGGTCGGTTATAAAATTAGGTATGCTGCCTTTGGAAGTTTTTGCCTGACATTGATTTTTGCCCTGAGCATGCTATTTTTCCTCCACTACCGGGCACCATTTAATTATTCGGTATTTGTTGTAAGTTTTTCCAGTTTAATGCTGGCCTCTTTCCCGAATTTTCCTTGGAGCATAGATGCTTATTTAGCTGGTAGGCGGTCGACTGAATTAATATGAACAAGCCCCATCTGGTTGATGGAATAAAATTTATGCTGATGAAGTCTGCATAAGTATGACACTTTCTTGTCTTAGCAACAGGCTTTTCCGTAAGAAAAAGGAGAATGTCAGGCCAGAGAATAAAAACAAGACTTCACATACGCAAGAAAATCAATTAAACATCAATAATTAATTTTTATTAACATTTAAATATAATCACATGGCAAACAGATTAAATCTTAAAGAACTTATTCCGGATTCCTATCAAATTCTAATACAGCTATCGCAGTTTGTAGCAAATACTGGAATCGATAAATTACAACAAGAGCTTATCAAAATCAGGGCATCGCAGATCAATGGTTGCGCCTATTGTATGCATATGCATAGCAAAGATGCGTTGAAATATGGTGAGGACCCTAAAAGGTTATATGTGCTAAGCGCTTGGCGGGAGGCCAAGAACTGGTTCAGTAAAGAGGATCAGGTTATTTTGGCACTAACAGAGGAGATCACCTTAATCGCTAACCATGGCCTAAGCGATCAAACCC
>Ga0182736_1001721_pt1 | contig 19571 bp, 19 predicted proteins | sample eDN5th30CKraftBY_FD_128882 | JGI IMG/M metagenome (GOLD analysis project Ga0182736, IMG submission 128882) | Enriched backyard soil microbial communities from Emeryville, California, USA - eDNA 5th pass 30_C Kraft BY (version 2) (version 2) | ecosystem: Environmental > Terrestrial > Soil >... | reverse complement strand
GGCAAGGTGCCTGCCTTGGTTTTTACGGTGATGCGTAGATCCAGCGCCGCCCGCGCGGCGCATCGCGAGCAAGCTCGCTCCTACATTTGTTTCGGGCCAATTATTCCTGGGGCAGACGCGCACGTCCCCTTGGCGCTCACCTCGATATCGTGGGGACAAACAGGGCGGTCGCGCGCGCAGGCACAGGCGATACTGGCCCGAAACAAATGTAGGAGCGAGCTTGCTCGCGATGCGCCGCGCGGGCGGCGCTGGCTCTCTGAGGCGCCACAAATGCCACAAATGCCACGACTTGCCAACGGCGTTCTATGCTCAAGAAACCGCGCATAGGGAGCCCCGCGTCATGTTCGATTTCCATCGCAAGTCTGATTTGGCAGAAATCCAGCGCAGCCGCCAGGCGCTGGCCGATGCGCAAGCCAAACTGGCTGCTATCAGCCGTTCCATGGCGATGATCGAGTTCGCCCCTGACGGTACTATTCTCGACGCTAACGAGCGCTTCTGCCAGGCCATGGGCTACAGCGCCGAGGAGCTGCGAGGTAAGCACCACCGGCTGTTCTGTGAGCCGGACTATGCAAAAAGCGCCGAATACCAGCAACTGTGGCGCGAGTTGGGGCAGGGCAAGGCAATCAGCGGTACGTTCGAGCGCATCGACAAGGCGGGGCGCGAAGTCTGGCTGGAAGCCAGCTACATGCCAGTGCTGGACGAGCAACGGCAAGTCACCAGCGTAATCAAGGTGGCATCTGACATCACCCAGCGGGTGGTGCTGGAGCACGAGAGCGAAAGCCTGCTAAAGGCCATCAGCCGCTCCATGGCGGTGATCGAGTTCACCCCACAAGGCCGGGTGATCAAGGCCAACCAGAATTTTCTCGACACCATGGGCTACCGCCTCGATGATGTGGTTGGCCGCCACCACGGGCTGTTCTGCCTGGCGCATGAACGCGAATCGGCCCAGTACCGCGAGTTCTGGGCTTCTCTGAACCGTGGCGAGTACCATTCACATCGCTTCGAACGCGTCAACAAGCAAGGCCAGACCGTCTTCCTGGAGGCCTCCTACAACCCGATCTTCGACAGCAAGGGCCGCCTGTGCAAAGTGGTCAAGTTTGCCAGCGACATCACCCAGCAGGTCTGCACCCAGCAAAGCGCCGCCCATGCCGCTCATGCCAGTTCGGTGCAGACCGATGCCTGCGCGCGCAAAGGTACCGAGGTGGTGCAACAGGCGGTGCAGGTAATCGAGCAGATTTCCCAGGAGCTTAACGACGCAGCGCGCAGCATCGATGCGGTGAACAAGCAGTCGGATGTGATCGGGCAGATTGTGCTGACCATCCGTGGCATTGCCGACCAGACCAACCTGTTGGCCCTTAACGCAGCCATCGAGGCTGCACGTGCCGGCGAGCACGGGCGCGGCTTTGCCGTGGTGGCCGATGAGGTGCGCAACCTGGCCGCGCGAACCAGCAAGGCCACCCTGGAAATTGTCGATGTGGTGCGGCAGAACCACGACCTGTCGCTATTGGCAGTGGCCAGCATGCAATCGAGCCTCAACCGCACCGGTCACGGCGTGGCGTTGGCCAATGAGGCGGGCACGGTGATCATGGAAATCCAGCAAGGCTCACGGCACGTCGTGGATGCCATCAGCCAGATCAGCTCGACGCTGCAATTGCACTGAGCGCCTCGCGCATCTCGTCAAGCAGTGCCTGCAGGCTGACTTGCAGTTGCGCGCGTTGTTCGGCGGTCGGCAGCCCTAGTGCGTGTGCGTGTTCGATAGCTTCACAGTCTTTGACCACGGTGCGCACCCTGATCATTTTGGCGCCACCCTTGATGCGGTGGGCCAAGGCACGCACTGCGTCATCAGGGGCGTCTGTTGCCAAGGCGCGCAGGGCGGCCAGGTCTTCACCGACACTGATCGACAATTGCTCCAGCAAATGCCGCGTCAACTGTTCGTCGTCCTGGGTCAGGTGGCGCAATTCGGCCAGGTCGAACCCACTATGGCAGGGGGCCGGCGACGGCTGCTGAGGGTGCACCAGGGGCAGATGGGTCTTGAGTGTGCGCAAGCCAATCGGCTTGAACAGGCATTCGTCCATGCCGCTGGCCAGGCAGCGAGTACGCTCCTCGGCCTGGGCGTTGGCGGTTACCCCAAGAATACGGCCTGCCGGCAGGCCGCGCTCGACCTCCAGGCTGCGAATGCGCCGGGTGAGTTCATGCCCGTCCATGACCGGCATGCTGCAATCGGTAATCACCAGGTCGAAACTCGCGTCCTGCCAGCGTGCGAGGGCGATTTCGCCATTTTCCGCCAGTGTCACGTGGTGCCCCAGGGTTTGCAGTTGCCGTTCCAGCAATAGCAGGTTGGCCGGGTAGTCGTCGACCACCAGGATATTGAGCGGGCCGCTGCTGCTTTCAGGCGCCGTGAGTTGCTCTTGCGCTTGTGCCGGTGCTGCGCAGACGGGCAACTGCAGGTTGACTTGCACCCGGGTGCCAACGCCCTCGACGCTCTGAAGGCTCAAGGAGCCGCCCATCAGTTCGGCCAGGGTACGGCTGATGACCAACCCCAAGCCAGCCCCTTGACGTGCCCTGGGCCCATCGACCTGAACGAAGGCATTGAACAGCCTGGCCTGGTCGGCGGGACGGATGCCGATGCCGGTGTCGCGCACATTCAGCTCGATTGCCAGATTGCCGTGGCCGGCAACTTTGGGTAGCAGCAGACATGCCTGGACTTCACCACGGTCGGTGAACTTGATGGCGTTGCTGATCAGGTTGGACAGAATTTGTTTGAGTCGCAGTGGGTCAGCCAGCACCCATACCGGTTCTGCCGGCAGCTCGCCCTGCAGATGCAACCCTTTGGCCCGGGCATTGCCTTCGAACACCCGCAGCGTGGCGCGCACCAGCTCGACCAGATTGGTAGGCACCGGCTGCAGGCTGATGTGCCCGGATTCGATGCGAGAAATATCGAGAATATCGCCAATCAGCTCAAGCAGGCCAATGGCCGAATCATGGGCGGTCTGCAAGGTCTGGGAGTCGCTGCGGCCGCTGCGGCTATCTTCCAGGGCCAGTTCCAGCAGACCGATCACGGCATTCATCGGGGTACGGATTTCATGGCTCATGGTGGCCAGGAAGGTGCTTTTGGTCTGGCTGGCCTGTTCAGCGTCGTCCTTGGCCTGGCGTAACTGCTCCAGCAGCCCGCGGCTCAGCGCAAGCTGTGCCTGCAGCGCGTGCTGTGCCTCGGTTCGCTGGTTGATCAGCTTGCGCAGGTAGCTGTTCCAGAACACCACCCCGGCCAGCAGCAGGGCCGACAGTACGAGCACCTGCAAGGCCAGGGTGCGGTAGTCGCGCCATGGGCTGTCGCTCACCAGTGTGCTGGTACGCCAGCGGTTGATCAGTTGGTCGAGTTCTTCAGGCGGAATGCTTAGCAGCGCCTTGTCGAGAATGGCCTGCAACTGGGGCTGGTCGGCGGCTACGGCAAAAGCGGCAATGGCCGGGGCATCGTCGAGCACGCCGGCGATGCGCAAACGTTCCTTGAACACATGGCTGATGTAATAGGTAGCATTGATATGGCTGCTCAGGGCCACGTCGGCAACACCGTTGGCCACGGCCTCCATCTGGGCGAGGGGGTTGTCAACTTCGACCAGCTCGGCCTGTGGGTATCGCTGTTGCAAAACGGCCTCCTGGGGGGAACCGCGCACCAAGGCGATGCGCTTGCCATCCAGGTTCTTGGCCTGTGCAGATGATTCGCCGTCGTCACGGGTGACGAGCACGCGCGGGCTGACCAGGTAGGGGCGGGTGTAGCGCAGTTGCTTCAAGCGGTCGGCGCCATAGCCCAGCGCGCCGATCATCTGTGCCTCGCCGTGGACCAGGCGGTCGATCATGACCTGCGATGAAGCACTCTCGACCGGTTTGAACTGCAGCCCCGTGCGCAATGAGATCTGCTTGAGCAGGTCCAGGGTGATACCGCTAGGGCGGTGCTGAGCATCATTGAACGTCAAAGGTGCCAGCGAGGTATTGACCAGTACGCTGATCGTGGGGTGGGCGGTGATCCAGGATTCTTCTTCTTCGCTCAAGGCAGTGAGGTGGCGCTGCAGCAGCAGGCTGGTGTTACCACTGCTCCAACGGCGCAGAATGTTCAAACGTTCACTTTCGCTTATACGTGACAGCGCCTTGTCCACCAGCCGATGCAAGCGCGGGTTGTCGCTGGCGATGGCGAAGGCAAAAGCTTCTGGGGCCAGTTGGGAGAAATGGTCGATTTTCAACGTGCCCTGAAAACTTTTGCCGATCATGTAGTCGGTGCTGATGGCATCGCCCAGATAGGCGTCTGCCTCGCCCAGCACGACGGCAGCGAGCCCGGCCAGGGTCGAGCGGTACAGGCTCAGTTGCGCCTTGGGGTACTGGGCGCGAACGCTGGCGGCCGGCAGGTAATGATCGACCATCGCCAGGCGCAGGCCGGCAAGGTTGGGCGTGCTTTTCAAGCTGCGCCCCTCGAGGGTGACGATCACTGGCAGGTCGTCGGCATAGGGGGTGCTCAGGCTAAGTTGGGCGTCCGCCGCTTCGAAAGCGTTGGAGCTACCCAGCAAGTCGATACGGCCATCACGCAGGGCAGTGATGGCCTCGTGACGGCTGTCAAAACGGCGTACTTCAATGGGTATGTCAAGCTGTTCGCCGATGATGCCGGCGTAGTCTGCACTCAACCCCTCATAGTCATGCTGACTCACGTTGATTTCGAACGGGGGGTAGTCGGGGCGCGCACTGCCCAGTACCAGGCGTTGGTGTTGTTTCAGCCAGTTGCGGTCCTCGCCGGATAACGCCAGCGGGGCAGCGGCACTGATTGAGCGTGCCAGCAGATGGCGTGGTTCGCTGCTGGCCTGCAGCACCATGGAGTTGGCCAGACCTAGAGCCAGAAGGACGCTCGCCAGCAGCTGTTTCATGGCAGCCGAGCGCTCAATAGACGTTGTTGCGCTTGGCCAGGTCGACCATTTCCACCAGCGACTCGGTCTTGAGCTTTTCCATGATACGGCCCCGATAGGTGCTGATTGTCTTCGCGCTGAGGTTCATGCAAGTGCCGATGTTCTTGTTGTTCTCGCCGCGCGCGAGGCGCCGCAGCACTTCCATTTCCCGGTTGGAGAGACTGGCCAGGCGCACTGGCTCGCTCTCCAGCGAGTTGCTGTTGACCGACATCTGCGGAAAGGTCGAATAACCCTTGGTCAGGGCCTTGAGGGCGAACAGCAGAGCCTCGTGGTCCTCTTCCTTGGTGACGAAGGCGCCTATCCCGGCATCCAGGCAGCGGCGTACATACAGGTCAGTGGCCTGGCCGGTCAGCACCATGATCTTCGGTACCGGCTCCAGGCTCTGCAATCGCTTGATGACTTCCATACCGTCCAGGCCAGGCAGGCCGATGTCGAGGATGACCACGTCCGGGCGCAGTTCGCGGGCTACCTGAGCCACTTCACTGCCATTGCCGACCTCGCCGACGACATGGAAGCGCTCGCGCTCGAGCAGTAGGCGCAAGGACAGCCGGACAATAGGGTGGTCGTCGACGATCAGCACGGTTGTCATGAGGAAAACTCCTGTAGGGATGTGGTCCGCTTCCTGGAACACTCAGGAATACGTCTGCAAGTGGGGTTATCGGAAGCGCTGCACGATACGACCATTCCCGAAGTTTGGTAATGCCGAGTATAGAAGTGTTGAAATCCTCAGTGCTTATTGTTGAAAAATCCTACAAGAAACAGGAAAGACATCACCCTGAAACAGCGGTGATGCCGATTCTTTGCAGTTGCTCAGGCGCAGGCTGCGTGCGGTTTGTGTATACGCAGTGTGGAGGCAGGGTTGTTGGCCAATGCCTGCCCGACCCGCGTCGGGCGGGCTACCAACTGCCCGGTACAATTCGGGCAGCGGCCTTGGAAGCGGGTTTCGGCACAGGCACGGCAGAACGTGCATTCGAAGGAGCAGATCAGAGCGTCGGGGCTGTCACCCGGCAGGTCGGCATCACAACACTCGCAGTTGGGGCGTAACTCCAGCATGGGCATGACTCCTGTTCGCAGGCGTAAACCCGGAGTCTGCTACGCCCGAGGCAAGGCTGGCAATGTTCAGTCGCCAGGGCGGTACAGGTGGGCATGCCCGGCACGGTACAAGGTCGATTCGGCGAACGGCGTATCCCCCAGTACATGACCTACCAGGATCAGCGCCGTGCGCCGGAAATCCTTGGCCGCTACGCGTTCGACAATGTCACCGAGGTTGCCGCGCACCCAATCCTGGTCTGGCCAGGTGGCCCGATGCACCACCGCAACCGGGCAGTGCGCGCCATAGTGCGGCACCAACTCATCGACAATGCGCGACAGGTGCTTGACCCCCAGATGAATTGCCAGGGTGCTGCCATGGCGCGCCAGGTCGCCCAATTGCTCACCAGGTGGCATGGGCGAACTGTCGCCATAACGGGTAAGGATCACCGTCTGCGCCACTTCAGGCAAGGTCAGCTCGCAGCCGAGCAGGGCGGCGCTCGCTGCCGTGGCGGTAACGCCGGGGATGACCTGGTAATCGATGCCTAGCGCCTGCAGGTGGCGGATCTGCTCACCGATGGCGCCGTACAGGCTGGGGTCGCCGCTATGCACCCGGGCCACATCCTGACCTTGTTCGTGCGCGCTGCGCATGGCAGCGATGATCTGTTCCAGATGCAGTTCGGCGCTGTTGATCACGGTTTCGGCCTGGTGGCCTTCGAGCACGGCGGCGGGCACCAGTGAACCGGCATAAATGATCACTGGGCACTGACGAATCAGCCGTTGGCCCTTGACCGTGATCAGCTCCGGGTCGCCGGGGCCGGCACCGATAAAGTAGATGGTCATGCTAAGTCCTGGCAAGAAAGAGGGTACGAAACGTTCAGCAGGCCAGGGCGAGCGTCGCCGGGCCCAGTACCTGGCGCGTCAGTAGCAGGCTGGCTGTACCCTGCCGCTGGCTGGCCAGGGCCAGTGCCGCGCTCTCGGCTACGCCCCAGCAGCCGCTGTGCCGGTAGGCAGCGGCGGACCGGTGGCTGAGCAGTGGTTCATAGGGTTGCAGTTGCGCGACATGGTACAGCACCAAAGGCAAACCTAGGTGCTCTGCCAGTTGCAACAACCCGGGCTCGTCGGCCTTCAGGCTGATGCTTGCGATGCCGCGCAGGTCAGCCAACGCCAGGCCCTGGTCGTCCAGAGCCTGGTGCAGCAAGCGATGCAAGGTGTCCGCCGGGCAACCCTGGCGGCAGCCAAAACCGGCGTAGAAGGCAGGCATCAAGCCTGGCTGGAACGGCGGAACAGCCAGGCGCTGAGCAGGCCCAAGGCCAGCCAGAAGGCGGCGTTGGTCAGCCAGGAGGCGACTTTGAACTGGGTTTCCAATGCTTCGGGGGCCAGGCTTTCGTGCACCTCCGGTTGCGGCGCACCGATGACATGAGGCATGACCAGCAGCACGGCGCCCAGCGCCTTCAGCAGCCAGTGGCGGGCAAACACCAGCAAGGCCAGGCCCAGGGCTGTGGCACTGGCTGTACCGACCCACCAGGTCTGGCGTTGCCCCAGGTCGGCGGCCGCAGTACCTGGCAGTTCTGGTGGCAAGCCCAGGGTTGGGGCCAGGCAGAACACGGCGAAGCCAGCCAACCCCCACAATGCGCCAGTGGCGGCGCGTTTGGGCTCGCGAAGGCTGTACAGGGCGGCGAGGATCAGGGCGAAGCCGACCGCGACCACCAGGTTGCCGCCTGTGGTGGACAGCACGCGCTGCCAGCCGTCTTCCGGCGACCAGGCTTCGGCGCTGTGTTCATGAGCGGCCACTTCGCTACCGTGTTCGTGGTGTGCGGCCGGGGCCGAGGACTCGTAGGTTTCCGCCTCCAGAATCAGCGGAGCAACCCAGAAGCTTTGCAGCAAGGTCAGCAACAGGGCTGCAAGGAGCCCGCTGAAGCCCGCAGTACGGGCAATGCGCGTGATCATCAGGCGTACTCAGTGGCAGGGGAAGGCGGCGCTGTGGCGGGTGTCGTGGGCGGCGTTGTGCACGGCCTCGATGTGCGAGAACCCGGCAAAGTAGACCAGGCACAGACCCAGCAAGCTGGCACCGACGGCGATGGTTACACGCCGGCTGAGGGTAACGGGGGTAGCAAGGCTGTGTTGTTTGGCGCTGGTGACGGGCATGACGCGATCCTCTGCTTTTTTGTGGGCAACGGGCGAGCGCGGCAGCCCCGGACGTGGTCGCCCAAGGGAATGCAACAGCGCCCGCCCACCGCGGGGTGTTCATGAACGTCAGGCCGGTCTCCGGGCTTGCGAGGAAGAGCTGGGCTCCTGGAACGCGTCACCTTCCCATGCCGTACTACAAGGCACAGTGGTACAGACGCTTCACTCGCTTACCGTTGCGGGGGCAGCACCGGCATTGTCCGGCCCTGCAGAAGGGCCTGGGACGCACCGGTTTCCCGTTTCACCCCGTGAGGGGCACCTGAACGCGAGGCATAAGGAGAGCATGGGGCGGGCTTGGCGTCAATGTCATACACAGCGCGAGGCTGTCGAACAGCAGGTACTACAGGCTCAGGCCCGCAGGCAGAAGTGCAGGAACCGGGCGTTCACCCGCGGGCGAATGCCGCCAGCTTGTCGCCATCCAGCCGGTAACGCACCCACTCATCCTGCGCCTCGGCCCCCAGTTTCTGGTAGAAGCCGATCGCTGGCTCGTTCCAGTCCAGCACGCTCCATTCCAGGCGCCCGCAGTTGTTCGCCACCGCTTCGCGGGCAATGTGCTGCAACAACTGCCGGCCAGCGCCATCGCCGCGTTGTTCGGGGGTTACGTACAGGTCTTCCAGATAGATGCCATTGCGCCCGAGCCAGGTCGAGTAGCTGTAGAAGTACACGGCAAAGCCGATTGCACGGCCATCACGCTCGCACATCAGGGCGTGCACAGTGCTGCCTTCGTCGAACAGGCTGTGCTCGATGTCGGCAAGGGTGGCGACTACCTCGTGGCGAGCGCGTTCGTATTCGGCCAGTTCGGTGATGAAGGTGAGGATCTGCTCGGCATCGGTATGCACGGCAGGGCGAATGGTGAGGCTCATGGTGACGGCTTCCTTGGTCCGGATTGGCGATACAGTGATGTGTATCTACGTAATTTAATCAAACTGTACCAGTCGCTGGGAAAGGCGACTCCGGTAGTGTGACAGCACCTATAAAGAAAGTGGAATGCCCGCCATGCTTGCCTCTGCCGACCTGCTGACCGCCTTCGTGCTGTTTGCCTTCGTGTCTTCCATCACGCCAGGCCCCAACAACACCATGTTGCTGGCCTCGGGGGTAAACTTCGGCGTGCGCCGCTCGGTCCCTCACGCCTTGGGTATCAGCTTTGGTTTCATGGTGATGGTACTGGCCGTCGGCCTGGGGCTGGGCGAGGTGTTCAAGGCCTGGCCGCCACTGTACACAGTGCTGCGCTACACTGGCGCCGCCTATCTGCTGTACCTGGCCTGGAAGATCGCCACTTCCGGGCCGGTCGGCACGGCCTCGTCCAGTGCCCGCAAACCGCTGGGCTTCTGGGGAGCAGCGGCGTTCCAGTGGGTCAACCCGAAGGCCTGGGTGATGGCGGTGGGGGCGATTACCACCTACACACCCGCGCAAGGCTATGTAACCAACGTGATCGTCATTGCGGCCTTGTTCGCTTTGGTCAACCTGCCGAGCGTGGGGGTATGGGTGATGTTCGGCAGCGCCCTGCGCAACCTGTTGCAGCATTCGCGCTGGCTGATGCTGTTCAATGTCGTGATGGCCCTGTTGCTGGTGATTTCACTGTACCCGCTGCTGTTTGTAGAATCAGCGTTTTCCTGACCCCGAGAGTACAGTAAGCCCATGCAGTTGATTCCCTGGTCCCACGAATGCGCCGAAGGTTTCACCCTGCGTGGCTGGCGAACCCCGGCCAGTGGCAAACCGCTGCTGCATTTCCTGCATGGCAACGGCTTCTGTTGCCTGACCTATCAACCGCTGCTGATGCGCCTGGGCGAGCATTTCGACCTGTGGCTTTGCGACGTTCAAGGCCATGGCGACAGTGACCATGGCGGGGTGTTTCGCGGCTGGAACCGCTCCGCTGCCTTGGCGGTGGAGGCCTTTCAGGGCGGGCGTGGCGAATATGGCGACGTACAGCGGTTTGCCGTAGGTCACAGCTTCGGTGGCGTGCTCACAGGGCTGATCCTGGGCAGTGAGCCGCAACTGTTCGCACGTGCCGTGCTGCTCGACCCGGTACTGTTCAGCCGACGCATGATCGGCGTGATGGGGGCGGCAGCCCTGGTCGGCCTGCATCAGCGCCACGGCCTGGCCCGCAAGGCTGCCAGCCGCCGCAGCCACTGGCCCGATCGCGAGTCGGCGTTGGCTTCGCTGGAAGGGCGCGGCATCTTCAAAGGCTGGACACATGCGGCACTGCAGGCCTATGTCGAGCATGCCATCGGGGATTGTGGCGAGGCTGTGGTGCTCAAGTGCCGGCCCAGCCGTGAAGTGGAAATCTTCAGCTCGTTCCCTAAACGCTTGTGGGCCAGTCTGGCTGCAATCAGGACGCCGACACGGGTGTTGTATGGCGAAGACACCTATCCCTTTGTGCCACATTCGGTGAATCGCCTGGCGCTGCTAAACCGCAATGTGACCGCACGGCAAGTTCCCGGTGGGCACTGTTTCATGCAGGAAGACCCGGCCATGGCGGCCGAGCAGGTGCTCGGTTTCTTGCAGGTTTGACTGTTCTGCAGGTGGGACGAAGCATGCCATTTTAGTCAGCTACCGCTTGATTGGCATCATTGATAAGGTTATCTCAACCAAGAGAGGAGCCTTCTCATGAAAAAGATTCTGGGTATTCACCGCAGCCCTCACGCCCATTGGGTGGGTGATGGTTTTCCGGTGCGCAGCCTGTTCACCTACGACAACCTGGCCAGCCGGATAAGCCCGTTCCTGCTGCTGGACTACGCCGGTCCGCATGATTTCGCCCCGACCCAGGCCCGACGCGGTGTAGGCCAGCATCCGCATCGCGGCTTCGAGACGGTGACCATCGTCTACCAGGGTGAACTGGAGCACCGTGACTCTACCGGTGCTGGCGGCTTGATCGGCCCTGGTGACGTGCAGTGGATGACGGCTGCCAACGGCATCATCCATGAAGAGTTTCATTCTCCTGGCTTTGCCCGCAGTGGTGGCACATTGGAAATGGTTCAGTTATGGGTGAACCTGCCGGCGCGGGACAAGCGCGCAGCGGCCGGCTACCAGACGCTGCTGGCCGGCGAAATTCCGGTGGTAGCGATGGACGGTGATGCCGGGAGCTTGCGGGTGATTGCTGGTGACTACCATGGGCACCAGGGGCCGGCGCGGACCTTCACGGCGATGGATGTGTGGGATTTGCGGCTCAACGCCGGCGCGACCCTGCAGTTGCCGGTTGCTGCCGGTCGCAATGCGGCGCTGGTGGTGTTGCGTGGTAACGTTCGAATCAATAGCGAGCGCGAAGCAGGCCCGTCCAGCCTGGTGCTGCTCGACCGGGAGGGTGTAGACGTAGCCGTCGAGGCGCTGGACGGCGCCAGTGTGCTGCTGCTCAGCGGTGAGCCAATCGATGAGCCGATTGTCGGCTACGGCCCGTTCGTGATGAACAGTCAGGCGGAGATTGCCGAGTCGTTCGATGATTTCCATGCCGGGCGGTTTGGGCAGATGCAGGATGAGAGGGGAGGTGCCGCGCACTGATCCTGTTGATTGGGTGGCCTGCCCCGGGCCTTTCGCTGGCAGGCAATCTCCCCAGCGACCCGGCTGGATCCTGGCCAATGCGTTGTCGTCCGAGACCACTCGTCGTCAAGTCTGCTATTGCATTCGAACATACGGCGCACGCGGAGAATCTTCCACTAAGGTGCTAAAGGATTCCTCGCAAGCTCATTGCCCGGGCGCATGGAAAGCTGGCCGAGCATGTGCAATATCAATTGGCGCCCCGCCCGACAAAGGCGTACTCCCAAACAACAGGCCATCCCGCAGAGAGGGTCGTACCATGTCGTTGATAGGCGTTTCGATACTAGAAATGCGGCAAATGATCGAGCAGGCCTGCTTGCCAGATCGCTGTGAAGTCAGCTGCCCGGACGGCGCCAACCTGACCATCCGCCTGGGCCAGGGCCAGGATCTCGATCAAGGCGTGACCCTCAGTGGGGTCGCCCTGCAAGATCTCAACAGTTGCCGTGATCTGGTCAACCTGGTGGAGCAGCTGCATGCGCTGCGTGACAGCCACCCGGCGTCACTCAAGGCCATTGCCTGAGCGCACCTGTCGTGCCCGGGTCAGCTCAGGCTGGCCCGGGCACTTGCATTCTGGCTGCTGAATAGAGCGCGCAGGTATCAGCCCTGGCAGCCATCAGCGCCGCACCGGCTGCCGCTGTTCGGCTTATTGCAGTTCCAGCAGCAGGTTCAGGCCACCGTCTCCGCACTTACCCTTGTCACGGACCACGCCATGGTAACTCCGTCCATCCCAGACGAAGGCCACACTGTGAGCGCGGTCGATCTTGTCGGGCAATGGGGGGCAAATGTGCAAGCGCAGCCCTGGGAGGCCTTGCAGGTTGAGGGTGGCCAGCTGGCATTGGCATTCCACACTTTGCGCCACGGGGCCGAACAGGGTGTCGCGTACGTAATCGAGCTGCAGCGAGGCATTGGGGGCGCGGCCAGGCATCTTCATCGGTACATGGCTCCGGTGCAACGGCTCGAAGAACCAGGCAGGTATGGCATGGCAGGCTCCAGACAAAAGTAGGCGGCTTATCATTCGAAGCTTGCCTGGCCAAGATGTTCAATGTGTTTCATGTGGGTTTATCTTGTTTTGCGCTGGGCGGCAGAGGACTGACCCTGTTCAGGCACCCGCCTTGCGCAAGGTCAGGTTGATCCGCCGTTCACCCAGGCGCGGATGGACACCGGGCTTGATCGGTAGCACGCCGTGGAAGCGCAAGCGGTCTTCGCCGCCCCAGACCAGCACATCGCCGTGGCTCAGTGCAATGCGCTGAGCCTTGTCGGCACGCTGCAGGCCGCCAAACAGGAACACGGCTGGCAAACCCAGCGACACCGACACGATCGGCTGGCCGAAATCCTGCTCGTCGCGGTCCTGGTGCAGGCTCAGGCGTGTGCCTGGCAGGTAATGGTTGACCAGGCAGGCATCCGGCACGAAACCGTCAAACCCGGCCATGGCTGCCGCGCGGGAGGCCAACGCGAGCAGAACCGGGGGCAGGGCGGGCCAGGGCTGGCCACTGAGTGGGTCGTTGGGGCTGTATCGGTAGCCGTGTTGATCACTCACCCAACCCAACGTACCGCAGTTGGTCAGCCCTACTGCCATGCGCAGGCCTCCTGGGGTGTACATGTGCCGGAACGGCGCGGCACGCAACACCGGACGCAGGGCATCGAGCAGCGCCTCGGTTTCGGCCAGGGCAAAGCCAGGCAGCAGCACGGTATGGCTGGCCAGGGGTTGCGGCTGGGGGCCGAACAGGTCGAGGTCGGACTGGATCATGCGGCTGCACATCTTCGATCGGTTTGCCATTGTACCTCGACAGATACAACCCAAGGGCTTGCACATGCTGACCGGATCGAAACATTGCAGAGGGCGGGACAACAGAAAAAGGAACCGCGGCACCAGGGAGAGGAGCACCGCGGTTCAAGGGGGAGCGGTTTACTGCTGGGTCACAGTGGCCAGGTTCGCGTTGCCCAGCTGGGTGATGGTGGCGGATTGGGCGACACCGCTCTGGTCGACGAACGCCATGTTGCCTTGGCCTCCCTGGGTCACGTAGGCGACGTTGATGTTGTCAGTCTGTTTGATGGTGGCTTCGTTGCCGCTTCCGTAAAGTTGGTTGGTGTAGCTCTGGTTGCTATAGCCGGACTGGTCGAGGGTGATGGTATTGCCGGTGCCCTGGCTGCTGCCGTAGGCATAGTTGTCGGTACCACGCTGGTCGGCGATCAGAATGTTGTCAGTGCCGTTCTGTTCGAAGTACAGCTCGTTGCTGACGTCATCCTGCTTGGTCGACATCTGGTTGCCTTTACCCGTCTGAGTCAGCGTGGCCAGCTGGTCAGCGCCCTTCTGGGTCAGATTGACGCCGTTGCCATTGCCGGTCTGGTTGATGGTGGCGTTCTGGTTGGTACCGAACTGGCCACCCATCTTGGCGCCTTTCCAGTTACTGGCGGTGATGCTGTTGCCATTGCCTTGGGTGTTGATGGTGAGGTTGAGGTTTTCACCATTCTGATAGGTGAAATGCAGGTTGTTGTTGCCGGTCTGGGTGATGGTGGTGTTTGAATTGTTGGTCTCGAACTGGTCCGACCAACTGGCGTTGGCGTTGCCTTGCTGCGACAGGCTGACCTTGTTGCTGACGCCGAAGCTCTGGTCGATATAGCCTTCGTTCAGCTGGCCGGTCTGGACCACGGAGGCCTGGCTACCCACCTGAGTGTCCTGCCACACTTCCACCGAGTTGCCGCCTCCGTACTGTCCAATGGCAATGGTGCCACCGGTGCCTTCACGCTGGTCGCCATAGGCCCAGTTGTCGTGGCCATCCTGGTAGATCTGGATATCGCCACCGACATGGTTCAGGTGCTCGGTGGTGGCGAAGTTGTCATGGCCAGTCTGGTTGACGGTGCTGCGATTGTTGCTGCCACCGAAGGTCTGCTCGATGAACGCCTCATTGCGCTGGCCGGATTGCCAGCTGGTGGCTTTGCTGCCTTCCTGGCTGTCCTGCCACACGGTGGATCTATTGCCGACGCCTTGCTGGGTTTGCAGCGACTCGTTGTTCAACCCTATCGACTGGCTGGCGAAGGCATCGTTGTAGCTGCCTGCGGCCTGCTGGGTGATCTGGCTGCCGTTCTCGAACAGTTGCTCAGCGTAGCCGGCGTTGTACTGGCCGGTGGCGCTCTGTTGAATATCGCTGGTGCTTTCGGCCTGCACGGCGAGGTGATTGTGGCCCTTGCCAGTCTGGGTCTGGGTGGCGGAGGCGAAGGATGCCTGGCTCTGAGAGACTTCGGCGATGTTTTCCTTGCCGTCCTGGGTCTGGGACGAGGTGCTGTCAGCAGCCATGGCCTGACCTGCGAGGGCCAGGACGATAGCGGCACTTAACGGAGCGAGCTTGTACATGTGGTGCCTCCAGGTCTATCGGTATTGGGTGATCTGAACATGCTGGCCATTGCCAGCCTGGGTCACGGAGCTGTTGAGCCCCGAGCCGGACTGCACGATGCTGGCGCTGTTGTCGTTGCCGATCTGCTCGATGGCGGCGCTGTTGCTGCTGCCGCTCTGGCGAATCGACGCGCTGTTGCCATTTCCCTGTTGGCTGATGATGGCCATCAGGTCACTGCCTTCCTGCAAGATGTACGCTTCCTGGGCACCGCCAGACTGGACGATACGGCCCAGCAGGGCCTGACCGTTCTGGTCGAGGGCGGCGCGGTTGCCTGACCCTTGTTGCTCGATCACCGCAGCCTGGCCGGCACCGGCCGGCAGCAGGCGGATGATCACTGGTTCACCGAGGTCGTTGCCGGGTGCGAGGTCGGCATTGTCCATCAGGTCCTCTGCCCAGCAGGCCTGGCCCACCAGGGCCAGGCAGAGCAACAGGGAGTACAGCCGTTTCATCGAAGCCTCCGGCTTTTACTGCACGATTACGTTGACGGTGCGTGTGGTGCCTTGGCTGGTGGTGATCGTCGCCGTCGGTGCCGCAGTCGGGATGATCGTGGTGCTATTGCTGACCACCAGGCGCCAGCGGCCGGTCAGCGCTACCGTGGCCGTACCCAAGGTCTGGACACCGGTAGTAGTGGTTACCTGCACGGTCACGGTATTGCCGGTAGTCACCGAGGAGGTGCCACTGATGTCCCAGTTGTAACGGTTGTTGGAGCGCGCCGTGACTGTGGCTGTCGTGACGGCGAAGGTTTCAGCGGCAGGCCGAGGCGACACGTTGACGGTGACCGTACCTGGGGTGGACAGCCCCCCCAGCGAGTCACGTGCCTGGTAGGTGAAGGTGGTGGTGAAGGCTGTGGTTACAGTGGCCGGTGGGGTATAGGTTACGGTCGTGCCGTCGGTGCTGACCGTGCCGCGGCCGGCGGCCGGCTGGGTGATGTTGGTCACGCTCAGCGGCACGTTGCCTTCTGGATCGGTGTCGTTGGCCAGCACGTTGATGGTCAATGGCACGCCCAGGGTGGCGACGGTCTCCGGGTTGGCAGTCGGTGCCTGGTTAGGCGCTACGTTGATGGTGACGGTGGCCGGTTCCGACTTCAGGCCCTTGGCATCCATCGCCCGGTAGCTGAAGGTGGCTACCAGCGGTTGTGTGGCCCCGCTCGGCGGCGTGTAGGTCACCGAGGTGGTGCCGTTCATCACGACGCCGCCAAGGCCGGTCCCGGGTTGGGTCAGGTCGCTGATGGTCAGCGGCACGTCGCCATCCGGGTCGCTGTCGTTCAGCAGCAGGTTGAGTGTGATCGGTACACCGACACTGGTGTTGCCGATGTCGGCCTGGGCCAGCGGTGGCTGGTTGGCGGCCTCGACCGGGGCGTTGCCAACCACGATCACCGGCTCCACATCACTACCGCCGCGGGCAGACTTGACCGTAACGGTGGCGGGCGGTTGCGCCAGGTCGTTGACCGTGATGCTTTGCAGCGTGCCCGATTTCGACATGCGGCCGTAGCCTTGGGCGAGCAGGTCGGGGACCGCTACTTCGTCGCTGGAGCTGGCCTCGATCAACAGGCGTTTGTTGGCCCAGTCATAGCGTGCGGTGCTGACTTTGACCACGTCGCTCAGCTTGCTCGAGAGCGCAGTCGGCTGGGTGCCGCCGACTGCGTTGCTGGCGGTGACAACCACCACCTCTGGCGGCGCCGACTGGTTGAACTGCTGGCTGAAGAACAAACCGTTGTTGTCCGAAGTCAGGGTGAACTGACAAGGCGAAGGCGGCGTGCCGATCAGTGCCAGGCCATTGCGCATACACAGGCTGGCCTCATTCGGGGCCTTGGCGAACACTTCCACGCGGGTGCCGCTGCCGTTGCGCGAGTACGTGGCGCGCTCCAGGGTGACCGGGGTTTGTGCCCGCTGGTCCAGCACCTTGCCAGACACTGTGAACGTGTTGGTCTGAATGGTGCCAGCGGGCCCTTCGATGCGCACGAAGTTGGTATTGAAGGGGCTACCGGTTACCGCTTCGGTGATATTGGGGTCGCCGATGTAGGTTTCGGTGGTACCAGTGTCAGGGTTGACCTCTGTATACGGCCCGCCAACCCCCTTCAGCCAAGGGCCGATCGCACCCTCCAGCGCCCCCTGGAAGTTGCCCGGAGCGCCAATGCCTATGTCCCGCGTGATGTTGATCGCGCGACGTCCTGCCGTGGTGACGTTGACCGTCTCCACCCCGTAAGGGTGCGTGATGGTGTAGGTGCCGGTGCGTGGGACCGAAGCGCGGATACGGATGCGCGCGAAACTCTGCTGATCACCGTCTACCGGGTTTTCAGCAGCGAAGGCTGCCTCAATACCGGCAACGTAGACCTCCAGCTCATAACCGCTGTTACCTGCTTGTGGTATCGAGGTTTCGGCCAGGAACCAGAACATCTCCGGTGGCCAGTTATCTGGAAATACCAGCGGCAGGGCATCGTCATAGACACCGGGCTCGGGCAACAAGGTGCACATGTAGGCCGGCGCCCCTGGCGCGCCTGGCGCACGGGTGCTGGTGGCACGTGACTGGCACAGCTCCAGGGATTGGTCGAGGCTGTCCTTGTACCACATCGGATAGCCACCTGTGGCGAAGGTGTAGGGCCCCGGGTCGACATCAGACAGCGCGGCGAATGCGGCGCTGGTAACGGTAAGAGAGAAACCGGCGGCCAACAGCGCACGGCGCGACCAAGTGTTCATGCTGCCTCCTTGAAGGCTGAGCCTTTGTCTGTTCATGGCACCAGCACCACGTCTTCGGTGTCGCTACCACCGTTGGCGCTGGTGACCTGCACCTTGGCTGGCGGAATGGGCGAGAGGGTCATGCTCAACGTCTTCACGGCGCCGGTACCGCCCAGGTTGCCGATCAACGTGCCGTTGCCGGTATGTGCGGTAAGTACTGGAGGTGTGGTTTCGTCACTGGTGCTGGCCACCAGGGTCAGCTCGCCAGTGGACAAGCGGTACTGGGCCTGCGTGATGGTGACCAGGTCGGTCAGTGGCAGGTCAGTAGTGGCCAGGCTGCTGGTTGGGACGGCCACGCTGTTGTCAGCGGACAGTGTGACGATGGTTCCGGCCGCCGGGTTGAGGGCTGACTGGCCGTACCAGGCGCCAGTGCCATCGGCTTCGGTAAGGTTCAGGTTGGGTGTTTGACTGGTCAGGGTGACAGTTGCCGGAGGTGGCGGGGCCATTACGAAGATGTCTTGCTGGGCGATCAGGTCGCCGTTCTCGGTATGGCGTGAGTAAGTGCTGCGTTGTGGCATCAGCGGGGTTGGCAGGGCCACTTCGGAAAGCTTGCCGGAGACAGCGAACAGCTCGGTGCGCAGGTCGATGCCACCAGGGCCTTCGATGCGTACGTAGTTGGTGTTGAATGGGCTGCCGGTGACCTGCTCTTCCAGGTTCGGGTCGCCGATGAAGCGCTCGTTGCCTTCGGTGTAGGGGCCGTTGACACTGCGCAGGAACGGCCCGACATCGCCCTTGAGTGCGCCGGTGAAGTCGCCTGCGCCGGCGATGCCGATGTCGCGGGTCATGTTGATCGCACGGCGTCCTGCAGCGGGTACATCGAACACTTCAACCCCGTAGGGGTGGGTGACCACGTAGGTGCCCGCGGTGGGTACGTCGACCCGGATACGGACCCGCGCGAAGCTGACCTGGTCACCCTCGACAGGCTCCTCGGCGGCGAATGCCGCTTCGATCGCGGTGCCGTAGCTGAGGTCGATGCCACGGGCGGCGTCGACGATTGCAGCGTCGGCAGTGAACCAGAACGCTTCGTCAGGGAAGTTGGTGGGGAAGACGATGGGTTGGGTATCGTCGAACACACCAGGCGTGGGCAGCAGCGTGCACATGTATGAAGGTGCGCCGGGCGCGCCGGCGACCCGGGAGCTGACCGCCTTGGTCAGGCACAGGTCGAGGGTACGACCGTGGCTGTCCTGGTACCAGGCGGGGAAGCCACCGTTGGCAGGAACGTAAGCGCCTGGGTCGACAGCGTTCAAGGCGGCCTGCGCCGGGAGCTGGAGCATGCCGGCGAAAATCGCCACTGCCAGCGGGTGGGGTATCGGTCGGTGCATGAGTCAATTCCTCCTGCAAACGGGCCCATGGACTTGGGGCGTCTGGGAGGAGATCGGCAAGAGCTGTGCCAATATCTGAAAGTTGCGCTGCAGGCCTTGGGGGGCAAGGGGGCGAGCCTATCCGCGGGGGATTTTGCAAGCCGCTGGCGGTGGGCAGCGTTCCCCCAAGGTTGGGGATTGGGGGCCGGTAATTTCAACCCGGTTTTCGATGCAGAGCCGAGTTCTGAATGCAGTCAGGATCAGGCAGTAGGCGCGGCCGGTTATTCTTGCGATCTGGAGCCTTGTGGTTTGCGTGACTTTTTCTCCGGCCGCTTGCCGGGCTTGAGCTGCCAGCGGTCGGCGTTGGCGAGCAGGCGTGCCTGGATTGCGGGTGGGTAGTCGCTCAGGGTTGTCACGGGTGGGACTGGCTTGCCGGGCAGGCCGGCCTCG
>Ga0182736_1001719_pt1 | contig 19616 bp, 17 predicted proteins | sample eDN5th30CKraftBY_FD_128882 | JGI IMG/M metagenome (GOLD analysis project Ga0182736, IMG submission 128882) | Enriched backyard soil microbial communities from Emeryville, California, USA - eDNA 5th pass 30_C Kraft BY (version 2) (version 2) | ecosystem: Environmental > Terrestrial > Soil >... | reverse complement strand
CGAGACGCGCAGCGTCGAACCTTCATCCTCGACGTCGAGCGTGTATTGGGGCGACGCGGCGCCGGCGATCTCCACGCAATGCTCGCCGGACTCGTTGCAGCGATGCCACTGCCAGGTCGCGTCGGTCGCTCCGATTCCGGGATACCAGCGAGCGGGGTCAGACCGCACGCCGAGCCGAAGTCCGCGCACCAGCTCGAGGTCCGCGCCGTCGCTCGCAATGATCTGGGGCGGGCTATTGATCTCCGGCGGGTCGGTCGCGCGGATCGCGGCCGTCGGCGCCGACACCGCGGACGTCGCGCCGGTCGCGTTGTGCGCAGTCACCCGCACACGGAAGGTGGTCCCGACGTCCGACGGACCCAGCTCGAGCATCGACAGCGGCCCGGCGTCGTCCTCCGGCTCACAGTCGTGGCCCGCGGCGTCGCAGCGAAGCCACTCGTAGTCCCACGAGACCGGGTGTCGCTGTCCCAGCGACCGCGACGCTGGACCCTTCTCATAGATGCGCTGTGGTAGGGTAAGCGAACCAATTCATCGCCATGCTGTCCGCTGACCGAACCACTTCCTTCCGCCCGCTGCAGCGCTACGAGCAGATCGCCGAGCGCCTGGCGGCCGACATCCGCGCCGGCGTGCTGGCACCCGGGCACCGCCTGCCGTCCGAGCGCGAGCTCGCGCGCACGCTCGAGGTCAGCCGCGCGTCCGTGCGCGAGGCGCTCGCGTCGCTGCAGCTGCAGGGCGTGGTGGAGACCCGTCACGGGGCGGGGACGTTCGTGGTCGCCGCGCCGCCGCCGGAGGGCGCGCCGCACGACGCCAGCCCGTCCGCGGTGCTGGAGGCGCGCCTGCAGCTCGAGCCCGCGGTCGCGCGGCTGGCCGCCGCGCGCGCCCAGCCGGACGCGACCGCCGAGAAGCTGCTGGCCGCGATGGAGGCCGAGCCGGTCGAGATCGCGACCTGGAACGCGTCCGACCGCCTCTTCCACCGCCAGCTCGCGGCGATGACCGGCAACCCGGTCCTGCTCGCGTTCGCCGACCACGTGGCCACGCTGATGGACGAGCCGCTGTGGCAGCGCCTGCGCGACGAGTCGATCGCCGCGCCCGGCCGCACGCGCATCCACGTCGCCGAGCACCGCATGATCTACGAGGCGATCGTCGCCGGTGACGCGGAGGCCGCCTGCTTCTACTCCGTCCAGCACATCAACCGCGTCCGCGCCTACATGGAGCTGTCCTGATGCCGCGCTTCGAGGGGATCATCCCCGCCGTCACCACCCCGTTCACCGGCGACGACCGGATCGACGTGCCCGCGCTCGAGCAGAACCTCGAGCAGCTGCTCGAGGCCGGCGTCAACGGCTTCGTGGCCGCGGGCACGATGGGCGAGGCCGCGTCACTGACCGCGGCCGAGCGGCGCCTGGTGGTCGAGACCGTCGTCGGCGCCGCCGCCACCCGCGTGCCGGTGATCGTCGGCATCTCCTCGGGCTCGGCCGCCCAGTCGCTCGCGTACGCCGCCGACGCACGCGCCGCGGGCGCGGACGCCGTCATGTGCCTGCCGCCGCTCGGCTACCGCGCCGACGACGACGAGGTCGTCGCGTTCTACGCGGCGGTCGCGTCCTGCGGGCTGCCGGTGATGGTCTACAACAACCCGGAGGCGTCCGGCGTCGATCTGCCGGCCGCGCTGGTCGCGCGCATCCACGCCGAGGTCGACGGGGTCGTGGCGGTCAAGGAGTGCTCGGGCGACGCGCGGCGGATCCCGGCGCTGCTGCACCTCGACGGGGACCTCGAGGTGCTGATCGGCGGCGACGACTGGGCGCTCGAGGGCTTCGCCGCGGGGTCGGCCTGCTGGATCACCGGCGTCGGCGTGCTGGCGCCGCGCGAGTGCGTCGAGCTCTACGAGGCCGTGCGCGCCGGGGACCTCTCGCGCGCGCGGGACGTCTATCGTCGGCTGCTGCCCGTGGCGCGCTTCGACATGACCCCCAAGCTCGTCCAGTACTTCAAGGCCGGTCAGGACGCCGTCGGCTTCCGCGGCGGCCCGACGCGCGCGCCGCGGCTGCCGCTGACCCCCGCCGAGGCGGCCGAGCTGCACGCGGCGCTGGCGATCCTGCGGGAGCCGGCGGTCGCGTGAGGGCCGCCCGCTACTTCGCGGCGGTCGACTCCCACACCGAGGGGATGCCGACGCGCGTCGTCACCGGCGGCGTCGGCGTGATCGCAGGCGCGACGATGCTGGAGCGCAAGCTCCACTTCGAGCAGCACCTCGACGACCTGCGGCTGCTGCTGATGCGCGAGCCGCGCGGGCACGGCGCGATGTCGGGCGCGATCCTCCAGCCGCCGACGCGCGAGGACGCCGACTGGGGCGTGCTGTTCATCGAGGTCTCCGGCTGCCTGCCGATGTGCGGGCACGGGACGATCGGCGTCGCCACCGTGCTGGTGGAGACCGGGATGGTGACCGTGACCGAGCCGGAGACCGTGATCCGGCTCGACGTCCCGGCGGGGCTGGTCGAGGCGCGCGTGGCGGTGTCCGGCGGCCGCGCCGAGTCGGTGACGATCCGCAACGTCCCGTCGTTCCTGCACGCGCGCGACCGCGTGGTCAGCGTGCCCGGCCTCGGCGACGTCCGCTACGACATGGCGTTCGGTGGCAACTTCTACGCGCTCACGCCCGCGGCGGACGTGGGGCTCGTCGTGCAGCCGTCGGAGAACGCCGCGCTGGTGGCGGCCGGGCTGGAGGTGATGGCCGCGATCAACGCGGCCGAGCGGCCCGTGCACCCGGGCGATGCGCGCATCCACGGCTGCCACCACGTCGTGTTCCACGAGCCGGGGCGCGACGGGGCGGACGCGGTCGCGGCGACGTCGATCTTCCCGGGCTGGCTGGACCGCTCCCCGTGCGGGACCGGGACCAGCGCGCGGATGGCGCAGCTGCACGCGCGCGGCGAGCTCGCGCTGGGCGCGCCGTTCGTCAACCAGTCCGTGATCGGGACGCGCTTCACGGGCCGCCTGGTCGAGGAGACGGCGGTCGCCGGCGTGCCGGCGGTCGTACCGGAGATCACCGGCCGCGCCTGGGTCACGGCCATGGGCCAGTACCTGCTCGACCCGTCCGACCCCTTCCCGGCCGGCTTCGCGCTGGGCTGAGCGACAGGTACCCTCACCATCAGGATGACGCCGCGCGATGACGAGGTCCAGGCCCTCGTCGAGCAGCTGAGCGCAGACCTCGACCGCTCGGTGCTCGTCGACGACGCCAGCCTGCGTCTGCTGGCGTACAGCCCGACGCTCGGCTCCGAGGACGAGGTCCGGCGGACCGCGATCCTCACGCGCGAGACGCCGCGGGCGATCCGCGACCTGCACTTCTCCCAGGGCATCGCGACCGCGACGCGCCCGGTCCGCACGGCGCCGCGCCCGGAGTTCGGGCTGGAGTCCCGCGTCTGCGTGCCGATCCGCTGCCAGGGCGCGCTGTTCGGCTACCTGTGGCTGATCGACGCCGACCAGTCGCTGTCCGACGGCGACTGCGAGACGGCCGCGCGCTGCGCCGCCGAGATCGGCACGGCCATGTACCGCCGTGACGAACTCGAGAAGCCGCAGCGGGAGCTCGAGGTGCGGTTGTTGGATGCCCTGCTCGGCGGAGACCCATCAGAGCGCGAAGCGGCGGCGCAGGACCTCGCGGCCGGCGACGTCCTGCTGCCCGGCGCGGTCGCGGTGCTGGCCGTGCACCGCGCGCAGGACGCCGAGGCGGAGCTCGGCCCGGCCGAGCGCGCGCGGCTCGGCTTGGCGCTGGACCAGTTCCGCCGCACGCTCCCGCGCCGGCACGCGCTCAGCACGGTCGGCGCCCGCCACGGCATCCTGATCGCCACGCTGACCGAGCGCGACGCCGTCCAGGAGCTGGCGCGCCGCGCACAGGACGCGCTCGACGCCGCGTTCGCCCCGGACGGTCACGCCGTGATCGGCTACAGCGACCGCTGCGAGCACCTGCGCGACGCCGCCCGGGCGCACGAGCACGCGCGGCTGGCGCTGAGCGTGGCGTCCGCGCTGCCCGAGCAGGGCTCCCCGCTCGGCTGGGAGCAGCTCGGCGCCTACCGCCTGCTCGCGCGCGCGGCTGACACTCCGCACGCGCGGGAACTGATCCACCCGGGGCTGCCGAAGCTCTTCGCACTGCAATCCAAGGAATCGCTGGTGCAGACGCTCGAGGCGTATCTCGACAACGGCTGCGACACGAAGCTCACGGCCGAGGCCCTCTTCCTGCACCGAGCAAGCCTCTATTACCGGTTGCAGCGCATCGAAGCGATCACGTCCACCTCACTCAAAAGCGGGGCGGATCGGCTCGCGCTCCACTCCGGGCTTAAGCTCGCTCGGTTGCTCGGCGTTCATCCTGCGCTAAGACGGGCTCACACGGACTAGAAAGGGTTGCGACGCTGGTCTAGGCTGCCGCGTCGCGGTTCCGACACATGACTGCCGGACCGTGGGCCGCCCGTCCACTAAGTTTGGGCGAGGTGGAGGTCGAACCCGTGCCCATTGGAGGGGGGCGGAAGATATGCGCGCACAGCGAATGGCCGTATTCGGCTGCACAGCGCTGCTGGCCCTTGGAGCGGCAGCCTGCGGTAGCTCGAACGACGACAAGAGTGGTGGCGGGGGTAGCTCTGGGACCCCGTCCGCCGGCGGCGGCAACGCCGACACGGTGATCCTCGGGACGACCGACAAGGTCGTCTCCCTCGATCCGGCCGGGGCGTACGACCTCGGCTCCCAGCAGCTGATCGGCAACATGTACCAGAACCTGCTGTCGGTGCCGGCGGGCGGCAACAAGCCCGAGCCCGACGCGGCGGAGAGCTGCGACTTCACTGATCCGAAGACGTACGTCTGCAAGCTCAAGCCGGACCTGAAGTTCTCCAGCGGAGACCCGCTGACGTCCGAGGACGTGAAGTTCTCGCTCGACCGCCAGCTCAAGATCGCGGACCCGAGCGGCCCGTCCTCGCTGCTGGCCTCGATGAAGTCGGTCGACGCGACCGACCCGCAGACCGTCACGATGCACCTCAAGAAGGCGGACGGCACCTGGCCGTTCATCCTCACGCACACCGTCGCGGCGATCGTGCCGAGCAAGATCTACCCGGCGGACGCCAAGCAGCCCGACGACAAGGCCGTCGGCTCCGGCCCGTACAAGCTGGACAAGTACACGCCGAACCAGCAGGCCGTCTTCTCGCTCAACCCGAACTACACCGGGGCGAACAAGGGTCAGACGCCGAACTTCATCGTCCAGTACTTCGAGCAGCCGTCGGCGCTCAAGCTGGCGATCGAGCAGGGTGACGTCGACGTCGCCTACCGCAGCCTGTCCCCGACCGACCTCGAGGCGCTCAAGAACGAGTCCGACAAGGGCGTCAAGGTCGTCGACGGCGCCGGCACGGAGATCCGCTACATCGTCTTCAACGTCAAGAAGAAGCCGGTGGACCAGCTCGCCGTCCGTCAGGCGATCGCGCAGGTGATCGACCGTCAGGCGATCGCGACCAACGTCTACAAGGACACGGTCACGCCGCTGTACTCGACGGTCCCGGCGGCGCTCCCGGGCGCCACGCAGCCGTTCAAGGACGTCTTCGGCGATCCGGATCCGGAGAAGGCGAAGAAGTTCCTCGAGGACGCCGGCATCTCGACCCCGGTCGAGCTCGACGGCTGGTACACCCCGACCCACTACGGGCCGGTGGAGGTCGACCTCTGGAACGAGCTCAAGCGCCAGCTCGAGGCGAGCGGCCTGTTCAAGGTCAACATCGACTCGACCGAGTGGGACCAGTACAAGGACGAGGCGTTCGCCAAGCACACGTACTACTTCTACGGGCTGGGCTGGTTCCCGGACTTCCCGGACGGTGACAACTACCTCTCGCCGTTCATGCGTGACGGCGGGTTCTTCCAGAACGGCTACACCAGCAAGCGCGTCAACGACGCTCTGGACAAGGAGCTCGAGTCCTCCGACGAGAACGACCGCACCGAGGCGTTCAAGGTCGTCCAGCAGGCGGAGGCCGACGACGTGCCGCTGATCCCGCTGTGGGAGGGCAAGCAGATCGCCGCCGTCCGCGACGGCGTGGAAGGCGTCGAGAACACGTTCGACCCGGCCTTCCAGTTCCGCTTCTGGCTGGTCACCAAGAAGGAAAGCTAGTCGCATGAACCGAGGTGGGTCGCTACGGGGATACATCCTCGTTCGGATCGCGCTGATGATCCCCATGATCTGGGTTCTCCTGACCGTGGTGTTCCTCATGATGCGCGTCGCCCCGGGCGATCCCATCTCGGCGACGCTGGGGGGCAAGCTCTCACCGGATGAGCTTGCCCGCCGGCAGGCCGCGCTCGGCTTCGACCGGCCGATCCTGCTGCAGTACGTGGACTACCTGTGGGACGTGGTGCGCTTCCGCTTCGGCACCACGATCACCGACAACCAGACCATCGGCTCGATCATCATCGAGAACGGCGGCGCCACGCTGACGCTGACCGTCGCGGCGCTGATCTTCGCGCTGATCCTCGGGCTCCCGCTGGGCCTGATCGCGGGCCGCTTCCGCGAGACCGTGCCGGACGCGGCGATCCGCGTCTTCGCGATCCTCGGCTACGCCGCGCCGCCGTTCTTCGTCGGCCTGCTGGCGCAGCTGCTGTTCGCCAAGAACCTGGACTGGTTGCCAGCGTCCAAGATGGCGTCGCCGATCGTGCAGGCGACCGCCGTCGAGCACACCCACATCCTCATGCTCGACCTGGCCATAGAGGGCAACTGGGACGGCGTGTGGGACGTGTTCCGCCACTTGATACTTCCAGCCACGACGCTCGGGCTGCTCGTGATGGGCGTGTTCATCCGGCTCGTGCGGGTCAACGTCGGGCAGGCGCTCGGCGGGGACTTCGTCGAAGCCGCCCGCGCCCGCGGCGTGCCCGAACGGCGCGTCGTCAGCCGCCACGCGTTCCGCAACGCGCTGGTGCCGGTCGTGACCGTCATGGGCCTGCAGGCCGCGCTGCTGCTCGGCGGCGCCGTGCTGACCGAGCAGACGTTCAGCTGGCCCGGGCTCGGCAGCCGCCTGCTGCAGTACCTCAACAACCGTGACTACATCGGCGTGCAGGGCCTGATCACGTTCTTCGCCCTCGTCGTGGTCGTGATCAGCTTGATCATCGACATCGTCAACGCCCTGATCGATCCGCGGGTGCGCTACTGATGACCGCCACGACCACCGTCACCGGCTCGCAGGACGCGGCGCCCGACGCCCGCCCGCCGCGCCGCGGCAACCTCCTGTCCAAGATCGCCGCGCCGTACAAGCAGTCGCACGGCGTCCAGCGCTTCATGCTCATCACGGGCACGGTCCTGTCGCTGGCGTTCATCCTGATGGCGATCTTCGCGCCGCTGATCGCGCCCTACAGCTTCGACACCTATCAGGACGCGCAGGGCCGCTTCCCGCAGCAGGGGGCGCCGACCAGCCGCAACCACTGGGGCACGACCGTGCAGGGCTTCGACGTGCTGTCGCGCACGATCTTCGGCGCGCGCACCGCGGTCGAGGTCGTGCTGCTGGCGGTGATCTTCTCGATCGCGATCGGCGTCCCGCTGGGCCTGATCTCCGGCTACGTCGGCGGTTGGGTCGACCGGATCCTGGTCCTGGTCATGGACGCGCTGTTCGCGTTCCCCTATCTGCTGCTGGCGATCGTCGCCGCGTTCCTGCTCAAGAACACGATCGACAGCGGCATCGTGACCACCGCGATCGCGATCACCGTCGTCTACGTGCCGCAGTACTTCAGAGTGGTGCGAGCGTCGACGCTGTCGGCGCGAGAAGCCACCTACATAGAGGCCGCGCGCGCCATGGGCGCGCGCCCGCGGACGATCATCCGCCGCTACCTGTTCGGCAACGTGATCCAGAGCGTGCCGGTGATCGGGACGCTCAACGCGGCGGACTCGATCCTGACGCTCGCGGGCCTCGGGTTCCTCGGCCTCGGCATCCAGCCGACCGAGGCGGCCGAGTGGGGCTACGACCTGCAGCGCGCGGTGGCCGACGCCGGCGCGGGGATCTGGTGGACGGCGCTGTTCCCGGGCCTCGGGATCGTGCTGGCCGTGACGTCGCTGACGCTCGTCGGCGAGGGTCTCAACGACGTGCTCAACCCGACGCTGCGGCGGCGCCGCGTGAACAAGCCGCGGATCACCAGCTACACGATGAACGAATCGGGTGCCGTCGGCCCGGCGTCCGCGCCCGAGGTCGAGGAGGACGTCGGATGAGCGCCCCCGCTCTCTCCCTGCGCGACCTGCGCATCTGGTACGGCCACGAGCGCGGCGCGGTCCGCGCCGTGGACGGCGTCAGCCTGGACCTGATGCCGGGTGAGACCGTCGGCCTGGTCGGCGAGTCCGGCTGCGGCAAGTCGACGCTCGGCCGCGGCGTGCTCGGCCTGCTGCCCGAAGGCGCCGGCCACGCCGGCGAGGTCGTCTACCAGGGCCGCAACATCCTCGAGCTCAAGCCGAAGGAGCTGCGCGCGCTGCGCGGGCCGGACCTGGGGATGATCTTCCAGGAGCCGATGACGCGGCTGAACCCGCTGATGAAGATCTCGGCGCACTTCGAAGAGGTGCTCAAGATCCACGAGCCGGAGCTCGGCAAGAAGGAGGCGCGGCGGCGCGCGCTGGAGACGCTGCGCGGCATGGGCATCCCGCCGACGCGCTACCACCAGTACCCGCACGAGTTCTCCGGCGGCATGCGCCAGCGGATCATGATCGCGCTCGCGCTCGTGCTGCGCCCGGCCGTGATCGTCGCCGACGAGCCGACCACCGCGCTCGACGTGCTGGTGGAGGCGCAGATCCTGCGCATCATCGCCGACCTGCGGCGCAACTTCGACACGGCGCTGCTGCTGATCACCCACAACCTGGGGATCGTGGCCGAGGCGTGCGACCGCGTGGCGGTCATGTACGCCGGCCGCGTGGTCGAGCAGGGCCCGGCGTACGACATCACCACCAAGCCCGCGCATCCGTACTCGCGCGAGCTGCTGCGCTCCACGATCTCGCTCTCGACGACGAAGCTGCACTCGATCCCGGGCGCGCCGCCGAACCTGGTGACGCCACCGCCCGGCTGCCGCTTCCACCCGCGCTGCCCGGACGCGATGAAGGTCTGCGCGGAGCACTGGCCGCCGACGATCACGACCGGCCCGGCGCGCCGGTCGGAGTGCTGGCTGCACGCCTCCGAGGACATTCCCGCGGGTCTCGAGGCCCCGCTCGAGCGCGAGGCGCTGGCCGCCGCGGAGGAAGCGTGATGACTACCGCCACCGCCACCAAGACGCTGATGGAGATCCGCGATCTCCAGGTGCACTTCTCGCTGCACGAGTCCTTCAAGTCGCGCGTGACCGGCCGCGGCGGGCGCGCCGTCAAGGCGGTCGACGGCGTCTCGTTCGACCTGCACGAGGGCGAGGTGCTCGGGCTGGTCGGCGAGTCGGGCTCGGGCAAGACGACGCTGGGCCGCGCGCTGCTCGGCCTGGTGCGGCCGACCGGCGGCAGCGTCAAGCTGCGCGGCGAGGAGCTCGCCGGGCTGCCCGAGCGCGCGCTGCGCCCCAAGCGCCGGCACCTGCAGATGGTCTTCCAGGACCCGCACGCGTCGCTGAACCCGTCGATGCCGCTGGAGACCGCGCTCGCGCACCCGCTGCAGATCCACAAGCTGACCAGCGGCGCGGCCGAGACCCAGGCGAAGGTCCGCGAAGTGCTCGAGCTGGTCAACCTGGCGCCGGTCGACCAGTTCGCCGGGCGGCTCCCGGGCGACCTGTCCGGCGGCCAGAAGCAGCGCGCGGCGATCGCCCGCGCGATCATCACCGGGCCCGACCTGGTGGTCGCCGACGAGCCCGTGTCGATGCTCGACATGAGCGTCCGGGCGAAGATCCTCGACCTGATGATCGACCTCAAGCGGCGGCTCGGGCTGACGTACGTCTACGTCACGCACGACCTGGCGTCGGCCAAGTTCTTCTGCGACCGCGTGGCGATCATGTACCTCGGCCGGATCGTCGAGATCGGCACCACCCAGCAGATCTTCGAGGACCCCAAGCACCCGTACACGCAGGCGCTGATCCGCGCGATCCCGGAGCCGGACCCGGACAAGGCGCTCCCACGCGACCTGCCGCGCGGCGAGGTGCCGGACGCCGCGTCGCCGCCGCTCGGCTGCTCGTTTCACCCGCGCTGCTCGCAGGCGTTCGGGCCGTGCGGCTGGGAGGGACGCGACCTGCGCGCGATCCTCGAGCAGCGCTGGGTCAACGCCGGCGAGGAGACCTACACGACCGAGCGCGCGCTGGTCGGGGACCTCGAGAAGCTCGAGCTCACCCACGAGGCGTTCATCCCCGCCGGGCCCGGCAAGGACGCGGGCGACCTGCTCGGGCTGCTGGAGAAGGTGCGCGCCGAGGATCCGGACGAGCCGCTGTGGCGGGGCGTGCGGGAGCTGCGGGCCGAGAGTGGCGGCGTCCACGTGAGCTTCGAGCCGGGGATCGACCCCGTGCTCTACGAGACCGACGCGGCCCGCGCGGCCTGCCTGCTGTACCGGCCGGAGTAGATCGTCCGACAGCGGTCGCCCGCGCCGCACCAGACTTCTGGCACCTGACGGATGCACGCGGGCGCGGGCGCGCCGTAGCGTGCTGGGCACGACGTCCACGTCAGGGGAGGGAAGCCGTGCTGAGATTCCGTCGAGGTCGCCTCGCGGCGGGCCTGGTGCTCGCCGCGGGCTTGGCGCTGCCCGCGCCCGCGGGCGCGGTGCCGCCGCTCGATCCACAACACGTGCAGGACCAGCAGGACATGACGTTCGAGGACTACAAGCCGATCCCGGGCGTCGACTGGGCGACCAACGGCGCGGTCCCGACCGACAAGAAGGTGTCGATCGCGCTGGTCGCGTTCGACTTCGACGACCAGCCGTTCGTCATCACGCAGCCGCGCAAGACCGACCCGTTCGGCAACCCGCAGATCGACCCGGTCCCGCGCGCGGACGTCTCGAAGTTCTACGCCGACTTCTACAACACGCCGAGCGAGCTCAACCGCGGGCACACGATCAACGGGTACTGGATGGAGCAGTCCGGCGGGCGGGTGGGCGTCACGGACATCAAGACGTACGGCCCGTACCGGATGCCGAAGAAGCTCTACCAGTACGGCCTCAACGACATCGGCCAGCAGAACAAGCCGACCGGCAACGGCTGCCCGGCGTCGACCACGGTCGCGGGCGCGCACACCACGACGCAGACGATCGCGGTCGCGGACTCGACGTCGTTCTACGTCGGCGACGTGATCACGTTCGGCAGCGTGTCGCCGTCCGGCACCAAGACGGTCACGGCGATCCCGGACTCCACGCACATCACGGTCAGCGTGCCGATCACGGTCGCCGACGGCGTCACCGTGCAGGACTGCGTGAACACGAACTTCAACCGCGACGCGACCGCGCTCTGGAACGCGGACACGGGCTGCGCCTCGACCAACTGCGGGCAGACCGTGCACCTGTTCGTCTACGCCGGCTACGACGAGACGTCGGTCTGGCAGGAGTTCGGCGAGATGATGTTCCAGAACAAGGAGGACGTCCCGCGCGCGGTCTGGGGCAACCCGAACCCGAACAAGCCGAACTGGGTCGCCAGCCGCTACGTCGACTGGACGTCCTGGTTCGCCGGCCAGCAGCAGTGGGGCGAGTCGAGCATCCGCCAGGGCGAGAGCTCGGGCACGATCACGCACGAGATCAGCCACAACATCTTCTCGGTCGGCGACAACAACAACAATCCGTACGTCACGCCGTACCACCGCGTCGGCTCCGGGACGTGGGACATGATGGACCGCGGCTCGTTCAACGGGCCGGGCGGGCCGCACAACCGCTGGCAGGTGCCGGCGCAGTTCGGCGCGTCGATGGGCGCCGAGCACACGCTGCGCAGCAAGCTCGGCATGGGCTTCGTGCCGAACGCGGCGGTCCTGCGGCTCAACCGCGACGGGCTCGCGCAGTCCGGGCTCGCGGTGGCCGACGTGGTCGCGCGCGCGGTCAACGCCGAGCCGCTGGCGGACGGGGTCCGCGCGGGCGTGAAGGTCTACCTCGACGGCTCGGCGCCGGTCGACAAGTCGCCGGCGTGCGACATCGACACGGACCCGCTCTGCGACGGCGGCGGCTGGACGAACTACACGCTGGAGACGGTGCAGCGGATCGGCTACGGGTCCTTCGAGCCCGACAACGGCGTCCTGCTGGCCAAGAACAAGGCGTGGGAGCCGGGGACGTCGCGCGGCACCGAGGGCTCCTCGTGCGGCTACAACTGCTTCACCTGGGTGGTCGACGCGCACCCGGAGGACATGCACACCGTCGACTACTACAAGCCGGACGGGACGCCGGTCATGCGCACCGTCGCCGACTACCGGCAGCTCAACGACGCGCTGTTCCACGCCGGGACGAACTCGGGGTCCTCCTCCGAGTACACCGACGCGGCCAACGGCCTGCGCTTCTACGTCGTCGACACGTACAAGGACGCCCGCGGGATCCTGCACTACGTGGTCGGGATCCAGAACCCGGCCGGAGCGGGCCCGCAGACGCGCGGCGTGGCGGTGGCCTCGGAGCCCGGCGCCGCGCTGAACACGTGCACGTTCAAGGTCACCAACACCGGCGCCGACGCGCCGACCGCGGCGAGCCTGCATCCGCAGGACGAGCGCGAGTCGCTCAAGAGCGACATCTACCGGCTGTCGGCGTCCGCGTCGGGCGCCGGCTGGACGGCGGAGCTGCGCAACGCGCTGGCCACGGCGAAGTTCGGCGAGAGCGTCGACGTGCCGGTGTACGTCACGCGCGGGACGGCCGCGAGCAACACCGTCACGCTGACGGCGACGTCGGTCAGCGACCCGTCGAAGACCGCGACGGCGACGTGCGCGCAGGCGCAGGCGGCCGGCGACGTCGGCGGGACCGTGCCGGCGACGCTGTCGCTGGAGCTCGGCGCGGCGGCGTCCTTCGGGGCCTTCCAGCCGGGCGTCGACCGCGAGTACGTGACCTCGACCACGGCGAACGTGGTCTCCACCGCGGCCGACGCGGCGCTGACCGTCTCCGAGCCGGGCCACCTCACCAACGGCGCGTTCTCGCTGCCGGAGGCGCTGCGGGTCGGGGTCGAGCCGGGCGCGTGGAGCGGGCCCGTCTCCAACGGAGCTGCGACGATCACGTTCCGACAGCACATCGGCGCGAACGACGCGCTGCGCACAGGTGCCTACAGCAAGACGCTCACGTTCACGCTCTCCACGACGAATCCGTAGCGGGCTCGTCGTCGCCGCGGCCGCGGCCCTGACGGGCTGCGGCGGCGGTGACGCGGGCACGCCCGTGGCGCTGGTGGCGCCCGACGCGGTGCTGCGGGAGCTGGGCGAGACGTGCGCGGGCGGCGGGCCGTTCCTGTACGCGCACGCGACGGCGGACTACCGGATCGAGGACGCGTCCGGGCGCACCGTCGTGCGCGGGACGCTGCCGGAGGGCGAGGCGGTCGCGGCGTTCAATCACGATCCGGGGGTGCCGCGCGTGCCGACCTACTGCCGGTTCTCGCTGTCCGCGGAGGGCGTGGTCGCCGGCGGGCACTACCGGCTCGTGCTGCCGGAGGGCGCGCCGGTCGCGCTGAAGTTCGGCGATGACGGGCACGCGACGGCGGTGCTGCAGTGAGGCGGCGCGCGGTCATGCTCGCCGCCCTGGCGCTCGCCGGCTGCGGCGGGGCCGCGGGCGACGGCGGGCGCTCGACGCTGCCCGGGCCGCTGCCGGCGGGCGTGCGGTTCGCGCCGGCGACGTCGACCGCGGTCGCGCCGCCGTTCTCGCTGGCGCTGCTGGACGGGACCCGGGTCGAGGGGGCCAAGCTGTGGCGCGACCGCCCCGTGGTGCTGTTCTTCTTCGGCTCCTGGTGCAGCCGGTGCGCGAAGCAGCAGCAGGAGCTGTCGCCGCTGGTCTCCAAGTACGAGGACGTGGTCACGTTCGTGGGCGTCGCCGGCAAGGACAAGCCGCCGGCGGTCCGGGCGTGGCTGGAGGATCACGGCGTGACGTACCCCGTCGGGATCGACGGCTCGCTGGAGAGCTGGCGCCGCTACGCGGTCCGCCAGCCGCCGGCCGTGGTCCTGATCGGGCCGGGCGGAACGCTCGAACGCGGCTGGGCGGATGGGGTCGACGGTGACGTGCTGGCCGATTCGCTGGCGCGGATGGTCGAACGCTGACGGCGCTCTGCAATGCTGGCTGGCATGAGGGTCACACTGATGCTCGCGGACGCCGCCCAGGTCTCGGAGGGCAAGCTGCACATCCTCGGCGGAGGCTGGAGCATCACGGGGCCGCCGACCCCGTCGGCGATCGCGCTGCTGGTCGAAATCCCGTGGGACCAGACCAACCGGCGCCTGGAGTGGCAGCTGGAGCTCGTCGACAGCGACGGCTACCCGGTCGTGGCGCCGGACGCCGAGGGCGGCGAGCAGCCGATCGTGATGGGTGGCGAGTTCGAGGTCGGCCGCCCGCCGGGGACGCCGCACGGCGCGTCGATCGGGCTGCCGCTGGCGCTCAACCTCGGTCCGCTCCCGCTCGCGCCGGGAAGCCGCTACGAGTGGCGCTTCACGCTCGACGGCGAGAGCCGCGAGGACTGGCGCCTCGCGTTCTCGACGCGCTGATTCCGGCACATCGCGAAGCGCGTCCCGCCAACGTTCGACACCTGGCGATAGGTCCGCTGACGCGGCGTCCGTAGGCTCGGGGCGATGAGTTCGGAGTTGCAGGTCGACGTCGCCGTCGTCGGCGGCGGGCCGGCCGGGATGGCGGCTGCCGTGACGGCGCGGCGGGCGGGCGCGGCGGTCGCGGTGATCGACGAGTACGCGGCGCCGGGCGGGCAGATCTGGCGGCGGCGGTTCGACGAGGCCGGCGAGGCGGCGCCGCGCTCGCTGCCGGACGAGGGCCGCGCGCGGGTCGCGGCGTTCGCGGCGTGCGGCGCGACGCTGCTGGCCGGGCGCTCGGTCTGGGGCACGCCGGAGCCGGGCGTCCTGCTGCTCACCGGCGCGGGGCCGTCGGTGGTGCGCGCGGGCGCGATCGTGCTCGCCACCGGCGCCTACGACCGTCCCGTCGCGTTCCCGGGCTGGACGCTTCCGGGCGTGCTGACCGCGGGCGGCGCGCAGGCGCTGGCCAAGGGGCAGGGCGTCCTGCCGGGGCGGCGCGTGCTGCTGGCCGGCGCCGGACCGTTCCTGCTGCCGGTCGCGGCGCAGCTCGCGGCGCTCGGGGCGGAGGTCGTGGCGGTGGCGGAGGCGACGCGCCGGCGTGACTGGCTGGCCGCGGCGCCGCGGATGGCCGCGCATCCGGGCAGGCTGGCCGAGTACGCGCGCTACCGCCGGCGGGTGCGGCGGATCGTGTGGGGCCACGCGATCGCGCGCGCGGAGGGCGACGGCCGCGTCCAGCGCGCGACGCTCGTGCCGGTCGGGCCGGACTGGGCGCCGTGCGGGCGCGAGCGGAGCTTCGAGGTCGACGCGGTCTGCACCGCCTACGGGTTCCTGCCGAGCGTCGACCTGGCCCGGGCGCTGGGGTGCGAGCTGGCGGGCGACGCCGTGGCGCACGACGCGGACATGGCGACCTCGGTCGCGGGCGTGTTCGTCGCGGGCGAAGCGAGCGGCGTCGGCGGCGCGGAGCTCGCGGTCGCCGAGGGTGAGCTCGCGGGCGCGGCTGCGGCCGCGCACGTCGTCGCGTCGCCGCCGCCGCGCGCCGCCGCGTCGTCCCCGCGCGTCGCCGCCCCCGACCTCGCTGCGCTGCGCGCGCGGCGCGCGAAGCTCGCGGCCTTCGCGGACGTCCTCGCCGACCTCTTCGATCCCCGTCCCGGCCTGCTCGCCCTCGCCGCCCCGGACACGGTCCTGTGCCGCTGCGAGGACGTGACCGCCGGGGCGGTCGACGCCGCGGTCGCCGCGGGCGCGCGCACGCCGTCCGCGCTGAAGATCCTCACCCGCTGCGGCCAGGGCCCGTGCCAGGGCCGCGTCTGCGAGCGGCTCGTCGCCGCCCGCGTCCCGGAGCCCGAGCGCTATCACGCCCGCGCGCCGCTGCGCCCGATCCCGCTCGGCCTGCTGATCGACGCCGCGATTGACGCGTGACCCCGGCTAGGTCCGCCCGGTCGTGACCCGCATCCCGGCCGCGGCCGGGGTCACGCACGACCGCACGACCTCGCCGTCGACGACCACGCGGCACTCCTGGCAGACGCCGATCCCGCAGTACAGGCCGCGCGGCGCCCCGCTCGGGCTGTCGCGCAGCACGCCGCGCCCCGCCTGCAGCAGCACGGCCGCGAGGCTCTGCCCGGCGGGCGCGGTCAGCGGCCGCCCGTCCACCGTCAGCTCGATCACGAGACCCCCACGGGCGCGAACCGGTCGGGCGAGAACCACTCGATCGGCACCGGGGTCGGCGCGCCGGTCCACCACGCGGCGACGAGCTCGCCGGTGGCGGGCGCGAGGCCGATCCCCGCGCCCTCGTGCCCGGTGGCGACGCACAGGTTCGGCGCACCGGCGAACGGGCCGATGATCGGGACGTGGTCCGGGCTGAGCGGCCGCAGGCCGGCGTACACGCGCAGGGCGCGCGCGCCCTCCAGCACGGGGAAGAAGCGCGCGGCGCGGCGCGCGATCGCGCCCGCGACCCCGATCTCCACCTGCCGGTCGAACCCGACGTGCTGGCGCGAGGAGCCGAGCAGCGCGGTGCCGCTCGGCGTCGACTCGACGACCATCGCGACCTGCAGCGCGGCGTCGTCGGCTTCGACGGCCGCGACGTAGCCGGCCTCGCTGAGCTTGCGCCGGAACACGACCGGCGAGCGCTCGAGGACCACCACCTGCCCCTTGCGCGGCTTGACCGGCACGGACAGGCCCGCGGTCGCGAGCAGCTCGGGCGTCCAGACGCCGGCGGCGACCACGACCAGGTCGGCGCTCACGCGCCCGTGGCTGGTCTCGACCCCGGTCACGCGCCCGCCGGCCCCGCGCAGGATGCGCTCGACGCGCGCGTCGGTGCTGAGCTCGGCGCCGTGGCGGCGCGCGGCGTTCACGAGCGCGGCGGTGGCCAGGCGCGGCTCGAGCTGCGCGTCGAGCGGGTAGAGCGCGCCGCCCGGGAGATCGTGCGCGGCGTACGGCTCCTCGCGGCGCAGCGCGTCCGCGTCCAGCAGCTCGCCCGTGACGCCGAGCCCGGCCAGCACGCGGTTGCGCTCGGCGCAGGCGCGCAGCTCGCCCTCGGTCTCGGCCACCACGATGCTGCCCTTGCGGTCGTACTCGAAGTCGTCGTCGAGCTGCTCGGCGAGACCCGCCCACAGGTCACCGGACCGCAGCGCCAGCGGGAGCTCGCGCTCGAGCTCCTTGTCCCACGCGAGCACGTTCCCCTCGCAGGCGCCGGAGCTCCCGGACGCGACGAACGAGCGGTCGAACAGGCGCACGCGCAGGCCCGCGGACGCGAGGTAGTACGCGCACGCCGCTCCGACGACGCCGGCGCCCACGACGACGACGTCTGGACTGCGACCCATGCGTCGAGACTAAGGGCTCATCTGCGGCGCGGCTTCCGACATTCGCCGGGTGAACCGGCCCTGCGCCTTCGACAGATCTCCATTGCGGGGGGCGGTGGCGTGCATCGAGAATGCTGCGCCAAGGGGGACCCTGGGTCCACGCAGAGGGGTGTGCGTGAACGGTGAGTGACGCGCGGAGGGGCCGTCACTCACCGCTTGCGCCCCGAGGCGCGCGCCAGCGCTCGCAGCGCCGGCCAGCGCCGCGACTCGCGACCGTGGCGGACCTCCGCCGCCGCGGTCGCGAGCGTCACGTCCTCCCCGAACGGCGCCCACGGCGCCCGGTACGCGACCACCCGGGCGACGGTGTGGCGCGTGAGCCGGACCGCGACGGCGTCGGGCGCGCCGCCGTGGCGGCCGATCGACACCGTGCGCGCGGGCAGCCGGCGCGCGATCCGCTGCGCGAGCTCGCGGTCCCCGGCCCAGATCGAGACGGCGTCGGCGCCGAGCACGGCGTCGACGGCGGCATCGACGCCGGCCGCTTCGAGCACACGCGCGCCGCCCGCGAGCGCGTCGCGCAGGCCCGGGCCGGCGAGGACCACGCGGTCGGCCTCCCGCGCGGCCTCGGCGACCTCGTCGAGCGGCGCCCCCGGCAGAACGAGCAGCGCCGTGTCGCGCGGCGGGGCGGCGAGGTCGACGACGCGGTCGCAGCCGTCGAGCTCGCCGAGCTCGAACAGGTCGCCGGGCAGCCCGGCGCGGAGGAAGATCGCCCGCAGGCGCGGCACCGGCGCCGAGAGCAGGACCGCGTTGCCGGCGAGCAGCGCCGCCGCGGTCTCCAGCGCGGCCTCGGCCCACGACGCGGCGGGCGGCGACGCGCTGGCGGGCGGCGGTGAGGTCGCGGCGGGCGGCACGGCGCCGGGCGGCGGCGTTGCCGCGGCGGGCCGCGCCGGGCCGGGCGAGGTCGCGGCTGGCGTCGGCGCGCGCAGCCCGACGACGCCGACCGGCGCGTGGAGGAGCCGCGCGCCGCGGCCCGTGAGCGGTGCCCAGCGCGACCCGACGCGGCGGTCGGCGAGCACGTGCGGCCCGGCCTCGGCCAGCGCGTGCAGCCCGCGCACCGCGGGCAGCAGCTCCTCGCGCAGGACGCGCTCGCGCGCCACGCCGCCGCCGGCGGCGAGCCGGTCCGCGAGCGCGTCGAGCTCGTCCAGCAGCGCGATCCCCGCTCGCCGCACGTAGCCGGCTCGCGACGCGACCGGCACGAGCGCCCAGAGCGGCTGGGCGACCCTGGCGGCCGCGGCGACGTGCTCGCGCTCGTCAGGCACGCACCGCTCCGCCGGCGCCGCCGCCGCCCCGCGCGTCAGGCACGCGCCGCCTCGCTACGCATCCCGCCCGCGCGCCTCGCGCACCCGCGCCAGCCGCTCGCGCAGCGCCGCTTCGGCGTCGTCCGGGCGATAGAAGCGCAGGTCGCCGACCCCGTCCGGCAGATGCTCCTGGTCGTTGACGTGCCCCGGATGGTCGTGCGGGTAGTCGTAGCCCACGCCGCGCCCCAGCCGCCGCGCCGCCGCGAACGACGACGAGCGCAGCGCCGCCGGCGGCGCGCCCGCGCCCACCGAGCGGATGTGCTCCCGCGCCGCGCCCAGCGCCCGCCCCGCCGCGTTCGACTTCGGCGCCAGCGAGAGGTAGATCGCGCACTGGGCCAGCGCGTACGTGCACTCCGGCAGCCCGACGTGGTCGACCGCGGCCGCCGCCGCGACCGCCACCGAGAGCGCGTTCGGGTCGGCGTTCCCGACGTCCTCGGACGCGAAGATCACCATCCGGCGCACGATGAAGCGCGCGTCCTCGCCGCCCTCGAGCATCGCCGCCAGGTAGTACAGCGAGGCGTCCGGGTCCGACCCGCGCGTGGACTTGATCCACGCCGAGATGTAGTCGTAGTGCTGGTCGCCGCCCTTGTCGTAGCGCAGCGCCTTGCGCTGCAGGGCGTCTTCGGCGTCCGCCAGCGCCACCGCGTGCCCGGCGCGCGAGGCCGTCTCCAGCGCCAGCTCGAGCGCGTTCAGCGCCGCCCGCGCGTCCCCGCCGGTCCGCCCGGCCAGGAACTCGAGCACCTCGTCGGACGCCGACGCCCCCAGCACCCCGAGCGCCCGCCGCAGCAGCGTCGTGATGTCCTCCGCCGTCAGCTCCTGCAGCTCGTAGACCTGCGCGCGCGAGATCAGCGCCGAGTTGACCTCGAAGTACGGGTTCTCGGT
>Ga0182736_1001718_pt1 | contig 19625 bp, 24 predicted proteins | sample eDN5th30CKraftBY_FD_128882 | JGI IMG/M metagenome (GOLD analysis project Ga0182736, IMG submission 128882) | Enriched backyard soil microbial communities from Emeryville, California, USA - eDNA 5th pass 30_C Kraft BY (version 2) (version 2) | ecosystem: Environmental > Terrestrial > Soil >... | reverse complement strand
TCTGATATAAATAATGATAGTGGTTTCCGCTGCTTTCAGAGCAATAGACCTGCTATCGGTTAATATTTTAGCTATAAAGCACAAAGCGTAAAGCTAAAGAGCTCACGCAAATATGCAAAACAGAAAGCTTGCGGCTTTTGGCCTTCGGCTTTCCGCTTAAAAACTACCAAGAAGCTTTCTTAACGCCCGGGATTTTACCTGCCAACGCCATCTCACGGAAAGTTACTCGTGAAATACCAAACTGACGCATATAACCTTTTGGACGACCTGTTAATTTACAACGATTGTGTAAACGTACTGGGGATGCATTCTTAGGTAATTTATCTAATGCTGCATAATCACCTTCTGCTTTTAAAGCTGCACGCTTTTCAGCGAATTTGGCAACTAATCTGGCACGTTTTACTTCACGCGCCTTTACTCCTTCTTTAGCCATTAGTTGTATTTTGATTTTTAAATGGTAAACCGAATTGTTTAAGCAACTCTAATGCCTCAACGTCTGTATTGGCTGTAGTTACAAAGGTAATATCCATACCCATTATTTTACTGATCTTATCAATATTTATTTCTGGGAAGATAATTTGCTCTGTTACACCTAACGTATAATTACCGTGACCGTCAAAGCCTTTATCATTGATACCTTTAAAGTCGCGAATACGTGGCAGGGCAACAGCAATTAAGCGATCTAAGAATTCGTACATTTTGCTATCACGTAAAGTTACGCGTACACCAACTGGCATACCTTTACGTAATTTAAAATTAGAAATATCTTTCTTAGATTTTGCTGCTATGGCCTGTTGACCGGTTATGGTAGACATCTCGCTGATAGCAGTCTCGATCAACTTTTTATCAGTGGTTGCGCCACCAACACCTTGATTAACCGAAATCTTCACCAATTTTGGGACTTGCATAACGCTTTTATACTGAAATTTCTCTTTCAGCGCGGTACGAATCTCTTCGTTATATTTAGTTTTTAATCTTGGTATGTAAGTCATTACTTAATCTCCTCCCCTGATTTTTTTGCCACGCGTACTAACTTACCTTCTTTGTTTTCCTGACGGCCAACACGAGTTGCTTTACCCGATTTCGGATCTATAAGTGCTAAGTTAGAAATGTGAATAGGTGCTTCCTTTTTAATAATGCCACCGTTAGGATTGGCTGCGTTAGGTTTAGTGTGTTTAGACACTAAGTTAGCGCCTTCAACAATTGCACGATTCTTATCAACAATTACTTCTAAAACCTTGCCTTGTGTTCCTTTTGAATCACCGGCAATAACCTGTACCAAGTCGCCTTTACGGATTTTTAATTTAATCTTTCCCATTTTATAAAACCTCCGGTGCTAATGATACAATTTTCATGAACTGTTTTTCACGAAGTTCTCTAGCTACTGGGCCAAAGATACGTGTACCACGTGGTTCATCCTGATTATTTAACAATACAGCCGCATTGTCATCAAAACGAATATAAGAACCATCTTTACGACGGACTTCTTTCTTTGTTCTAACAACAACAGCCTTAGAAACTGTTCCTTTTTTTATGTTTCCGGAAGGGATAGCACTTTTAACGGTTACAACGATCTTGTCGCCTAATGATGCATAACGCTTACCGGTACCGCCTAACACACGGATTACTAAAACTTCTTTAGCTCCACTGTTATCGGCCACTGTTAGTCTTGATTCCTGTTGTACCATGTTACTTAGCCCTTTCTAAAATTTCAACTAATCTCCAGTTTTTAGTTTTACTCAGCGGACGAGTTTCCATAATCAACACCTTATCGCCGATACCGCAGGTGTTTTCTTCGTCATGAGCTTTGAATTTGGTAGTTTTCTTAACGAATTTACCATATATAGGGTGTTTCACTTTACGTTCAACAGTTACTACAATGGATTTATCCATCTTGTTGCTTACTACCAAGCCGATTCTTGTTTTTCTTAAATTTCTTTCCATTTTCGACTTAAATTATTCTGCCTCAGCGGCTGCTTCTTGTACTTGCTTTCTTTCTGCGTTTTTACGCGCAGAGAGTTCAGTATTCAATTGAGCAATTAACCTTCTAGCTGCTCTAATTCTCAACGGATTTTCTATAGCAGAAACAGCATGAGCAAATTTCAACTTATTGAGGCTAGCCTGTTCCTCTGTGATACGGGCTATTAAATCCTCTTTTGATAGTTCTAAGATTTCTGAATTCTTCATTTTCTTATTTCAGTGTATTGGTCTGCACCATTCAAATTTGTTTATCTTTAACGCAACATACGTCTTGTTAAAACTTGTGGACCCGGTAACGGCAGGCCCACCAACAAATGGTGGGCTAGACGATTTATGCTTCTACGTAATCTCTACGTATTACAAACTTGGTTTGTACCGGAAGCTTTTGAGCAGCTAAACGAAGGGCTTCTTTAGCAATTTCTAAAGGAACACCTTCTGCCTCAAATAACATACGGCCTGGGCGAACTACTGCAACCCAGTATTCTGGAGCACCCTTACCTTTACCCATACGAACCTCTGCAGGTTTCTTCGTTACGGGCTTATCAGGAAAAATGCGAATCCAAACTTGACCTTCACGTTTCATATAACGGGTAACCGCAATACGAGCCGCTTCAATCTGGCGGCTGGTAATCCAAGCCGGCTCTAATGATTTTATTCCGAAAGATCCGAAAGCTAACTCAGCACCACGTCCGGCGTTACCCTTCATGCGGCCCTTTTGCATCTTTCTGAACTTCGTTCTTTTTGGCTGTAACATTGTATTAATATGATTAAATAAGCTGCCCTATGGACAGTACTTTCATGATACCTAAATTAGTTCTTACCTCTAGCTGCTCCTGGTCCACCACTACGGTTGCCTCCACGCCCGCCACCACGACGGTCATTCCCACCACCGCCACCGCGACGATCATTTCTGCCGCCACCACGACGATCATTTCCGCCTCTGTTCCGATCTCCTCCGCCGAAATTGCTAGCACCTTCTCCACCTCTTCCTTTCACGTTTCCTTGACCAACATTTGGAGAAAGATCACGCTTGCCATAAACTTCACCTTTGCAAATCCACACTTTTACACCTATTTTACCATAAGTAGTGTGTGCTTCAGCCAAAGCATAATCGATATCTGCGCGGAATGTATGCAAAGGAATTCTGCCTTCTTTATATTGTTCAGTACGGGCCATTTCAGCACCACCTAAACGACCAGAACACATAATTTTGATACCTTCTGCACCCATACGCATAGTAGAAGCAATGGTAGTTTTCATTGCACGACGGAATGAAATACGCGCTTCTAATTGCTTTGCTACGCCGTCTGCCACTAATTGTGCATCTAATTCCGGACGCTTAATTTCAAAGATATTGATCTGAACGTCTTTCTTAGTAAGCTTCTTCAGCTCTTCTTTAATCTTATCAACTTCTTGACCGCCCTTACCGATAACAATCCCTGGACGAGCCGTGTGAATAGTTACCGTTAAACGCTTTAATGTACGCTCGATAACAACCTTAGCTACCCCGCCTTTTGCGATACGAACAGAAAGATATTTTCTGATTTTCTCGTCTTCAACTAATTTATCGGAGTAGTTGTTGCCACCGAACCAGTTAGAATCCCAACCTTTGATGATTCCTAATCTGTTACCTATTGGATGTGCTTTTTGTCCCATTTCTCCTAATTAGTTTTGCGGTTCAGTAGTTACACTGTCAACAACAAGGGTTACGTGGTTAGAACGCTTGCGAATTCTATAGCCACGACCTTGCGGCGCAGGTCTTAATCTTTTTAATTGACGGCCGCCTCCAACAGAGACTTCTTTAACATATAGTCCGCTGTCTTCAACGCGTTTATCTTCGTTGTTGGCTTCCCAGTTCTTAATGGCTGATAATAATAATTTCTCAACCCTGATAGCAGCTTCTTTATTTGTATATTTCAAGATATACAAAGCTTTTTCAACTTTCTCACCTCTGATAAGATCAACTACCAAACGCATTTTACGTGGAGACGTAGGGCAGTTCAATAATTTAGCAGTAGAAGCGCCACCCTTCTGTGCCTGCTCTTTACGCTCTCTTATCAGTACAGATTTTTTCTTCTTTACGTTATTTGTTGCTTCCATTGCCTATTATTTTTTCTTTTCAGCGTGACCTCTAAATGTTCTGGTTGGAGCAAACTCTCCTAATTTATGGCCAACCATGTTTTCGGTTACATACACCGGAATAAATTTATTTCCGTTATGAACTGCGAAGGTATGACCAACAAAATCAGGAGAAATCATAGATCTACGCGACCAGGTTTTAATTACCGATTTTTTGTTGGTTTCATTCATAGAAAGAACTTTTCTCTCTAAGTTATGATCGATATAAGGACCTTTTTTAATTGAACGAGCCATTATTTTTTCCTTCTCTCAATGATGTAACGATTCGATGTTTTCTTCTTGTAGCGGGTTTTGTAGCCTTTTGCTAATAAACCTGTGCGCGAACGCGGATGTCCGCCTGAGGATCTACCTTCACCACCTCCCATAGGGTGATCTACCGGGTTCATGGCAACACCACGAACACGAGGACGGCGACCCAACCAGCGTTTTCTCCCTGCTTTACCCAGCACTTGATTGGCTTTTTCCCCATTGGAAACAGCTCCAATCGTTGCAACACATGTAGAAAGGATCATTCTGGTTTCGCTTGAAGGCAACTTAATGATTGCATATTTACCATCACGAGCAGAAAGTTGTGCATAGGTACCTGCACTACGTGCAATCGATCCACCTTGTCCTGGATTAAGCTCGATATTGTGTATAATCGAACCTAAAGGAATATTCTGTAACGGCAAAGTGTTACCAACTTCTGGAGCAGCCTTTTCGCCTGCAACAACAGTTTGCCCTACTTGCAAACCTTCTGGAGCAATAATATAACGTTTTTCACCATCCGCATAATGCAATAAAGCTATGCGCGCTGTGCGGTTAGGATCGTATTCAATTGTTGCTACTTTAGCGGGGATATCTTTTTTATCGCGTTTAAAATCTATTAATCGGTATGATTTCTTATGTCCCCCACCGAGATAACGCATAGTCATTTTACCGGTATTATTTCTACCTCCCGACTTTTTGATTTTTACTACTAACGATTTTTCAGGAACGTTAGTGGTAACATCACTATAGTCTGCTCCTATTCTGAAGCGAGTACCAGGAGTAACCGGTTTGAATCTTTTAACTGCCATTTTTTTTATATAGTACTGTAAAAGTCAATAGTTTCACCATCTTTTAATGTAATGATGGCCTTTTTATATTTTGGAGCACGGCCTGTGATGTTTCCTGCCTTAGTGTAACGGCTTTTAGCTTTTCCGCAAATAACCATTGTATTTACTGACGCCACATTAACGCCGAACATTTGTTCTACAGCAGTTTTAATCTCTATTTTGTTGGCCCTATGATCCACCTTAAATGCATAACGATTAGACTTCTCAGTTAAAATCGCTGCTTTTTCCGTTAATACGGGTTTCTTTAAAATCTCCATGTTACTTGGCAAATGCCTCCTCCAATGCTTTAACAGTTTCTGTAGTTAACAAAAGCTTGGTTGCATTCAATACGTCATACGTATTGAGATCTGCTGCCGTAATTACTTTTGCTTTCTTTAGGTTCCTGCTGGATAAATAAACATTTTTGTTCAAAACCGGTAAAACCAATAATGTTTTTTCATTAGTTACATTCAAATCAGCAACTAACTTAACATAGCTTTTAGTTTTGATAGAATCGAAATTCACCTCATCTAAAACAACAATATTGTTTTCTTGCGCTTTGTAGCTTAACGCAGATTTACGCGCCAACGCTTTTAGCTTTTTATTCAATTTGAAGCTATAATCTCGTGGCTGAGGACCAAAAACACGTCCACCACCATTAAATAGAGGAGATTTAATACTACCGGCACGAGCGCCACCAGTACCTTTTTGTTTGTGTAATTTGCGGGTAGATCCAGCAATTTCATTGCGCTGTTTCGATTTGTGTGTACCTTGGCGTTGGTTGGCCAAATACTGCTTTACATCTAAGTAGATAGCATGATCACTAGGGGTTACACCGAATACCGCTTCAGGAAGTTGCACCTTGGCACCTGTTTCTTTACCTGAAATGTTTAAAACTTGTACTTCCATCTTCTTATTTATCTACGATTACGTAAGAACCCTTCGCTCCAGGAACAGATCCGCTAACTACTAGCAAATTTTTCTCTGAATAAACTTTCAACACTTGTAAGTTTTGAACTTTAACGCGATCGCCACCAGTACGACCTGCCATACGCATACCTTTGAATACACGGGAAGGCCAAGATGAAGCACCTAATGAACCCGGTGCACGCATGCGGTTGTGCTGACCATGGGTTTGGCCACCTACACCCGCGAAACCGTGACGTTTCACAACGCCCTGGAAACCTTTACCCTTGGAAGTACCTACTACATCGATATAATCGCCTTCGGCAAAAATATCTACAGTAACTACATCGCCAAGGTTCTTCTCTTCAGGGAAAACCTCAAACTCTACCAACTTACGCTTAGGCGTCGTTTTTGCTTTTGCAAAATGCCCTTTCAATGATGCGGTTGTGTTCTTCTCTTTCTTTTCGTCGAAAGCCAGCTGAATTGCTGCGTAACCGTCATTCTCTTCCGTGCGTATCTGCGTTACCACGCACGGGCCAGCTTCAATCACTGTACAGGGAATATTTTTCCCCTCAGCGTCAAAAATGCTGGTCATTCCTACTTTTTTTCCAATAATTCCTGACATTTTATTTAATTTCTGTTGTTGTCCATCGAAGCAGTAGGGCTTCGTTCAAGACATAGTAATCCCATAAAGGGACGGCAAAGATAGAAAACTTCCTTTAACTATCAAATACTTAGCGGATTATTTTTTTATTTTGACGGTGCGGGGGAAACACCTTGTCTGCTCGACGAATTAATTTACCAAATAAGAAAATGGACTAATCCACGCTTTTTGCTTTCTTATGGCCATTTTTTCCTTTTAGCATTTCTATTACCGGCGGTAAAATAGAAAGTAAAATAATAGCGAAAACGACATAGGTAAAATTATCTTTTATTACGGGCTGGCCGCCAATATAATAGCCCAAAAATAAGAAAGCGGCCACCCAAAGACAGCCACCAACAATATTAAATGAGGCGAATTTCGAATAACGCATGCTGCCTATCCCCGCCACAAAAGGTGCAAATGTTCTCACAATGGGTATGAAACGCGCATAAATAATGGTTTTGCCACCGTGTTTAACATAAAAATGCTGCGTCCTTTCCAAATATTCCTTTTTTAGAAACTTATATTTCCCGCTAAAGGCAACAGGCCCAACATACTTTCCTACATGATAATTAACCAAATCACCCAAAATGGCCGCAATAACCAACAAAACACACATGATTACGATGTTAAGATCGGTATCCGGCTTAGCGACAATAGCGCCGGCAGCAAACAGTAGGGAATCTCCAGGCAAAAAAGGGGTTACCACTAAACCTGTCTCCGCAAAAATAATTAAGAATAAAATGAGATATGTCCAGGTTTGATATTCATTTACAATCTCAACAAGATGCTTATCAATGTGTAAGATAAAATCAACAATAGCCGTTATTACTTCCACAGGTTTCTTATTTAGCTACGCAATTATTCTATCCTTGATTATTTAACATTACCGGCATGACGAGCATGAGTATATTTTCATTTTCTTCCTCTACAGCCGGCAATAAAAGCCCTGCCCTGTTTGGTGTGCTCATTTCAAGAACCACTTCCTCACATTCTAAATTACTCAGCATCTCAATGAGGAATTTGGCATTGAAACCTATTTCAGTATCCTCACCTTCATATTGGCAGCTGAGCCGCTCATGTGCTTCGTTGGCAAAATCCAGATCTTCGGATGATATATTCAATTCACTACCTGTAATCTTTAAACGTACCTGATGCGTTGTTTTATTCGCAAAGATAACCACCCTGCGCAATGAATTCAACAACAATAGCCTGTCAATGGTTAGCTTATTTGGATTAACTTGTGGAATCACCGCTTCATAATCGGGATACCGCTCATCAATCAACCTACAGATTAAATGTATATTGCCAAACCGAAAGAATGCACTGGTATTATTGTACTCCACCGCCACAGCAACATCGTCACTGGGTAAAGAACTTTTGAGCAAGGTTAATGCCTTCTTAGGCAAAATCATTGAAGCTACATCATCAGACTTTACATCTGCACGGCGATAACGCACCAGCTTATGGGCATCGGTAGCAACGAAAGTCGTATTCTGCGGGGTCAGCTGGCAAAGTACACCTGTCATAGCAGGCCTCAATTCGTCATTGCTCACTGCAAAAATAGTTTTATTAATAGCCTCGGCTAAAACAGAAGCAGGAATATGCACGGTGGCAGGATTTTCAACGACAGGAATTTTCGGAAAATCATCTGCGTTCTCACCGCTCAATTTATATTTACCATCACCGGCACTGATCTCTATCGCATACGTTTGTGTATCTACTGAGAAGGCGATTGGCTGATCAGGTAACGTTTTTAAAGTTTCGATCAAGATCTTAGCAGGCACCGCAACCTTACCATCTTCCTTTGATTCTACCTGTAAAGAAGTAATCATACTTGTTTGCAGATCAGTAGCAGAAATGGTAAGTGCATTATCTTTTATCTCAAACAAAAAATTCTCTAAGATTGGTAATACAGTGCTACTGCTGGAAGCACCATTTACAGCTTGTAATTGCTTAAGTAAAGTTGAAGTTGAAACTATGAATCTCATATCTATCTAATATAACCGCAATGATAATAAAAAGAATGGAGAAAGTTAAAAACTTAGATAAATTTGCTTTCGTGCGCAGCTTCACATATTGCACATGAAAGCAAATTTATCGATCTCTCATCTACTTTTGAAACTCGTTCTATAGATGAGTTAAGAGCGCTGAAAGCTTTGCTTTACTACACTAACTGCTAGCCTTGTTCATCTTAATATATTCGCTCGGCCTTACCCCAATCATTTTCTGAAAAGTGTTGCTAAACGTCGGCAAACTGCTATAACCAACCTTTAATGCCACCGCATTAATTGTTAAAGATTTTTCCAGTAATAATTGTAAAGACTTTAGCATGCGAAGAGTTGTTAGGTATTGGATGAAAGACATGCCTAAGTCTTTTTGAAAAAGCCGCGAAAGAGACCTCGAACTAAAACCAAAATTAGCGGCCACATCATTAAATAAAAAATTGCTATCCAGATTACTTTCTAAATAGGTAATCAATTGCTTTAAACGTTTATCTTTTGCAAGTGGCAATGCCAATGGTAGCGAAAAATTATTGAGCTGCGGGAGAAGTATCTTAATCGCATCTACTATCGTATATGCTGCTTTATCGTCAGGCTGGATATGACCTGTCCAACGGGTAGTAAACAGCATTAATTCCAATAATAAATCGTTTACTGGGTGTATGCTTGTACGATCATAAAAAGGATCATCTGTAGCGTAAATCGGAAAATAAAGATTTCGCATAATTACTTCAGGTGAACTTGGATGAATACTATGTACTACACCCGGAGCTATCCACATATAATGGCGCGCTGGCAGAAAATATGATTTCTCCTTCGTTTTCACAAAAACGACACCTCCTTCTGTATATAAAAACTGCCCCTTTTTATGGCTATGGCTTGGGATAAATTTCTCTCCCATCTGATTATGATAACAGTAAATCGTATTTTCTTCCTTATCTACATCAACGATATAATATTTTTCAGCTGTCATAATAAATCTAACGCAAAGGTATGGTTCTAAGTACGATTTATAAATTAATTAGCAAAAACACTCAACCGAATTTCCGTTTACGTATAATTTGCTGCATCAACCCCATGCATAATAACAATAAAAGTGGGGCACATACATTAATTAGCTGCCAGAAGCTCCGGTCTTGCTTAATGGACACCTTATCCAATAAACGTAATTTCACCTCTTTTTCACGAAGCGAAATAATATCCTTTTCGTCACATAAATAATCTATCATGTTAAGAAAAAACACTTTATTGCCGTATTGTTGTTGTGTAGCCCTATCCCACCCTAAATCATAAGGGACCTGCTCTTCTTGATTAATCTCATTTTTTAGCACATTACCGTCTGCCAAAACAATCATCTTATTCGGTGATACGGCGTGCACTTCGTTGGAAAGGGTATCTATTATCCCCTCTGGAACTGGCCTATTCTTAAAAATTGAAGGGAAAGCCCCCGTTAACACCACTCCCACCGGGTATGGCCCCCCCTTGAAATCGGCAGACTCTGGCTCTTTAGAAACCATATCCAGTGAAATCGGCACTGGAACACGTAATACTTTACTGAAGGGGGAAGAACTCAAAATAACAGCTTTCTTTATAATTTTCGTAGGCAATGTATCCAATGTCCCCGCAAATTCACCTTTAATACCATCAATATTTTTAATTATTGGATGCTGTGATTTGGGTATAAAAAGAGGGTAAAACATCCAAGGAACCAGCTGAAATTGATCTGCGCCTCCAATTTTTCCAACACTTAATGGTATCTGTGCACAATTGAGATCGGCTAATAGATTATAATTTAAACGAACACCATATTTAAAAAGCATATCATCAAGGTTAAGTGTCTTTGCCACCACTACCTGACTACCCGTCTTTCTCATATTATCCAGTGCGGCGTCAGCTTGATTAATGGCCCATAATACCTTGCCGCCATGCTGTATAAAATAATCCAACTTAAATTTATGAAGCTCGGAAAAAGCGCTCTTCGGCTGCGCCACAACAATCACTTTTATTTGCGCTAAGGATTCTAAACTGATAGCGTCTAAATTTAACCGTCCAGCCTGATATCCGCTACTTAGACTATGCATGGCATCATAGAGCTCTAGATCCGTCAATTCGCCATGACCTTCCGTAAAGGCAACAATGGGTTTACCTCCAGAAGTAATTTTTTTTATGCCATTAACAAATACATACTCTAAATTCTGGACAGCATTATTGAGCACTTCCTCGGGACTTATGAAGCGATTATTTTGCAACAGTGGAATGGGTAATTCATTGTTGCCATACATTAATACAGCAACTGGATAGATAATTTTTTGTGTTAATCCCCCTGTTGTTTTTACGCTTAACCGCGTCGGTTCGATCCCACGCTTGGCAAGTGCCTCTATAGCCTCCTGCTGCCCTGACTCATTTTCTGCTACTGGATTTATAAAAGTGTATTTTATTTGCCCACCCGCATAGGCCTTTAAATCGGCCAGCATATCCCGCGTAGCATTTTTAAGACGTTGAAAACCTGCCGGTAAATCCCCCTCCAGGAACACAACAATGTGTATATCGTCAGTTAATGAACGCAAAACATCCTTCGACGACTCAGAAATGGTATAGCGTTTTTCATTCGTAAAATCAATCCGAAAGAAAAAATAGCCTACAAGCGCATTGATCGCTACCAAAACCGATAAAACAACCGATAAACGCTTAAGCGCCTGGCTTATGTGAGCCCTACCCTTTTCTATAAATGTATAGGCCAGACAAAGAAACAATAAGCAGTAACACAAGAAAAAGGCTAAATCGCGCAAATCGGCCACTCCTCTACTTATAGATGCATAATGGGTATTAATACTTAAATATAATAGATATGCCGACCATTCTTCATCTAGCAAATTGGCGAGATAGTCAATACCTATAAAAGTGCAAAAGCAGAGAAAGGCACTGAGTAAGAAAGCCACAATTATATTATTACTTATTGCAGAAATGAAGATCCCAATGGCGGCAAATGATGCGCCCAATAAAAGGAGCCCAATATAAGAACCAATTACAGCACCTGTGTCGATATTCCCTTGTGGAGACCCTAAAAAATAAATACTGCTATAATAAACTACTGTCGGTATTATGGCCAATGTAACGACTGCTAAACAACTTAGGTATTTTGCCACCAGCAGTTGTCCTAAGCTTATTGGTTTTGTCATCAACCACTCGTAAGTTCCATCTTCTCGCTCTCCGGCAATACTCTTCATCGTAATGGCAGGAATCAAAAACATAAAAATATAGGGAGACATCGAAAAGAAACTCTCTAATGTGGCATACCCGTAATCGAGCACACTCGTCTCGGGAAACACCCACAAGAAGAGGCCGGTAACCAATAGGAAAAGACCAATAGCAATGTAACCAACAGACGAGTTTAAAAAACCGAAAAAGTCTTTTTTGAAAATACTGAACACCAAAAGCTATTTTAAATAAAACTAGCCGAAGGTATAAAAAAAGCGATAAAACAAAAAGGCGTAGATTTGTGATCTACGCCTTTTTGTTTGCAATAATATCTTTTTTACCTATTTCCTTGACCAGGCAAATAAATTTGGAAACCAAGGTTAAATCCAAGTCCATTTTGCGCATTGGCACTAGCATTATTGGCTTTTGAATAATTATACCCTACAACAGCTTCCAAAGCAACACTTCTGGTAATAAAGTGCGCGTAGCCTAAACCTACACCAGCGGCAAAGGTCACATCACTACCCTTGTTAGCACCAGCAATCCCTACTTCTCCTTGACCAAAGAATCTGCCCGTAGAAGATGATCCTTCAGGGAAGAAATATCTTACAAACGGGGCAACACCATAAGTCCAATCATCCTTAGCGTCCTTTACAGATTGATACCCTCCATTTACAGACAATCCTATAGCTACTCCATCCGATACAAAATATCCTGCTCTTGGATTAATATTAATATTAAAAGATTTCCCTTCGAAACTGTATCCCAAGGAGCCTAAGCTACCTCCTACCATCCAATTCCCTTTTTTAATCGGTGTTAAACCTACGTCTTCAGACATTTGAGGTTTATTAACATCTACATTTTGGGCTTTAACCCCCAAAAAAGCAGTCAACATAAATACAGAAAATAAAAGTACGCGTTTCATAGTTTTCAATTGTTAATTATCTAATTTGTTAATTATCATTAAATGCATAAACATAAAACGTGCCACAATGTTTATTTAAAACTATAAGTCCTAGCATGGGTTACTTAGTTAATCGTGCAAAAACTTGCTCTAAAGTCTCATTTTCAAACAAAACAGGAACTTGAGCCATATCGAAATTCGCAACTAATTTTCCCTTATTCATAATAATGACCTCTTCGCAGACAGCTTCAACTTCCTGCATGATATGTGTAGATAAAACTACGATTTTCTCTTCTCCCAACGAACTGATCAAGTTCCTGATCTCATGCAATTGGTTAGGATCTAACCCAGCAGTTGGTTCATCTAAAATTAACACTTCAGGGTCATGTAGAATGGCTTGTGCTATTCCAAGGCGCTGTTTATATCCTTTTGATAGTTGCTTTATTTTCTTACGCCTTTCTTCGCTCAAGCCCACCATCTCCATGACTTCATTAATGCGGTTAGTTGCATTATGCAGCCCATATATACCGGCCGTAAATTGCAGACTTTCTAAAACATACATATCTGAATACTGTGGATTATGCTCTGGCAAATAACCGATTATTTGTTTAGCTTGCTTAGCATATTTAGCAATGTCAATGTTATTTAGTTTTATCTCGCCAACACTCGGAAGAATAAATCCAGCTATAATTTTCATTGTTGTAGATTTTCCAGCTCCATTGGGGCCTAGAAAGCCTAAGACTTTATTTTCCGCTACAGCAAAGGAGATATCATTTACCGCAACTTGATTTCCAAAACGCTTTGTTAAATTTGCGACAGATAGGGACATATTAATGGGTTACTTACTTAAATAAGGAGAATTAGAATGGTAATCATACCTGTATCGAGCTACTTGCACACCCGCTTCATCATGTCTATCCGTTGAGATAATATCAGCTCCCCTTTCAATCAGTTCATAATATAAATCATCTCCTCTAGTCTCGGCTCGTCGATCTAAATTTCCCATAGTGCCAATGATGCACATAATGCCGTGTTCATGTAAATGCTTATACAATGATGCATCCGGTTCGCTCACACCAACGAACGCCACCAATCTGTTGTCTGGTATACCGTAATCATTTAACCTGACCAAATCATCGGTTTGGCGTATACTTACTGACAGCATTAAATCGGGTGCTAATCGATGAACTTGAGCCGCCTGTGTTGCATTATAGGTAATAATTACAGCATATGGAGCCGCATTATTACGTTTAACCGCATCTACAACCAAACTCATCGGCACACCGCGTTTAATGTCTAATGTAAAGATAACTTTTCCTCTCCCCCATTTTAACACCTCATCTAGCGTGGGAATCTTATAAGGTGTTAGTTTTCCATCATTATCTTTTAAAGAAAGTTGTTTCAGTTCGGCTAAAGTATAGTGGCTAAGTAAGCCTTTTCCAGAAGTGGTTCTGTCTAACTTATCGTCATGCATCATCACCAGTAGAGAATCTTTTGTTAGGGCAATATCGCATTCTATAATTATTGGTTGCCTGTTAGCACTATGCTGAAAAGTTTCGACTGCATTCTCCGGGTAACCTGGCTCAGGTCCGCCCCGATGGGCACTGATGAGCGGAACCCGATGCTCACTATAAGTTAAAAATTTATAAAGATCGGCTACTGTATTGAACGATAAGGCAGATGGCTTGTCAAAATTGCTATCGTTTGCCGCAGTAAAGGTACAACCACCAATCAGGACATTAAATAAAAAAAATACACCTATATAAAACAACTTATTCATAGAAGATATCGACATAAAACAATATTAGAGAACACAAAACTATCTACAAACAAATGTAAAACAAAAGATAATTCTTTTCTCGATACTCAACTCCTTTAGGAGAATTTTAATAGCCGGAAGTCGAATACTACCAAACTATACCCGATTTTACTTTAGTAGCGGAAAATATAAGAATTTTATATTAGGTTTGTCATTGCTTATGCACCCTTTGGTAGATTGCTCCCTTTAATCTCTGCTTTAGTGGTTAGCTTGAACGCCTTGAAAATAGAGAAGACGAAAAAACAATGTATTTTAATGAAAACCAACGACGAACTTTTTAAAAATGTTATATCACATGCCAAGGAATATGGTTTCGTATTTCCTTCGAGTGAGATTTATGATGGCTTAAGCGCGGTTTACGATTATGGCCAATTAGGCGCAGAATTAAAAAACAATATTAAAACCTATTGGTGGAAAGCCATGGTGCAGCTTAATGAAAATATTGTAGGGATTGATTCTGCCATATTTATGCATCCAAAGATATGGAAAGCTTCGGGACATGTGGATGGATTTAATGACCCCATGATCGATAATAAGGAGTCGAAAAAACGCTATAGGGCCGATCAGCTCATTGAGGATAAAATAGCGCGTTATGAAAAAGACGGCAAAAGCGATAAAGCCGCAAAGCTTCAAGCAGATTTAGATGAAGCATTAAATAATGATAACCTCAGCCGCTTAAAAGCTATTATAGAGGAACACAATATTGTATGTCCTGTTTCGGGCACGAAAAATTGGACCGAAGTAAGGCAGTTTAACTTGATGTTCAGCACCCAAATGGGTGCCATGGCAGAAGGTTCTGATGAAGTTTATTTAAGGCCTGAAACAGCCCAGGGAATTTTCGTTAATTTCCTAAATGTTCAAAAAACGGGACGGATGAAGATCCCTTTTGGCATTGCGCAAATCGGCAAGGCCTTTAGAAATGAAGTAATAGCACGCCAGTTCATCATGCGGATGCGGGAGTTTGAGCAAATGGAAATGCAATTTTTCGTTCGCCCGGGTACTGAAATCGAATGGTATAACAAATGGAAGGAAACACGGCTAAAGTGGCATTTGGCTCTTAAACCAGACCCCTCAAAATACCGTTACCATGACCATGTAAAATTAGCGCATTATGCTAATGCGGCAGTGGATATTGAATACGAATTTCCATTCGGTTTCAAAGAAGTAGAAGGAATTCATTCCAGAACAGACTTTGATCTGAGCCAGCATCAGCAATTTTCGGGCAAGAAACTGCAATATTTCGACCCTGAGATAAACCAAAATTACATTCCCTATGTAATTGAAACTTCCATAGGTTTGGACCGTATGTTTTTAACTACGCTATGTAACGCTTATGTGGAAGAAGATTTAAGCACTGCCGATAAAAAAGATTCCAGATCAGTACTTCGTCTGCACCCGGCATTAGCACCTATTAAAGCAGCCGTATTTCCGCTAACTAAAAAAGACGGATTACCGGAAAAGGCAAGAGAGGTGATGGACCTCTTAAAAATGGATTATAACTTAATATACGAAGAAAAAGATGCTATAGGTAAACGTTACCGCAGACAAGATGCCATCGGTACACCAATATGCATTACAATAGATCATCAAAGCTTAACAGACAACACCATTACCATAAGGCACCGGGACAGTATGGCGCAAGAGCGAGTAGCTATTACCGATATCGAACGTCTTCTAGAGGAGATTGTGGGCTGGAAATCTTTGCTCAAAACGCTTCTGTAGACAAGGTCTTTAAATTAACTTTCCCGTCATCTATTGACGGGAAAGTTAATTAAGCTAATTCGATAAGTTTGAAAAGTCAGCGGATACCTTAAGAATTGATATTTTCCGACGGATGATGTTCTTTTTGCTGTGCATTAGGCCTAATAATTAACCGCAAACTTGGATTATTGGTTAGAAAAGACCAAAACCAACCGGTAACCAGTTTTATTTTATTTCTGAAACCTGCAATAGGAATAATATGGATAAACAACCAGGTTAACCATGCAAACCAACCCGTAAAGGTAAATTTAGGCAAATCAACTACCGCCTTATTTTTAGTGATGATAGCCATACTGCCTTTATCATTATATTTGAAGGCTTTAAGCGGCCGCTTTTCAACCAAATTCACTAAGTTATCGGCTAGCAATATGCCCTGTTGGATAGCAACCTGAGCCAATTGCGGATGCCCATTCGGAAAAGCGCTATCTGTTGTCTGCAGGCAGATATCGCCAATTGCAAAGACATCATTTACACCCTGAACTTTATTGTATTCGTCAACCAAAATCCGCCGCCCTCTACCAATCGATTCTTTCGGCAAGCCCGGAGCTTCTTTGGCTATAACGCCGGAAGACCAAATTAATGTATCAGTAGCAATACTGGTTCCGTCGGCAAAAATCACCTTTCCATCAATATAGTCTTTTACACCCATATTCAGTTTTACTTCAACACCCATGCCTTGTAACACTTCAGATGCCTCCTGTTGTGATTTTTTACTCATTGGCCCTAATAGGGTTGGAGCCATATCTACCAATACAATTCGCATTTTACCATTTGGCGAAAACTCCGGATATTCCTTCGCTAATATTTTTTTATTCATGTAGGCCAACATACCCGCCAGTTCGACCCCTGTTGGCCCACCTCCAGAAATTACTATCGTAGAATACTTTTCGCGGTCTACGTCATTATGCCCCTGGGCTGCGCGCTCTCCATTCCGCAAAATATGATTTCGGAGGTTAATCGCATCATCTATAGTTTTCATTGGCACAGCATATTTCTCAACGTTTTCCATGCCGAAATAATTGGTCTCTGTGCCCATAGCCAGCACCAAATAATCATAGGCTACATCTTCCGAGCTTGTTGTTACAATCTTACGCTGTGTATCTATATGTTGAAGTTCACCATAATGAAATCTGAAATTATGGGCTTTACTAAACATCTTACGGAACGGATATGTAATAATAGATGTTTCAATGAAAGCAGTTGCAACCTGATAAATTAATGGCGGGAAAAAATGATAGTTATTTTTATCTATCAAGGTAATATTCAGGCTCTTGTTTTTAGACAGTTGCTTAGCGAAATTCATTCCTGCAAAACCACCACCAACTATTACAATATTCATATAAAATAATTTTAAATGCCCATTTTTTAACGATGCGCAAAAGTGACAATTTTTATAATGCTACGCAACTTTTCTATTGTCTTTTGCCGTCAAAAAACATCGGCAAATATAGCATAAAATTTCTACAAATAGTGTACATTAAACACTATGAAAAAGTGCTTATAAAACTCCTAGTTGAGAAAAGCTCACCCTTTATTTATTAGCTAACAATCTGTAATTTGTATTGTTTCAAGCATCTTTTTTGTTAGGCAAATCACACCGCTCACAACAGTAACATCATGGTTTAATATAATAAAAGAGAAAACTTTCTCTATTCATTAGCCATTCTACAATTGTCAATTTAAAACAGCAACAAAAAACAGTTTCTCACCGGAGAAAAAACGCACAAAATATAAACAGCACAAAATCAATATAATGCCCGTTTTAAGGTTAAAAATTTAAGCAAAAACAAAAAAATCATTTGACAATTTAAAACAATACCCTATATTTGCATCGCAGTTCGCAAAAGGGATATCCTTAGCGGGAATTGCCTTAGCCAGACAACGATATTCCTGAATAGCTCAGCTGGTTAGAGCATCTGACTGTTAATCAGAGGGTCGCTGGTTCGAGCCCAGCTTCAGGAGCAAGCCCCGTAAATACGGGGCTTTTTTTTTATTTTAGCTTTACAAAACCATGAGTTTAATTATCCTGGGATCAGTAGCTTTTGATGCGCTGGAAACTCCTTTTGGTAAAACTGATAAAATTGTTGGAGGCGCTGCAAGTTACGCCGCCCTTACAGCCTCTTATCTCTATAATAACGTAAAAATTATAAGTGTAGTCGGTGGAGATTTTGGTTCCGAAAATCTATCCAAATTCTCCCAGCGGCATATTGATATTTCAGGCATTCAGGTAAAAAATGAAGAAAAATCTTTCTTTTGGTCTGGAAAATATCATAACGACATGAATAGTAGAGATACTTTAATTACCGAGTTAAATGTCTTGGAAAATTTTGATCCTATTATTCCGGCTTCTTATCAAGATGCCGAATATATTTTGCTGGGCAATCTAAGTCCACAAGTACAATTGGCCGCTTTAGAAAGGCTACATAAGCGACCCAAATTGGTTGTCTTAGACACTATGAACTTCTGGATGGATATTGCGATGGAAGATTTAAAAAAAGTTCTTAAGAAAATTGACGTCCTTACTATTAATGATGAAGAGGCACGTCAGCTTTCTGGCCAATACTCTTTAGTAAAAGCAGCAGAAACCATTCTCAAAATGGGCCCTTCTCACCTGATTATTAAAAAAGGCGAACACGGTGCGCTTCTGTTTGGAGAAAATCAATTGTTTGCAGCGCCTGCGCTGCCCCTCGCAGATGTATTTGATCCTACAGGTGCAGGAGACACTTTTGCCGGAGGTTTCATAGGTTATTTAGCCCAGGCAAAAACCATCAATTTTGAATATATGAAATCTGCAGTAATTTACGGCTCCGCCCTAGCGTCATACTGTGTCGAGAAGTTTGGTACCGAACGCCTTGAAAATTTAACTTTAGCAGAAATTAAGAATAGAGTTAGCTTATTTAGCAATTTAACGTCCTTTAATATTTAATCAAAAAGCGGAGGGCTTCGTTAATTACGATGCCCTAAATGCGTTCGGAGCTTTAAGGGTCAAGCAAATTTCTTTGGGAAAACACCCGTACCATAATCGGCTTAATTTCATTGCTGATTGCTAAATAAAAGGAAGGCTTTTATTAATCAACTTTTCTTGATAAAAGTTGAGCAAAATCAAGGCTTTCTGGTTCTCGCTAAAGATTCAGGCCTAAAACACAGCGATGTGGAGCCGTTTCGTTTCACTTCACTTCTTCACATCGCTCTTTTC
>Ga0182736_1001716_pt1 | contig 19667 bp, 15 predicted proteins | sample eDN5th30CKraftBY_FD_128882 | JGI IMG/M metagenome (GOLD analysis project Ga0182736, IMG submission 128882) | Enriched backyard soil microbial communities from Emeryville, California, USA - eDNA 5th pass 30_C Kraft BY (version 2) (version 2) | ecosystem: Environmental > Terrestrial > Soil >... | reverse complement strand
GACCGCGGGCGTATCGGAAGCTGCTTTCTTTGCTTACTTTCTTTGCAGCAGCAAAGAAAGTAAGTGCCGCCCCGCACAGGGGCAACGCTAATAGACCGACGCGAAAACGGGATCCGGCGAAACCCCGACCCGACCCAATCACGGGATCCAGCGAAGAAACAAAATCAACCAAGAACCGCACTCACAGCGTGAATCAAAATCCCGACGGCGCCTCCCACAAGCGTCCCATTCACGCGAATGAACTGCAAATCCCGCCCAATATTAAGCTCAACATCCCTGACGAGCGTCGCATCGTCCCACTGCTTGACGGTGGCGGCAATATGCTTCGCGATGCCATCGCGCAACTCCGGCGCAAGCGCCTTCAAAGCATCGCGCATATGCTCGTTAATCGACTCGCGCAATGCCGGATCGCTGCCGAGCGCCTCGGCAAAACCGCCCGCCATCGCGACGACCTTCGCATGCAGCGCCGAATCCGGCCGCTTGATATCCGCATCGAGCCACGCGATGAACTCGTCCCACAGCCCGTTCACGTATGTCCGCAACTCGGGCCGCTCCAGCCACTCACGCTTGTGCTCGTCGATGCGCGCCTTGAACGCCGGATCCGTCTTCAACCGCTCGACAAACCGCTCCACGGCCGCATCGAAAGCCTTGCGACGCTCGTGCTCGGGATCGCTGCTTACATCGTGCAGCCATTGATTCGCGCCGCGCACGAGACCGGCCGCAAACTTGTTGCCAAGGTCTTCAGCATTCAGTCCGACGAATCCCAGCATACCGACGAGCTTCGGATACTCCTCGCCCGCCACCGCGACGATGCGCGTCGCGAGCATCTCCTGCACTTCGGGCTTGTCGAGCCACCCGGCCAGTTGCTTCAGGCCCTCATCGAGCAGCAACTGATGACGCCGGTCCGATATCAGCGTCGACAGCACGCTTCCCGTCGCGCTCGCCAGATCGAACGACTCCGCGCGACGGCGCAGCGTCTCGTAGAGCATCGACTTCACGCGCTCGTCATCGACGAAAGACAGCAGTTGCCCGACCGCGCCCACGGCCTTCTTGCCGAGCAACTCGGCATTGGCAGGCTCGGCCAGCCACATCGACAGACGGCTCGCCGGATCGAACGCATTCACGCGCGCGACGAGCGCATCGGTGCCGAGAAAACGGTCGCGAACGAACACGGCCAGGTTGTCCGCGACGCGCGCCTTGTTCGCGGGCAGGATCGCGGTGTGCGGAATCGGCACGCCAAGCGGATGCCGAAACAGCGCGACCACCGCGAACCAGTCGGCGAGCGCGCCGACCATCGCGGCTTCCGCGAACGACGACGCCCACGCCCACGCGCCCGCATCGTGCTGGCTTTTCGCGAGCGCGAACAAGGCGCCGGCCGCGACGAGCAGCCCGGCGGCGAAGCATTTCATTCTTCTCAGCGCGACGGCTTTGTCCTGCGTTTCCATCTATGTCGGTTTCATGGTTTTGATGAGGCCGAAAGCTTACCAGCAGCGCGTTGCACATCCCGAAGGACTTCGACGGCGCGTTCGCCCTCTTCGACCGGAACGAAGATGTGATCGTGATACGCCGCCGCAATCACATTGCAACTGATGTTCGCCTCGCCGAGCGCACGCGCGAACGCCGCCGTCAAGCCGACCGCGTTCAGATCCGAATGAACGGTCAGCGTGATCCAGGCCGCGCGAAAGAGCGGCGCGACGCCGGCCGCCTGCGCCGCGCTTTCTTCCATCACGACCGTCAATCCCTCGCGCTCGCGGAACGTCGCGACGATGCCCGCGCCGCTCGCCACCGCATCGTGCGGCAGCGACGCGAACACGTACGCGCCCGGCTGCAGTTCGGGCTCCATCGACGCGATCAGCGTATCGAGATCACGCAGCATTTTCGGTCTCCCGTGTCCGCGCCAAAACCGGCCGCAGCGCAGCGCCGGTATGACTGCGCGGATGCGTCGCGAGCGTGTCCGGGTCCGCCGCCGCGACGATCGTGCCGCCATTCACGCCGCCTTCCGGGCCGAGATCGAGCACCCAGTCGGCTTCGGCGATCACATCGAGATCGTGTTCGATGACGATCACGCTATGCCCGCCATCCACCAGACGATGCAGCACGCGTATCAGCTTCGCGACGTCCGCCATGTGCAGGCCGACGGTCGGCTCATCGAGCACATAAAGCGTGTGCGGCGGCTTCTGGCCGCGCCGCGTGACGTCGTCGCGCACTTTCGACAGTTCGGTGACGAGCTTGATGCGCTGCGCCTCGCCGCCCGACAGCGTCGGCGACGGCTGGCCGAGCGTCAGATAGCCGAGGCCGACATCGCGCAGCAATTGCAGCGGATGCGCGATGCTCTGCATCGACGCGAAGAACTCGACGGCTTCGTCGATCTCCATCGTCAGCACTTCGCCGATGTTTTTGCCGCGCCATGTCACCGCGAGCGTTTCCGGATTGAAGCGCTGGCCGTGGCACACGTCGCACGGCACTTTGACATCGGGCAGGAAGCTCATCGCGATGGTCCGCACGCCCTGGCCTTCGCATGCCGGGCAACGGCCATCGCCCGTGTTGAACGAGAAACGCGACGGCGTGTAGCCGCGCGCGCGGGCCTCGAGCGTATCGGCGAAGAGCTTGCGGATCGTGTCCCACATGCCGATGTAGGTGGCCGGGCATGAACGCGGCGTCTTGCCGATCGGCGTCTGATCGACTTCGAGCACGCGATCGATAGCCTCGAAACCGGTTACGCCCGCGCAGCCCTGCCACGCATGCGCGACATCGAACGTCGGACGCGGCGCTTCGCGCGCGAGCACGCTGGCGCGCGACCCGGCAGCGGGCTTGTCCGCTTGCGCGGCCTTGCGCGCGCGCCGCACCGCAGGCGACGACAACACCGAACGGCCGACGGCATCGAGCAGGTTCGTCATCAGCACGTCGCGCGCGAGCGTCGATTTGCCCGAACCCGACACGCCCGTAATCGCGACGAGCCGATTCAGCGGCATCGTCGCCGTCACGTTGCGCAAGTTGTGCAGCGTCGCACCTTCGACCGTCAGCCATTGCTCCGGCACGGCGGCGCGCTTCGCGGTCGCCGCGCGCACTTCGCGGCGCGGCTGCAACGGATGCACGATCGGATTCGCGAGGAACTGGCCCGTGAGCGACGCCTTGTGCGCCGCGAGATCCGTCACGTTGCCCTGCGCGACGACCGTACCGCCGCGCTTGCCCGCGCCCGGCCCGATATCGATGATGTGATCCGCGCGGCGAATCGTGTCTTCGTCATGCTCGACGACGACGAGCGTATTGCCCTTGTCGTTCAGCTTCTTGAGCGCGGAGAGCAGGATCAGGTTGTCGCGCGGATGCAAACCGATGGTCGGTTCATCGAGCACGTAACACACGCCTTGCAGATTACTGCCGAGTTGCGCCGCGAGACGGATGCGCTGCGCTTCGCCGCCGGAAAGCGTCGGCGCGGCGCGATCGAGGCTCAAATAGCCGAGCCCGACTTCTTCGAGGAATTGCAAGCGCCCTTCGATTTCACTGACCACGTCACGCGCGATATCCGCATCGCGGCCCTTGAGCTTGAGCGATGCAATCCACTCGCGCGTATCGCTGACGGTCCATCGTCCGACTTCCGTGATCGGATAATTGCCGAACGTGACGGCGCGCGCAACATCGTTCAGACGCGTGCCTTCGCATTCCGGGCAGGGCTGATCCACGATATCGTCCGGTTCCTGATCGACCGAGCCGATGCTCTGCTCGCGTCCGCGATCGTCCTGCGCGAAGAGCGTGTCGTCGAACGCGGCGCGCTGTTCGCGCGTGAGCTTCACGCCCGTCCCGACGCATGTGTTGCACCAGCCGTGTTTGCTGTTGTACGAGAACATGCGCGGATCGAGCTCCGGATAACTCGTGCCGCAAACGGGGCACGCGCGCTTCGTCGAGAACACGCGCGTTTCTTCCTTGCCGCGACGCGCGCCGTCGTGCCACGACCCATGCAGTTCATCGAGCGGCGCGCAAAGATGCATGACGCCCTTGCCGATTTCGAGCGTGTCGTCGAGCAAACGCCGCAGTTCCGCTTCGTTGTCCGCCGACACGACTAGATCCGCAACCGGCAATTCGATCGTATGTTCACGGAAGCGATCGAGCTTCGGCCACGGACTCACGGGCAGAAATTCGCCATCCACACGCAGATGCGTATTGCCGCGCGCCTTCGCCCATTTCGCGAGATCGGTATAGACGCCCTTGCGATTGACGACGAGCGGCGCGAGCAGTCCGACATGCTGCCCCTTGAAATCGCGCATGATCTGCGCGGCGATCGATTCGGAACTTTGCGACTGGACCGGCGTGCCATCGTGAATGCAATGCTGAATGCCGAGCTTCACGTACAGCAAGCGCAGGAAGTGCCAGACTTCGGATGTCGTCGCGACCGTCGATTTGCGTCCGCCGCGCGACAGGCGCTGCTCGATCGCGACGGTCGGCGGAATGCCATAGACGGCATCGACTTCCGGACGGCCCGCCGGCTGCACGATGGAGCGCGCATATGCGTTCAGCGATTCGAGGTAACGGCGCTGACCTTCGTGGAAAAGGATATCGAACGCGAGCGTCGACTTGCCCGAACCGGACACGCCCGTCACGACGTTGAACTTGTTATGCGGAATATCGACATCGAGCGACTTCAGATTGTGCTCGCGCGCGTTGACGATCCGCACCACGTTCTCGCCCTGCAACGCACGTCGCGCGCTCGCGACTTCCGCCGCGAGTTGCAGCGGCACGCCCGCGCGCTTTTGAGCCGCGCCGGGCGCCATCGCTTCTTCGTATTCGACCAGCGCGCGGCCCGTATGCGATTGTTCGCATGCCGAAACATCGTCCGGCGTGCCGACGCATACGAGCTGCCCGCCGCCATCGCCGCCTTCCGGACCGAGATCGATGATCCAGTCGGCCGCGCGAATCACATCGAGATTGTGTTCGATGACGATCAGCGAATGACCGCGTTCGAGCAGGCGCCGCAGTGCCTGCATCAACTTCGCGATGTCGTCGAAATGCAGGCCCGTCGTCGGCTCGTCGAACATGAAGAGACGGCTTTCGCTCTTGCTGGTCTGCGACGTTTCCGCGAGAAAGCCCGCGAGCTTCAGACGCTGCGCCTCGCCGCCCGAAAGCGTCGGCACGGGCTGGCCGAGCTTCACGTATTCGAGACCGACATCGACGATCGGCTGCAGCACGCGCAGCACTTCCTTGTCGCCGGCGAACAGCGCGACGGCTTCGCTCACCGTCAGCTCGAGCACATCGGCGACGCTCAACTGACGATCGCCGCGCTCGATCTTCACTTCGAGGATTTCCGCGCGATAACGGCGTCCGTCGCAATCGGGGCAACGCAAGTAGACATCGCTCAGGAACTGCATCTCGACGTGCTCGAAGCCCGAGCCGCCGCACGTCGGGCAGCGTCCATCGCCCGAGTTGAAGCTGAACATGCTCGCGCTATAGCCGCGCTGCAACGCGAGCGGCGCCTTCGCATAGAGCTTGCGAATTTCGTCGAACGCGCCGACATAGCTCGCCGGATTCGAGCGCGCCGTGCGGCCGATCGGCGACTGATCGACGAACACGACATCGCTCAAATGCTCCGCGCCCTTCAGGTCGCGATACGCGCCGGGCGCTTCCGTCGCCTTGCCGAAGTGACGCATCAGCGCGGGCGCGAGCACGTCCTGGATCAGCGTCGATTTGCCCGAGCCCGATACGCCCGTCACGCACACGAGACGTTGCAGCGGAATGTCGACCGTCACGTCGCGCAGGTTGTGATCGCTCGCGCCTTCGAGCGTGAGGCGCGGCGTGTTCGCATCGACGACGCGGCGATTCCAGTTCGACGCATGCGCGACATGCTTGCGGCCGCCGAGATACGCGCCGGTGAGTGTGTCGGTGACTTGAATGTCGTCGGGTGCGCCGTCATAGACGATCTGCCCGCCGCGCTCGCCCGGACCCGGTCCCATGTCGATGAGACGATCGGCCGCGAGCATCACCGACGGATCGTGCTCGACGACGACGAGCGTATTGCCCGCGTCGCGCAGACGATGCATCGCTTCGACGATGCGGTTCAGATCGCGCGGATGCAAACCGATGCTCGGTTCATCGAGCACGAACAGCGTGTTCACGAGCGACGTGCCAAGCGCGGTCGTCAGATTGATGCGCTGCACTTCGCCGCCGGACAGCGTGCGCGACTGGCGATCGAGCGTCAGATAACCGAGACCGACATCGCAGAGATATTTCAGACGCGTGCGGACCTCGGCGTGCAAGAGCTTGAGCGCTTCGTCGAGCAAGGTCGACGGCAGCGTCAGCGAATCGAAGAAGCGGCGGATGCGCTCGATCGGCATCAGCATCAGATCGTGCACCGTGAGGCCCGGCAGCGCTTCGAGTTGCGCGCGCGTCCAGTCGACGCCTTCCGGCATGAAGCGATCTTGCGGCGCAAGCACTGCGTCGGCCTGTTCCTTCGTGCCGAGACGCCACAGCAGCGATTCGGTTTTCAGACGCGCGCCGGCGCACACCGGACACGTCGTATAGCTGCGATATTTCGACAGCAGCACGCGGATGTGCATCTTGTACGCCTTCGACTCCAGATAATCGAAGAAGCGCTGCACGCCGTACCACTGGTTCTGCCACTTGCCCGTCCAGTCCGGAGAGCCCTTGATGACCCAGTCACGCTCCTGCTGCGTGAGATCCTTCCACGGCACGCCGAGGCGAATGCCCGCCTTCGCGCCGTAGCGCACGAGATCGTCCTGGTTCTCTTTCCACGCGGGCGTCTGCAATGTCTTGATCGCGCCTTCGCGCAGCGTCTTCTTTTCATCGGGGATGACGAGACCGTAATCGACGCCGATCACGCGTCCGAAGCCGCGGCACGTCTCGCAAGCGCCATACGCGGAGTTGAACGAGAACAGCGCCGGCTGCGGATCGGCGTAGCGCAGATCGCTTTCCGGGCTGTGCAGGCCGGTGGAAAAACGCCAGATCTCCGGCTCGCCTTCGTCTTTCAGCACATAGACGTCGACGCGGCCCGTGCCGCGCAGCAACGCGCTTTCGATCGCCTCCAGCGCACGCGAACGCTCGATGTTCTGCAAGCGAAAACGATCCGCGACGACATCGAGCATCTGCCGTTTGCCGCTTGCGGTTTCGACGTGGCGTTTCGCCTGCACGCGCGTATAGCCGCTCGCGGAGAGCCACTGCTCGACCTCCTCGTCGCTCGCGGTGTCGGGCAATTCGACCGGAAACGTGATCGCGAGACGCGGATCATCGGCCCGCGTGCGTTCGAGCAGTTCGGCGTAGATCGTCTCGGGCGTGTCGTGACGCACGCGATGCGACGTCTTCTTGTCGAAAAGTTCGGCGGCGCGCGCGTAGAAGAGCTTCAGATGATCGTTCAGTTCGGTCATCGTGCCGACGGTCGAACGCGAACTGCGCACCGGATTCGTCTGGTCGATGGCGATCGCGGGCGGCACGCCGTCCACGCGATCGACCTGCGGACGGTCCATCCGGTCGAGAAACTGGCGCGCATACGCGCTGAAGGTTTCGACGTAGCGCCGCTGGCCTTCCGCGTAGAGCGTGTCGAACACGAGGCTCGACTTGCCGGAACCGGACGGGCCGGTCACGACCGTCATCTCGCCGGTGTGCAGGTCGAGATCGAGATTCTTGAGGTTGTGCTGACGTGCGCCGCGAATGCGGATTGCGTTATTCGATGCCAATTTTTCAACCGGTTCAATGAGTTAGGCGGCATCCTCGAAGTGTTCGACGAGGTCGCACGAGTGTTCGGAAGTGCGTGGCCGCCATAGCGATCAGTACTGTACACGCATACAGTGTTTGCCGCCAAACGTGTCGGAAGTGTCCGGTGACACTGCGCAAGGCGCTCGCCTGCTCGGCGATCACTTCAGATGTTCGATGACCGCATCCGCGACGGCATCCGGCGCCTCGCGCAGCGGAAAATGCCCGGCGCCATCGATAACGACGCGCCGATAGCCCGCCGTGAAGTAGCGCGCTTGGCCTTCCGAACTCGCCGGTTCGTCGCAGGCGTCCGCGCCGCCTTGAATCATCAAGGCCGGTACGCCGATGCGATCGATCGTCGCAAGCCGCGCGTACAGATCGGCGAGCGCCGGATCGGACGGCTGATCGCTCCGCCAGCGCCGGCGATACGCGTTCAGCGTGATCGGCACCCAGTCGGGATTGTCGAATGCGCGCGCCGTCGCCGCGAATTCGGCTTCGTCGAACCAGCCGGGCGGCGACCATGTGTCCCACTGGATGCGCGCGAAGCCTTTGGGATCGGCGGCGACGGCGTCCGGGCCGCCGTCGAGCGACATGAACCATTGGTACCAAAAGCGCCGCGCCTGCGAGAAGTCGGGCAATTCGAAGACGCCGCGCGGCTGATACGCCAGCGCGAGCGCGGCCATGCGGCGCACGCGCTCGGGAAACAGCGTGGCGATCGTGTAGGCGGCGCGCGCGCCCCAGTCGTGGCCGACGACATCGAACGTGGCGATGCCGAGCGCATCGGCGAGATCGACGGCGTCTCGCGCGAGCGCGACGCCCGAGCCGTCGCGCACGGCGTCGTCGCGCAGGAAACGCGTGCCGCCCGCCCCGCGCAACTCCGGCACGACGGTTCGATAGCCGGCGTCGTTGAGCCGCGCGGCCACGGCATTCCACGCGCGCGCCGCATCCGGCCATCCGTGGATCAGCAGCACGACGGGCGCGTCGGCGGGACCGGAATCGGCGTAAGAGATATCGAGCGTCAGCGTGCGCGCGTGGCGTGCGAAATCCAGCATGGCGAGACTCCTCGAAAGCGAGGAGTCATTCTAGCGAGCAGTGAAAACACGCGCTCGGCGCGCTCACGCCCCGATCAACACCCCGCTCCTGATCGCCTTCTCACCCGTTACGCGCCCCATCGGCGCGCCCGCGTACACGAAGCGGACCGCGCGTCGCATGTAGAACACGCCGCCGTTGGCCGTCGTGACGGTCGTCACCGAGTCGGTGACCGGATCGACGATATCGAACACCGGATCGCCCGCTTGCAGCCGCGCGCCCACTTTCGCGCGATACACGACGATTCCGCTCGCCGGCGCCGTCAGTTGCTGGCTGCCCGCGAGCGGCGTCGCGGCCTGCGCGAGCGGCGGCGCGTCCTTCGCCTCGCCTTCGATCACGCCGCGCGCGATCAGATAATCGACGATGGCCTCCGCATCATGCGACGCCGTGTCGTAATCGACATCGCGCTGGCCGCGATGCTCGATCGTCGCCGCAATGTTCGGCGCGCCGAGCGGCGTTGCATCGCCGAGGCGCTCGCGCAGCTCGTTCCACAAAAGCGCATGAACCTCGTCGAAAGATTGACCGCCCGAATCCGTCGCCAGCAGCACGCCGTTCGCGCCGAGATAGCGCGCGAGCGGCTCGATCGCGGGCCAGCTCGCGGGACTCGTGTAGATGTGCATCGTCGCTTCGAGCGAGCAATGCAGATCGAGCACGACATCCGCTTTCGACGCCAGCCCGAGCAGCGCAAGCCGCAGCGATTCGAACTCGTTCTTCGCGGTCGTTTCGCCGAGCATCTCGACGAGCGCGCCGCGCAGCAGACGCGCGTTGTGCGCGGCATCGCCGGACGATAAGCGCGCGCCCACGCGTTCGATCAGCGCGGCAGCGGACGGCATCGGAAAATCGCGGTTGAAGTTGTGGCCGCTGTTCGCCTCGAAGCGCCCGAGGAATTGCCCGAGCACATGCTGCGACAAGCCGATGGGATTCGCCACCGGCACCAGCACGATTTCGCCGCGCATGCGCCCTTCGGCTTCGAGCGCGGCGAGACGCTGCTTCAAGGTCCACGCGGTGAGCATGGCGGGGGTTTCGTCGGCGTGCAGCGACGCTTGCAGATAAACGCTTTCGCCGTTCGCGGCATCGCCGAAATGAAAGCTGGCGAGTTCGCGCGACGTGCCGAGCGTCGTCGACACGAGCGGATGACGTTGAGTGTGCATGTTCAGTCGCCGTAGACGTCGAAATCGAAATACTTGCGCGCGATTCTTTGATACGTGCCGTCCGCGCGCATGTCGCCCACGGCCTTGTCGACCTGGGCCTTCAGCGCCGCATCCTCCTGCCGCAGACCCATGCCGACGCCGTGATCGCCCATCGACAGCGGCTCGCCGACGAACGCGAAACCCGCGCCGCGCGGCGTCTTCAGAAAGCCGTGCTCCGCTTCGACGGAGCCGAGCAGCGCGGCATCGATGCGTCCCGCGGTCAGATCGTTGAGCACGCCGTCCATGCTCTGATACGCGACCACTTCGACGCCGCCCGGCTGCCAGTTCTTCATCGCGTAGGTTTCGAACTGGCTGCCGCTCTGCACGCCGATGCGCTTGCCGCGCAAGCCCTGCGCGCTCGCCGTGAGCGGCGCGCCCTGCTTCGCGATCAGCCGCGAGCGGAACTGGAAGAGCTTGGTGGAGAAAGCGATCTGCTTCATGCGCTTGTCGGTGATTGCCATCGACGACATGATCCCGTCGATCTTGCGGGCCTGCAGCGCGGGAATCATCCCCGAGAACTCGAGTTCGACCCACTGGCAGCGCATCGCGATGCGGCGGCAGATTTCATCGCCGAGATCCACGTCGAAGCCCGCGACGTGGCCATCGGGCGTCTTCACGTCCATCGGCGGATAACCGGGATCGATGCCGAGGCGCAAGGTGTCGGCGTCTTTAGCGTGAACCGGCGCGGCGGCGGCGAGCGCGGCGGCGAGAAAAAGCGTGCTGAGTCTGAGCATGAACGCGGTGCCTCCTGATTGTGGCCACCGATGGTACGGGCCCAAAACGCTCGTAAAAAGAGGCGTTTTGCTTATCATGTTCAGTTTTTGAGATCACCGACGGAGACGCGGAACGTGGATCTGACTCTCACGCAGTTGCGCATGTTCGTCGCCGTCGCCGATGCGGGCAGCGTGCGCGCCGCCGCGCGCCGGCTCGACGTTGCGCCAAGCGGCATCACGCAGCAGTTGCAGAAGCTCGAAGCGATCGCGGGCGGGCCGCTCTTCGAACGCGACGTGCGCGGCGCGCGGCTCACGCCGATCGGCGAGCGCTTGCGTGTACGCGCCGACTTGATTCTGGGGGAATGCCGCAAGACGGAAGACGAGATGCGCCAGTTGCGCGGCGAACTGACGGGTCGCGTCGCGCTCGGACTCGCGGCCGAAGCGACCATGCGGCTTTTTCCCGCGCTGCTGGCGAGCTATCGGGAGCGCTGTCCGCGCATCGATGTGCATCTGACGAGCGCGACGTCGCGGATGCTGACTTCGTGGGTCCGCGACGGCAGCCTCGATTTCGCGCTCGCGCTGATCGCACCGGGCGCGGACATCCACGACATGGAAACGACGCCGCTCTTCGATTCCGACGTCGCGGTGATCGCGCGGCGCGGTCATCCGCTCGCACGTTCGCGCGCACTGGCCGACTTGCAGAACGCCGAATGGGTCAGCACACGCCAGCGCGGCGGCGGCGCGCCGGCCAACAAGCTATCGGCGCTCTTCGAGCACGCGAAGCTCGCGCCGCCGCGCATCGCCGCGACGACCGAAGCGGTCTTCGACACGCTGCATTGCCTTGCGTCGAGCGATTATCTCGGGCTCGAACCCGCGAGCCTCACCGGACATCCGTTCTTTCGCGAGCACGTCGAGATCGTGCCGATCGCCGAACGTGCCGGGAGAACGCCCGTCTGCCTGCTGCGCCGCGCGGGCGTGCCGCTCACGCCCGCCGCGCAGGAACTCGCGACGATGGCCGTGTCGTACGCCCGGATGCTGCCGACTCAACGCGATGCGTGACGCGCATGCGAGCCTTTGGACTTCGCGGCCGCGTTCCTGCGGCGCGTCGCCCAGCCCTTCTTCGCGGCTGCCGAGCGATCCGCCGCCGAGCGCCGGCTCGCGGCTGCATGCGTCTGCCGCGACAGCGACTTGTGCGAAGCGGCCTTGGTGCTTTCGCGCTTGAGCACGCGCGTGGACGTTGCCGAGCGCTTCGCCTTCGACTCCGTGCTCGGGCTCTTCTTCGTCCGATGCGCGGCCTTGGTGTCCTGCGCGGCCTTCTTGCGTGTCGCCTCGGACGCCGTGCCCTTCTTCGGCGGCTTCATCTTCACGCCTGAGCGACGCGCCTCGGACAAACCGATGGCGATGGCCTGCTTCGCCGATTTCGCGCCGTGCTTGCCCTCGCGAACGTGATCGATCTGCTCCTTCACGAATGCGCCGGCTTGCGTGCTCGGGGACTTGCCTTCGCGTTTGGCTTTCGCCGCGCGCTCGAGAGTTTTCTTTTCGGGCATGTCGGACCTCCTTGGTGAAGTGGACTTGCCCTGACGAAGCGAGCAACGTGCGTGCCCGCCTCGCCCGAAAACCTTACTGCGTAAGACGCAGCACGCCGAGATTGCCCGCGATCTGCTGGAAGATCTGATTGAGCGTCGTGTTGCTCGGCGCGTGATAGTAGTTGCCGGGGCTCGCGCAGTTCTGCATCGTCGTCTGCGCGCTCACGCTGGCCGTATCCGTTCCGTAAGTGCCGAACGTAATCGAATAGATGATGATGCCGTCCTGCTTCATCGCCGAGCACACCGCGAGCTGGTACGTATTGATGTCGTCGACGGAGCCCATCGACCCGGGGCCTTTGGGGAACACCGTGCTCGACGTCAGATCCGCGCGGCCCACGCCCGACAATCCGTTGAATGCCTGCGGCGGCATGAAGCCCGTCGATCCGCCCGGATCGTTCTCGCCGTCCGTCAGCACGATGACCACGCGCTGCAAGCCCTGCGTCGTCTCCGGGCGCGGCAAGGACGTGTCGGTCGAAATGAAGCCGTTGCCCGCGCCCGCCACATTGTCCGACCACGACGACTTCAGCATGCGCCAGCCCCACAGGAGACCGGTCGGGATCAGCGTCGAGCCGGCCGCCTTCATGTTGGTGATGGCGGTCGTCAGATCGCTCTGGCTCTTCGTGAGGAAGAGCGCAGGCGCGATGTTGCACGGACCATTGGTGCCGTAGTTGGTATTGCCGTTCTGATCGTAGGTCGTGGTCGAAGTCGAATTGCTGCTCGAATTGACGTACCACTGGTCGTAAATCGCGGGCGGCGTTGCGCCCGAGTATGTCGTACCGCACGAAGTCGTCACGCTGCCGCTCGTGAGATACGTGAGCGGCGCGCCGACCGTGACGGTCGGGTTGCTGTTGATCGTGCAGGTGGTGATCTTGTTCTTCGTCGATTTGGTGTACGTGTAGACCGAGAAGCTGTTCTTCGGCACGTTCCAGAAGAAGGGCCTGAAGTTCGGCGACGACGCCGGCTCGTAGGCCTCCGCGCGCAGGTTGCCGCCCGCGTCGCGCGGCTCGACCGCGCAGCCGCCCCAGCCCGAACCCTTCCAGTTCTTGCTGGCGGTCATCGACATATGCTGGGCGTTGTAGTTGTCGAACAGCGGCGTGATCCACTTGCCGGTGGGCTGCAACGCATTCTTCACGTTGACCATCGTCGTGAACGGCACGAGGCCGACATACGAATCGGTCGTGGACGACTGGAAGATGCTGGTGACGAGATTCTGCGCGGCCGCGCGCAAGCCCGTGATCTTCGTGCCCGCCGTGTAGTCCTTGGTGTTCGCGTAGTCGGACATCGAGCCGGTATTGTCGAGCACCATCACCAGTTCGAGCGTGCTCTTGGGCAGGCGCAGCGCCGCGTTGCTCGCGCTGACGGTCGCCGTGTCGGGATTGGTCTGGTTGTTGCCGCTGTCGGAACCCGTGTCCGTCTTGGCCTTGCCGAAGAAGACCGGCGCAAGCAGCGGCATCGAGCCGGATGCCGAGAGCTTGATGGTCTGCCCCGTCGCGGGCGCGCCCGTCACCGACGCCGAGAAATTCGCGTTGGGCATGTTCAGCGCCAGATAGCCGGACGGCATGTTGACGTCGTAGAACGCGCGCGCGTCGGTCTTCCAGTTGGCGAGATCGGCGGGCTTGGTGGTGTCGTAGTGCGCGAGATCCGCGCCCGCCGAGAGCGTCGCGACGTCGAGCGCCATCTGCATGCGCGCCTGCGTCATTTCGTAGTGGATCGAGTCGATGGCCATGCACATCGAGCCGATCATCATGCTCGCGCAGATCGCGAACATCATCGTGACGGCGCCCTCGTCGCCGCACACCAGATTGCGCGCGCTGCGCGCGCTCAGAGGGCCGTGCTGCTTTCGCATTGCGATGTCGACAAGGTCGAGGATGGGTTCGAGAGCGCCAGCACCTGCCCGTTGCGCGGACGAACGAAGACACGCTCGTAGATCGTCGTCTCGCCCGGTGCGCTGCGCCAGAACGGCGCGGTCATCGAGAACGGCGTGTAACGGTAGAAGACTTCGATCGCCACCGCCGAATCGCCGTAGCGGAACGGCCAGTTGCTCGGCACGACCTTCGTCGCCGTGACGCTCGACGTCATGCCCGTCGGCTGCCATTTCGGCTTCGCGCTCCACATGATCGCCGGCGTGCCCTTGGTCTGCGCGAGCGTTCCGCCCATCTGCGTGCAATTGCAGTTCACATTCTGGTCGCAGATCGCCGTGATGATGACGCCGCCCTTGCTGTCGAGCGTATTCGGCTGCGCGAGCGTGACCGCCGCCGCCCAGATCGACGTGAGGCTGTTCGCGTTGGTCGCGTTGTTCTTGTCCGACGTGTCGTCGATGACGTTGCTCATCTGGCCGATCGAATCCGCGAGCGTGAACGCCGTATGCTCGACGAGACTCACGGCGCGCATGTACAGATACAGCTCGGTGAAGCCGAGCAGGATCAGCAGCATCACGGGCACGACGATCACGAATTCGATCGTCACGGCGCCGCGCTCCGAGCGCATGAGCCGTTTCGACACCGAGCGCACGCGTCGCGTGACGGCCGCCGCGAACAGGGATCGCATCGTTGCGCTGACGGGCTTCATTTTTCGTTTTGCACGAGATAGTTGCGTTGGAAGGTCATCGAGTTGATGCCGAAGAGCTTCGGAATGCCCGAGAAGGTCGGCATCGTCACCGTGATCTGGTAGAGCACGACATCGCCGAAGCCGCCCATCGTGTCCTCGTAGTTGCCTGCGGAAATATCGTTGTACGAGTCGTACGCGTAGGTCTTGATATCGACGGTGCCGTTGATGTTCTTCCAGCCGCCGAGAATGTTGTTGACGATGCGCGCCGCCTCCTGGCTGCGCGTGCCGCTCGACGGATCGGTCGTCGTGAGCCCCGCGCGCGAGGCCTGCTGCGCCGCGTATTGCACGGAGGCGTCGACGATCATGTCGAGCGCGACTTCGACCGTGCCGAGAATCAGGATGAACAGCACCGGCGCGACGATCGCGAACTCGATCGCCGATACGCCGCGCTCGTCGCGCGCGATGCGCTTCCAGAAGCGGCGGTTTCCGAGCGACCGCGCGCGCAAGATCATTTCACGCTCGCCGTCTGGACCTTGGGCGTCGCGATCGCGGAGACGGCGACGCTCTTCGACGGCTGCGCGCTCGTCTGTCCGTCGCGCTCGCGCTGCAGTTCGTAGTAACGCAGGTTGTCGCGCACCGACGCCTTCGGCAAATCGCGCGACAGGATCGCGGCGGCGGCTTCATCGTTGCCGAGCAGGCCGTACGCGAGCGCGAGATTCTGGCGCGCTTGCGGCGGCGCGGCGGGAAAGCGCGTCACGTCGAGCAGCACGTTCGCGCCCTGACGCGGATCGCCCGACAGCGTGAGCGAAAGACCGAGATTCAGCGACAGCATCGGATCGCCCGGATTCGCGATCAGCGCTTCGCGCAGCAGCGCTTGCGCGCGCGCGTGATCGCCGGAGAGATCGAGCGCCGCGCCGAGGCCCGCGCAGGCGAGCGGATCGTTCGGCGTGATCGCGAGCACGCGATGATACGTCGCGATGGCGTCGGCGAAACGTCGTTGATGAATCGCCACGCGCGCGATGCCGATGAGCGGCGGCGTCGCCTTCGGATCGATCTGGCTCGCGCGCTGATAGTAGACGCCCGCGCGCGTGAAATCGCCGACGCCGTACAGCGTGTTGCCGAGACCCGTCAGGCCGGGCACGGACTTCGGATCGGCCTGCACGATCTTCTCGTACAGCGAAGTCGCGAGCTCGAAGTTGTTCGATTCGAGCGCCGTGTCGGCGATGCGCAGTTCGCTCATCGTGCTCGGCGCGGAGTTGCGCAGCACGGGGCGCGTTTCGGTCACCTGGCGCACGGTGGTCGTGCAGCCGGTGGCGGCCAGCACGAGTGCGAGCATGGAGGCGAGTGCCGCGATACGCGCGGTGCGTTGGAAGGATGGCTTCATTTATTTCCCGCGATGAACGCAAGCAACTGAATGACGGCAGGGCCCGCCGCGATCGAGATGATGGCGGGCAGAATGAACAGCATCATCGGCACGACCATCTTCGGCGCGAGCTTCGCGGCCTTCTCTTCGAGCGAGACGATATGCGCGAGACGCTCGGTGCGCGACAGCGTGCGCAGCGCCTGCGTGATGGGCGTGCCGTAGCGCATCGACTGCGTGAGCGTCGAGATGAGCGCGCGAATCGACGGCAGATCGATGCGCTCGGCGAGATTGTTGAGCGCGCGCGTGCTGTCGCCGGATAGCTTGAGCTCGTCGGCGGCGAGCGCGAATTCGTCGGAGAGCGGCGGGCAGATCGTCTTCAGCTCGTTGGCCACGCGCCGGATCGACACGCCCAGGCTGTTGCCCGCGTTCGTGCAAATGACGAGCAGATCGAGCGCATCGGGCAGGCAGCCGGCCATCATCTTGCGGCGGCGCGACGCCCGGAACGCGACCACGTACTCCGGCAGGATCATGCCGACGATGAACACCATCAGCATCGCGATGCCGCGTGCGGCCGGATACGCGCCGACCATCGGAATGCGCGAGCCGAGCATCACGGTGGCCGCCGCGCAGGCGAGCCCGCAGAAGAATTTCACCGCGAGCAGGATCGACACCGCGAGGTTGCTGCGATAGCCGCTGCGCACCATTTCCTTCTGCAGCTTGAGCCGATATTTCGCATCGAAGAACGGGATCTTGTCGCCGATGCGCGCGAGCCGGCGCATCACGCGCTCGCCGCGCGTCATCGTATCGCCGCCGTCGTCCGTCGCGACGTTGTCGGAGCGGTGCGTGGCCGCGGCCATGCGCGCGCGCTCCGCGATGCGCCCGCGCGTGCCGCCGTGCTTGGTCATCCACCAGATGGCGAGCGCGGCGAACAGGCCGAACAGCATCAGCAGATTGATGAGCGTTTCGAACTGGTTCTGGTTCATCGCGAGGTATCGAGTTTCGACATCTTGCCGATCACGATCAGGCCCACGACGATGGAAATCACGCCGAACGTGAGCACGTTGTTACCCGAATCGGTGTTGAACAGCACCATCAGATAGTCGCGGTTGAGCGCGTACATCGATCCCATGATGACAACCGGAATCGCCGCGAGAATCTTCGTCGTGATGCGCGCCTCGCCCGTCAGCGCCTTGGTTTTCTGGCGAATCTCGCGGCGCGTGCGAACGATGCCCGACAGGTTTTCCAATGTCTCGCCGAGCTGGCCGCCGGTTTCGCGCTGCAGCAGCAGACATACGCAGAAGAACGAAAAATCCGCGATCTCGATGCGCCGCATCGCCACCGCGAGCACTTCTTCCAGATCGAGGCCGACCTGCAGCGAGTCGGCCATCAATTGGAACTCGCTCTTGAGCGGCTCGCGGCATTCGCTCGCCGCGCTGCCGATCACCTGCGTCACGGGCACGCCCGCACGCACCGCGCGCACGATCATGTCGATGACATCGGGGAAGCCGTCGAGAAAGCGCTTGCGAAAACGCTCGACGAGAAAGCGGTACGACTGGGTCAGCGCGAGCGCCGGCAGGCCGATCGACACGAGCGGCGGCAGAAAATCCGGCATCGGCGCGAAACGGTTGACGATGACGGCGACGAGCTCGCCCGCGAGCGTCGCGACGATCACGATACGAAGGCCGTTCGCGCCCGCGACCGTGCGCAGGCGCGCGAGGCGCGGCCCGGTCCAGCGCGTGAAAGCGTTCTCGTGGCGATTGACGTGGAAGATGTCGAGATCGTGCTTGCTGGCCTTCGCCACGTTCGCGCCGCGCCCGGCGAACGATGTCTGCATGCGTTGGCGGATGCGCGACGGCGGCTGATTGTTGCGCATGTCCTGCACGATGACGACCATCACGCCGAGCAGCATCACGCAGACGAACGAAGCGACGGTGATGAGATTGACGAGGTTCATGGCTTCATCGCTTCCAGAAGCGCATCTTCGAGGCCGTAGTACGCGGCGCGCTGCGCGAAGGCCGGACGCACGGCGGCGGTTTCGAAGACGCCCTTCACTTCTTCGCTGTAGGCGCTCGCGTCGTAGCGGAACGTGAACAGATCCTGCGTGATGATGACGTCGCCTTCCATGCCGACGAGCTCGGTGATGCGCGTCACGCGCCGCATGCCGTCGCGCATGCGCTCGATCTGCACGATGAAATGCACGGCGCTCGCAATCTGCCGGCGGATCGACAAGAGCGGCAGGTTGCCGTTCGCCATCATCACCATCGATTCGAGACGCGTGATGCCGTCGCGCGGCGTGTTCGCGTGGATCGTGGTCATCGAACCGTCGTGGCCGGTGTTCATCGCCTGCAGCACGTCGAACGCTTCGGGGCCGCGCGTTTCGCCGAGGATGATGCGGTCCGGGCGCATCCGCAGCGCATTGCGCACGAGATCGCGCTGCGTCACGGCGCCGAGACCTTCGGCATTCTCCGGCCGCGTCTCCAGACTCACGACGTGCGGCTGCACGAGTTGCAGTTCGGCCGCATCCTCGATCGTCACCGTGCGCTCGCCGTGGCCGATGAAATGAGACAGCGCGTTGAGCAGCGTCGTCTTGCCCGAGCCGGTGCCGCCCGACACGATGATGTTGAGGCGGCATGTGCTCGCGAGCTTGAGCACGGTCGCCATTTGCGCGGACAGGTTGCCCTGCGTCGCCATGCGATGCAGCGTGATGTTGCGCTTCGAGAACTTGCGGATGGAGATCGACGCGCCGTGGATCGCGAGCGGCGGCAGCACGACGTTTACCCGGCTGCCGTCGGCGAGACGCGCATCGACCATCGGACTGCTTTCGTCGACACGACGTCCGACGCCCGCCGCGATGCGCTGCGCGACGTTGACGACGTGCGCGTTGTCGCGGAACTTGCAGTTGGTCAGTTCGAGCCGGCCGTGCCGCTCGACCCAGACCTGATCGGGACCGTTGACGAGCACGTCGGTGATGGTTTCATCGGCGAGCAAGGGTTCGATCGGGCCGAGACCGAACATGTCGTTCAGCAGCTCGCCGACGATCTGCACCTGCTCCGCGATCGTGACGTTCAGGCGCTCGCGCTCCGCGACATCGAGCACCAGCGTTTCGACCGCAGGCTTCATCTGCTCGCGCGTCTTGCCGACGGCCGCCGACGGATTCATCGCCGCGAAGACGCCCGCGCGGATCGTCTTGAAGAGATCGGAGCGCACGAGCGCTTCGTTGCCGTCCGGCTGCTGCGAGCGCACGGGCGCAGGCGCGGGCGCGGCGGCCTGCTTCTCGACGAGCGAAAGCGGCGGCGCCTCACCTTGCGGCTGTCCGTTCGCGCCGTCGCGGGAATCGGACGGCGGCTCCGCGCGCACCTGCTTTTGCCCGAACATCACGCCCTCCGGAGCTTGAACTTGCTCAGGAACGAGCGCTCGACCGTCGCGTGCTGGCCGGTGAGGTCATTGGCGATGCGCGCGATAGTCTGCGTGAAGCCGTTCTGCG